>Ga0160422_10002588_pt1 | contig 11330 bp, 10 predicted proteins | sample Fk160mmetaG_FD_108192 | JGI IMG/M metagenome (GOLD analysis project Ga0160422, IMG submission 108192) | Marine microbial communities from the Central Pacific Ocean - Fk160115 60m metaG | ecosystem: Environmental > Aquatic > Marine > Oceanic > Photic zone | place: The Central Pacific Ocean... | reverse complement strand
TTTTATAGAAAAGTTCTCTTTAATATAATTAAATTTTAAATCTCTATATCCAAAGCCAAAATAATCATTTGTGCAGTGAATAGCAAGGATAAATTTATTATTTTCAATATTTTGTGCTTTCAACATTTTTCTGATTTAATCATTTCTAAATCTTATTTTTGAGAGGTAATTAAATTAATTGTCTCATTCGAATATGACTTATATAAAAATAATTAATTAATTTTATTCATATTTATTTAAATAAATAAATATGAAAATTCTGCTGTAAATTTACTATTAATAATAATTGTTAGAATGATTTATATTTCTAATGTTTTTAAATATAGAAATAAAATAAAAATGGAACTTAATAACACTCTTGAGGATAAAAATTTATCGATTCAACATTCTTTAATAGTTTCAAGGATAGAAGATAAAATTAAAAGTTATCAAAATCTGGTAAAAATTTTATATGAAATGCCAGACGAATCAATCTTAGTAGGCGGCTTTATAAGAGATATAATTCTGGACAGGCTTAATCCCTATCCTGATATAGATATTGTTCTCCCCAGAAATTCTATAGAGTTTGGTAAGAGTATTTCAGAAAAGTATTCTGGTAAATTTTTAATACTTGATCAAGACAGAAAAATAGTAAGAATTATATTTTCGAATTATATAATTGATTTAGCAAATAAAACTCATGAATTGTTAGATGAGGATTTAAAAACTAGAGATCTTACCATTAACTCAATAGGTTTTTCATTAGATAAAAGAGAATTAATAGATCCAGCGAATGGAATATATGATTTAAATAATTCTTTACTAAGGAGTCTTCGTAATGAAAACCTTCTTTCTGATCCCTTAAGAATATTAAGGTGTTTTCGTTTCATGTCAGAACTGAATTTTCATATTGAACCTAATATCCTTGAATTTATAGAATTAAATAAATTTCAACTAAAGTATGTTTCTGTAGAGAGAATACAGTATGAATTAAAAAAAATTGTTTATGGGAAAGAAGCTTATAAGACTGTTGAATTTCTTAATAAGATAAAAATATTTGACTGGATTCAATCGTATGAAAATAATAATTCCAATAAGTTAATCTTTGCAAATTTTGATAATTTTTTTCAAGATGAAATTGATAGATTTTTCCCCATAGCTTATTTAAAGGAATTATTAAAAGAGCCTGTTATTAAAAAGTTTAAATTTAGTAAAGCTGATTCATTAGCTATTAGCTCCCTAAGAAGATGGACCCAAAAACTTACTCAAAAGTCAATTATGAATTTTACAGAAATTGAAAGATTTCAGCTACATAAAGATTTAGAAATGATCTTGCCAGCATTTATTGTGTACTTACCAAAAAAATATCATAAAGAATGGTTACATCGTTGGCGGAATAATAAAGATAAATTATTTCATCCAAGAAAATTTATTAATGGTAACCAACTCAAAAATATTGTTGGAATTGAGGATGGGCCTTTGCTGGGTGATTTACTAAATTACCTTTCAAGAGAATTTGCTTATGAAAGACTCAATAATTTTGATGAAGCTATTTATAAAGCTAAGGGATGGTTTCAACAAAATGCGCCAAAATGTGATTAAATACACATAGTTAACTTTGGTTTATTTATTTAGATCCAAATTATTTTTAAATTTATGGGCATTCGTATTTACATTGGAAATTTACCAAAAGGGTTTAATCCAAAAGAATTTGATAGTGTACTTAAGTCACTTGAAGAAGATATTAGATTTAAACCTGTACTAGATAAAGAAACTAAAGAATGTAGAGGATTTGGTTTCGCAACTACTAATGATGAGAAAAGTGCAAATTCTTTAATTGAAAAGTTAAATGGATTTGAATTTCAAGGTTCAAAATTAAGAGTTGAAAAGTCAGAAAAAAAAGATTCTTCAACCAATAAAAGAAACGCAACAAATAATAAAAATAGTAAAAGGAAAAATATTAAGAAAATTGTTCATAGTGATGCACCAAATATTCAATCTCCTGATCCAAGATGGGCAGGTGAATTATCAAAACTAAAAGATTTACTTGCTAATCAAAAGACACCAGTGTAGTTATTTAAATCTTGAAATTAGGTAGGAGATTGGAATCTCAAAAGCTTTGATTGTTTTATTAACATATGCTCTGTTATTGAATACATCATAGTCTAGATTTTCTATTGAATTTAAAATTTTCCTATAAAGCCTCAAAGATGTCCATACTGGCCAACGAGCATCTGCTGAGAGCCACTTTATTCCTTCCTCTGAACTTTTAAACCATTCTCTAGCTCTATTGAGTTGAAAAGCCATTAAATTTTTCCATTGGGGATTGATTTTCCCTAACATTAATTCCTCTTCTGAGTAGCCAAAATTTTTAATCTCATCCTGTGGAATATATATTCTTCCTCTTTGCCTATCTTCACCAACATCTCTTAAAATATTTGTTAATTGGTTCGCAATACCTAATGCAATAGCAGCTTCCGAGATGTCAGGAACTTCTATCCATGATGCAGCCTCATAGAAAGCATCTATACCCATTACATTTTGAGTCATAAGTCCTACGGTTCCAGCCACTCTATAGCAATAAAGCTTTAGTTCATCAAAATTTTTGTATCTAAATTTAGTTAAATCCATTCTTTGACCTGCAATCATATCTAAGTATGGGTCAATATTTTGAGGATATTTTTCCAATGTATCTGCTAGAACTGCATCCAAATCTGTTTTGACAATTCCTTTGAAAATATTTTTTGTATTTTCTTCCCATGAGTTTAAACTATCTGAAAGTTCTTCTTCTGACTTTTTAAGAGCTTCTGAACTATCCATTAATTCATCAGTCCTTCTGCACCAAACATAAATTGCCCAAATAGCTCTTCTCTTTTCATAAGGTAGTAATAAAGTCCCTAAATAAAAAGTTTTAGCCCACTGTTGAGTTTCTTTTCTGCATATTTCATATGCATCTTCTAGATTATTGAATGATTTGTTCAAAAAATTTTATTAATTAATAAATATCTTATTTTATTTTATATTTCTCAGACATTAACGTTTGACTGTTTTGAATATTCTTTATCAATTGTTTCAGCACATAATTTTCCACTTAGGACGGCGCCCTCCATAGATGCAAGATATTTTTGCATGGTGTAATCACCTGCTAAAAAGAAATTTTTAATTGGTGATCTTTGGCTGGGCCTTAATTCTTGACATCCTGGAACCGCTTTGTAAACAGACTTGGGAGTCTTGACAACCTTAAATTTTCGCAATTGAGCTTTTTTATCTCCAAGAAAATGTGAGGGGAACAATTTCTTTAATTCTTCCATGGTTGCGTCTACTATTTCTTGGTCACTTTTTGTTATCCAATCTTTAGCTGGAGCGAATACAAGTTCAAGCATTGATCTATTTGGATCCTCATACTCTTTGCAAGCAATGCTCATATCTGCATAAACGCTTAGCAGAGGAGATCTACTAAATAATAAATGATCAATTTCAGTAAGTTTTTTATCAAACCACAAGTGAATATTTATAACAGGAACACCGTTTAAACCTTTAAGCTTAGAAAATGCGTGCAAACCTTTCCACTGATCTGGTACTAACAATTTAAAAATATCTACGGGCATTGCGCTTACATATGCATCTGCAATAAGGTCTTCTTTGTCTGCATTATCTATGGTAAAACTCTTAACGGTGCTGTCATCATTAAGATTTATTTTTTTTAGGGGGCTGTTCATATGAACTTCACCACCCCTTTCAGTAATGTAATCAACTATTGGCTGGCATAGTCTCTCAGGAGGAGCTCCATCTAAAAAAGCCATTTTGGATCCATTCTTCTCTTGTAGAAATCTATTAAGGGCAGTTAATAAAACTGTTGAGGATATCTCGTCAGGGCCTATAAAATTAAGAGCTTTGCTCATCGCGATAAACACCTCATCATTAACTCTTTCTGGAATATTGTGTTCCTGCAACCATTCAGTCCATGATTTTTTATCACATTTTTCAACATATTTTTGACCTCTTAACATGGCTGGGACAAGTCCTAATCCAAATAATATTTTTTCGTTCCATTTGAGCATATCGTTATTACTAAGGATCGCAGATACTCCATTAGCTGGAGCTGGTATGTCTGGAAAATCAAATCTACTATAAGTTCCTGGTTCTGTAGGCTGATTAAAAATCATTGAATGACTTTTCCACTGCAATCTGTCTTCGATATCTAATTCTTTAAATAATTGCAACATATTGGGATAAGCCCCGAAAAATATATGTAAACCAGTTTCATACCAATCTCCATCTTTATCTTTCCAAGCAGCTACTTTCCCTCCAAGCACATTTCTCGCTTCGAGGACTATTGGAATGTGACCATGATCAACTAAGTACTTAGCACATGAAAGACCTGCTAAACCGGCACCGGCAATTAAAATACGCATCAATTAAAAAAAATAAATAAGCACTTACAGTGAAGTTATTCTAAAGTTAAAGCATTATTGTTTTTTTTGTTGACTTTTTTAAAATTATGGAAAAAATGCTAATTAAATCTACAACCAGACATGTAAGGATTTTTACGGCTGATATTATCAATAATGAATTAAAGTTTGATCCCAATAAGCTCACAATAGATGTGGATCCTGATAATGAGTTTTTATGGAATGATGAAAGTCTACAAAAAATAAATGAAAAATTTAATATTCTTGTAAAGGAGAGGGACGGTAAAAATTTAGATGATTATGAGCTTCGTAAGATTGGTTCAGAAATTGAAGGTTTGATTAAAGTTTTGCTTCAACAAGGTTTATTAAGCTATAACCCAGAATGTAGAGTAATGAATTATTCAATGGGATTACCAAAAACTAAAGAGCAATTGTGAATAGATTTTCTGATAGACGCCCTAAGAGGGATCCTAGGCGAGGTCCTTACCCTTCAAATAAGTATGATCAATATAGAGGAGGAAAAAAATTGCCACCTTCTCAGAAAGAACAAATAAATTTTAATACTGGAACGATTGCAATATTAGCGGGTGTCTTGATCTTGGGTGTAGGAATAGGTAGTGCTATTACTAGTACTACTGATGGTGGTCAAGGGAATATCGCTAGCCAGCAACAACTTGATATGGCTGTCCCAGACCCAGAATTTTGTAGACAATGGGGAGCCAGTGCATTTGTTATTGATGTGGAGATGTATACCACCTTAAATCCATCAACTAGTTTTGTTACTCAACCTGCATTACAGCCAGGATGTGTTATTAGAAGAGAGAATTGGACTGTGTTACAGAAACAAGGAGCTATTAGTAACGAAGACGTTAGAGAATGTAAACAGAGAATGAATACTTTTGCTTATATAGGATCAATACGTGATAAGCCCATTGTTAAATGTGTATATCAAACTGATGTAAAAGAGAATAAATTTATTATCAAAGGTGACGGACAAGCTGAAGATGGAGGAATTGGTATCAATAAAGAGGCCTCGCAATTTTAAATATATATTTAGTTTATTTAATTTTTAAAACTGGAAAATTGAGGCAATATGTCTCTTTTAAACGCTTCTGAAGCTTTCGAAGTGTATCTTGATGGGTTTGTAATAAGTTTCAGCTCTCTATTTACTCCTAAATCACTCATGGAGGGTTTATGGATTGTTCCTGAGGCTAATTCTCTTTCTATGGAAACAACTGGAAGGAATGCTGCCCCAAGACCAGACTGAACAGCATTTTTAATTGCCTCTAATGAATTTAATTCCATTTCAATTTTAAGTCTTTGTATATCTAATCCTGAATTTTTGAGAAGTTTATCTACAACTTTTCTTGTTGTTGATTGTGAATCAAGTGAAACAAAGCTCAGCTTATATAAATCTCCCTTCGCGAGTTCTTTCGCTTTTGAAAGCTTATGTGTTGAAGGTAAAACCAATGCAAGTTCATCTGTCGCATAGGGTGTTATTTGCAAAAGATTTTCTAATTCAGGAGGCAATTGCCCTCCGATTATTGCTAAATCAATATGACCATTAGCAACACTCCATCCTGTTCTTCTAGTACTGTGAACCTGAAGTTGAACAGAAACGTCTGGATATTTCTGCCTAAAAAGACCAATCATTCTGGGCATTAAGTATGTACCTGTTGTTTGACTTGCCCCAATTATTAAAGTGCCACCTTTGAGGCTATTTAAGTCTTCTACAGCTTTGCAAGCCTCATCACATTGATTAAGTATTCTTTGACAATAATCTAGTAATATTTGACCTGCTTCTGTTAATAAAGCTTTTCTTCCTCCTCTGTCAAAAATTGTAATGTTAAGCTGCTTCTCAAGATTTTGTATTTGTAAACTAACCGCGGGTTGAGTGACGAATAATAAATCTGCAGCTTTTTTAAAACTGCCTTGCTCTGAGATGGCCTTTAATATTCTTAGTTGGTCAAGCGTAAATGGTAGCTCAGGCATTGAAATGCCAAAATATATATTAAAAGTTTAATACTTAGCTGAAATATTGTTAATAATAAATTATAAATAATTGTTAATCAAAGATTTTATGGAAATTCATAAAACCTCATTCGTGGTTTTCATATTAATCATAATTTTTGCAATAATACATAGTGGAGGAGCTGCTTTAAGAAATAAGGCTGAATCAATAATGGGACCAAGATTATGGAGACTTTTGTTTGTTTCAGCAAGTTTACCTTCGGCAATTATCTTAATTGGTTACTTTTTAACACATAGATATGATGGAATAAGATTATGGAATTTACAAGGAAATAGTTTTGTCTTTTATACCGTTTGGGTCTTAACAGCAATTAGTTTCCTTTTTTTATATCCAGCCACCTATAATTTACTTGAAATTCCCTCAGTTCAGAGACCAAAAATTAGGATTTATAGTACCGGGATAATGCGAGTTACGCGCCATCCTCAAGCGATAGGTCAAATAATATGGTGTATTGCTCATTCCCTTTGGATTGGAACTTCTTTTACTTTGGTAACATCCTTAGGCTTAATATTTCATCATTTATTCGCAATTTGGCATGGTGATAAAAGATTAGAATTTAAATTTGGTGAAGAATTCTATAAATTTAGAGAAAGCACATCAATTATTCCATTTTTGGCGATCATTGAAGGGAGGCAAGTCTTTAAATTTAGAGAATATTTTAAATTGTCTCAAATTGGAATATTAATTGCAATCATTGTAATTTGGACTTCTCATAGATATATAAATATTGCCGTAACACAATTTAATTCATCTTTTTTGTCTGAATTTCTTGATTGGCAGTTTAAAATTAACACATAAATAATTTTTAAAATGCCTCAAGCCTCTGAAATCGCATGGTTGATACCTGTCCTTCCTTTAATAGGGGCAGTTATATCTGGCCTGAGTTTGATAAGCATCAATAAAAAGATTAATAAACTCAGAGAATATGTTGCTATAGGTTTGCTTACATTTGTAGGTGCTTCAGCTGTTATTAGTTATAAAGCTCTTTTTGAACAAATTAATGGATATAAATCTGTTGAAAAATTATTTGTATGGGCAAGTGCAGGAGATTTTCAAATACCAATGGGATTTGTACTGGACCCTTTAGGCAGTGTGATGCTTGCCTTGGTGACAACAATTACCATTCTAGTCATGATTTATTCTCATGGATACATGGCTCATGATAAGGGCTACGTTAGATTTTTTACTTATCTGGCTTTATTTAGTAGCTCTATGATGGGCTTAATAATTAGTCCAAATTTATTAGAAATTTATGTATTTTGGGAATTAGTTGGTATGTGCTCTTATCTTTTAGTGGGTTTCTGGTATGACAGAGAGGGAGCTGCCCATGCTGCTCAAAAAGCATTTGTCGTTAATAGAGTTGGAGACTTTGGGCTTTTATTAGGAATCTTAGGTCTATATTGGGCTACAAAAAGTTTTAACTTCAATGATATAGCTTTAGGTATCTCTCAATCATTATCAGATAATACTTTACCAGGATGGGCAGCATTATTACTATGTTTCTTAGTCTTTTTAGGGCCGATGGCAAAATCAGCTCAGTTTCCCCTCCATGTATGGTTACCTGATGCTATGGAAGGCCCAACGCCTATATCAGCTCTTATACATGCTGCGACAATGGTAGCTGCAGGGGTCTTTTTAGTAGCTCGTCTTGATCCTCTTTATAGTTTATTTCCTTTGATGCAATTTATAATCGCAATGATTGGGACTATTACTTGTTTCCTCGGAGCATCAATTGCTCTAACCCAAATGGATTTAAAAAAGGGGTTAGCTTATAGTACAGTCTCACAACTTGGTTATATGATGCTAGCTATGGGATGTGGAGCTCCTTTAGCAGGAATTTTTCACTTAATTACACATGCTTGCTTTAAAGCTATGTTATTCCTTGGATCTGGATCAGTCATTCATGCTATGGAAGAAGTAGTTGGACATCAACCTGTGCTTGCCCAAGACATGCGATTAATGGGTGGTTTAAGAGAGAAGATGCCCTATACCTCTGTAACCTTCCTTATTGGATGCATAGCCATTAGCGGGATTCCACCTTTAGCTGGATTTTGGAGCAAAGATGAAATTCTTGGGAACGCCTTTATTTCTTTTCCTGCTTTTTGGTTTATTGGATTTATGACAGCCGGAATGACTGCTTTCTATATGTTTAGATTATATTTTCTTACATTTGAAGGTGATTTTAGAGGGAATGATGAACAATTAAAAGCAACTCTAGTATCGGCTGCTGGCCTTCTAATTGAAGATGATTCTCACGGAGATTCTGTATCACATGATAATGAAGCTGCTCCATTATTTGATCATAATGGAGATTCTCATGGAGAAAAGGCACATGAAGAATCATTGCATGGAGAATTGCATGAATCTCCTTGGTCAATGACATTCCCTTTAGTCTTCTTAGCTTTCCCTTCAGTCATTATTGGATTCATGGGACTCCCTTGGGATAGCAAGTTTGTAAAATTATTAGATCCTGAAGAAGCTATTAAACTCACTCAAGAATTTGATCTAAAAGAATTTTTACCGCTAGCAGTTGCTTCTGTAGCAATTGCTTCCATTGGGATATCAATTGCATATCTAGCTTATTTTGCTCGCAAGATAGATTTATCGATTATTTTTGCAGAAAGATTCCCTGTGATCAATAAATTTTTATCTAGAAAATGGTATTTAGATGAAATTAATGAAAAGATATTTGTGAAAGGTACTAGAAGAATAGCTAAGGAAATTTTAGAGGTTGATTCTAAAGTTGTTGATGGAGTAGTTAATTTAACAGGCCTTGTGACCTTAGGAAGTGGTGAAGGATTGAAATATTTTGAAACTGGTAGGGCTCAATTTTATGCACTTATTGTTTTTGGAGGAGTTATATTACTTGTCGCAATATTTGGTCTTCAATCTCCACAAGTTGCATAATTTAGAATTGTGTTTCTTCACACCTATTTGGGTGAAAATTTTGAGAATATTTCTAGACTCAAGTTATTAATATTTTTGTAAATTGATTGATTATTTTTCAATAAATACTTTCTTTATAGCCCCTTTTGCCCATTTAGGTGTAGGTTTAACCAGTATCCCATGGTTATCTTTATCTATCTTATTTCCAATTGGGTGTTCTTTTATTGTTCCTTTTTTCCCTGATAAAGGCCAAGGCAAAGAAGTTAGATGGTTTGCACTCGCTGTAGCTTTAATAACTTTTCTTATTACTGTAGGAGCATATATTAATGGGTTCGATACTAATAACGAAAATGTTCAACTTAAAGAAAGTATAAATTGGCTACCAAATTTGGGTTTAACTTGGTCAGTTGGTGCAGATGGGATATCAATGCCTTTAATACTCTTGACGAGTTTTATAACTGCTTTAGCCGTTTTAGCAGCTTGGCCAGTAAGCTTTAAACCGAAGTTATTTTTTTTCTTGATTCTTGCAATGGATGGAGGTCAAATAGCTGTATTCGCTGTGCAAGATATGTTGTTATTCTTTTTAGCGTGGGAACTTGAATTGTTACCGGTCTATTTGTTATTAGCTATTTGGGGAGGTAAAAAAAGGCAGTATGCAGCAACAAAATTTATTATTTATACCGCTGGAAGTTCTATCTTTATTCTTTTAGCATCATTGGCAATGGGTTTTTATGGTAATGGTGCCCCTAATTTTAATTTCGAATATTTAGCTCAGCAAGATTTCAGTCAAAATTTTCAAATTTTATGTTACGCGGGATTACTTATAGCATTTGGAGTTAAGCTTCCCATTGTTCCTCTTCATACATGGTTGCCAGATGCTCATGGAGAAGCTACTGCACCAGTTCATATGTTATTAGCAGGTATTCTCTTAAAAATGGGTGGATATGCTCTTCTTAGGTTTAATGCACAACTGTTACCTTTGGCGCATGCTCAATTTGCACCTTTACTGATCGTTTTAGGAGCCGTAAATATAATTTATGCTGCTTTTACATCATTTGCACAAAGAAATCTAAAAAGAAAAATAGCATATAGTTCTATTAGTCATATGGGATTTGTTTTGATAGGTATTGGCAGCTTTAGCGCACTTGGAACAAGTGGAGCAATGCTACAAATGGTAAGTCATGGACTCATTGGCGCTAGCTTATTCTTCCTTGTAGGTGCTACTTACGATAGAACAAAGACTTTAAAGCTTGATGAAATGGGAGGAGTTGGTCAGAAAATGAGGATTATGTTTGCTTTGTGGACAGCTTGCTCACTAGCGTCTTTGGCATTGCCAGGTATGAGTGGATTCGTATCTGAACTTATGGTTTTTACTGGATTTGTAACTGATGAAGTGTATACATTACCATTTAGAATTGCTATGGCATCTTTAGCAGCTATAGGTGTTATCTTAACTCCTATATATTTACTCTCTATGTTGAGAGAAATATTCTTTGGTAAAGAAAATCCAACTTTAGTTGGAGAGAGAAAATTAATTGATGCGGAACCAAGAGAAATTTATATTATCGGTTGTCTACTATTGCCTATTATTGGCATAGGAATTTATCCAAGATTAATTACAGAAAGTTATTTGGCTTCAGTAAACAATTTAGTTGATAGAAATCTAAATGTAGTTAAAAACAATGTAAAATCAGTCGAATTTGTTGTTGATAATAATGAGATCCTAAAAGCTCCATCTCTATAACCTTAAGTAACTTTAAAATTATTGGCGAATTAATTTATTAACAGATACCTTAAATGTAGTTACTTAATTATAAAATTTCTAATTCAACATCTATTGATAGGTCTGGCTTAGGGCCTAGATTGTTGATTAAGTTTCTTCAAGATGCTGCTGGCAGAGGAGAATTAGATCCATGGGATGTTGATGTTATAAGTGTTATTGATAGTTTTCTGGATCAATACAATCAAAAAATTATTAAATCTCAAAGAAACCAATTATCTTATGAAAGAGATTTATCTGA
>Ga0160422_10002586_pt1 | contig 11332 bp, 7 predicted proteins | sample Fk160mmetaG_FD_108192 | JGI IMG/M metagenome (GOLD analysis project Ga0160422, IMG submission 108192) | Marine microbial communities from the Central Pacific Ocean - Fk160115 60m metaG | ecosystem: Environmental > Aquatic > Marine > Oceanic > Photic zone | place: The Central Pacific Ocean... | reverse complement strand
CACAAAGTGTCTTTTTTTTGGGTTAAAGGACATTCTAACAATTTATACAATGAAAAATGTGATTACCTTGCTGTAGAGGCCAGTAAAAACAATAATTTAATTGAAGATTCAGGATATGAACAATAAATTATTAATTACAGGAACTGTTGCTTTTGATGAAATTGAAACGCCTAGTGGAAGCTCAGGAAAAATAATTGGAGGAGCTGGCACTTACATTGGTGTTGCGTCTAGTTTTTTTACTAATAATTTAGCAATTGTCTCAATTATTGGAGAAGATTTTCCTGAGAAGGAAATAAAATTTTTAAATGAAAGAGGAATTAATACTGATATGATAGAAAAAGTTGTAGATGGCAAGACTTTTTTTTGGAAAGGGAAGTATCATGAAAACATGATCAATAGAGACACTATAGCTACTGAGCTTAATGTATTAGAAAAATTTAATCCAGTATTAAACACAGAGTTCTCTTCCTCAGAAATTATTCTTTTAGGAAATTTACATCCTAATGTTCAAAATACAGTTATTGATCAGTCAACAAATCCAAATAGATTTATAATTATGGATACAATGAACTTTTGGATGGACAACAACCTTAACGAGCTTCTGATGGTAATAAAAAAAGTTGATTTAATTATAATCAATGATGAAGAAGCTCAACAGCTTACAAGTGAAAAAAATATTTTTAATGCTGGCGAGAAAATTCTTAAAATGGGTCCTCAAAAAGTAATTATAAAAAAAGGAGAAAATGGCTCAGTTTATTTGGACTCTCAAAATAAACATATACTTCCTGCATTCCCTGTTTTAAACCTTGTTGATCCAACTGGCGCTGGAGACTCCTATGCAGGTGGCATAGCAGGATTTTTGGCAACTAAAAATGAATTAACTTTCAAAGAAATCAAAGAAGCCATGATATATGGAACGATAATAGCCTCTTTTTGTGTCGAAGATTTTGGAATAAAAGGTTTGAGAAAATTAGACACACTAACACTGAACAAAAGGCTTAAAATTTTCAAATCATATTTGACATAATTATCGTAACTATTTCGTTATTTTGTTTTTTAAACAATGAGCGACCACTTAAATCACGAATGCGGATTAGCCTTAATTAGGTTGCTCAAGCCCCTGGATTATTTCAAAAAAAAATATGGCACATCAACTTATGGTTTAAATAAGCTGTATTTAATGTTAGAAAAACAACATAATAGAGGTCAAGATGGAGCTGGTTTTGCCAGTATAAAATTAGATTGCAGCCCTGGAGAAAGGTTTATGCACCGGGAGAGGTCTGCAAATCAAAATCCAATTAAAGAGATTTTTGAATTATCCAATAACAGAATTCAGTCTGAAATCACTAACAACCCAAATCTGAAAGGGAACTTAGATTTACAAAAAAAAGAAATTCCACATATCTCAGAGCTTTTTCTTGGACATGTTAGATATGGAACTTTTGGGAAAAACAGCAAAGAAGCAGTTCATCCTTTTTTAAGACAAAACAATTGGATGAATAGAAATCTAATTGTAGCCGGTAATTTTAATATGACTAATAATAAAGAGCTTTTTGACGATTTAGTATCCCTTGGTCAACATCCAAAAGAAATGTCAGATACTGTTACTGTCATGGAAAATATTGGACACTTTTTAGATGAAGCGGTTATAAAAATTTATAAGAAATTAAGAAAAGAAGGAATTTCTAAGCCAGATGCTTCTAAAATCATTGCTAAACAATTAGACATTCCTAAAGTCTTAAAAAAAGCAACAAAAAACTGGGATGGAGGTTATGTAATTGGAGGAATGATTGGTCATGGGGATGCATTTGTCGTTAGGGATCCATCAGGAATAAGACCCGCGTACTTTTATCACGATGATGAAGTTGCTGTTATTGCCTCAGAAAGACCAGTGATTCAAACTGTGTTTAACACAACTTTTAATGACATTAGAGAAATTGAACCAGGGAATTGTGTTATTATAAAAAAAGATGGAAAAATAATTCAAAAAAATATTGCTAAACCTTATGAAAAAAAATCATGTTCTTTTGAAAGAATATATTTTTCAAGAGGAAGTGACTCTGAAATATATGATGAAAGGAAAAAACTTGGAGCATTAGTTTTCCCTCAAATTCTACATGCCATAGATCATGATCTAAAAAATACTGTATTTTCTTATATCCCAAATACAGCTGAGGTTTCATTTTTTGGAATGGTTCACAAAGCTCAGGACTATTTAAATAATTATGCAGAAGAAAAAATTTTAGATCAGGGAGGTGATATTTCTAAAGAAAAACTTAGAAAACTTCTTTCGTTAAGGCCTAGAATTGAAAAAGTTGCTATTAAAGATGCTAAATTAAGGACATTCATTACTGATGATTCAAGCAGAGATGAGTTAGTAAAACATGTATATGACATTACATATGGTTCTTTGAAAGAAACGGATAGCCTAGTAATTATTGATGATAGTATTGTTCGGGGAACCACGCTTCAAAAAAGTATTATTAAAATGCTTGATAGACTATCTCCAAAAAAAATTATTATTGTGTCTAGCGCTCCACAAATAAGATTTCCAGATTGTTATGGGATTGACATGGCTAAAATGGCAGATTTGATAGCATTTAGAGCTGCTGTTTCATTGTTGAAGCAAAATGGGAAAAAAGATAAATTAGAAGAAATATATAAATCCTGTATTTCTGAAAACCAAAAAGAAGCTTCTGAGATTAAAAACGTAGTAAAAAAAGTATATTCAGATTTTTCTGATGAACAATTGAGCCATAAAATAGCACAAATGCTTAAAGAAGATGACATCAATGCCGAGGTTGAGGTTATATATCAAACCATTGATAATTTACACAAGGCATGCCCAAACAACTTAGGTGATTGGTATTTTTCTGGAGAGTATCCAACAAAAGGAGGAAACAAGGTAGTCAACCAAGCTTTTATAAATTACTTTGAAGGCTCTAATGAGAGAGCTTATTAATGCATCTCAATTTTTTGAATTAAGATATCAGCTCATTATCCTCATCTCTCAATTCATCTGTTTTCCATTCTATATCCCACGTGTCGTTTAAAATAGCTATTCTTTGTGCGACATCATAGATATTTGGGACTCCACCCCTGATGTGAGATTCAGACTCCAAAAGTTTTTCAATATCTTCTTTAGACAATTCTCCAATGATTGTAATTATGCCCTTTTCATAATCAATTTCTTTAAAATAACCAGCGATAAAATCATCTGAATCGTCAGTGTTAAAATGATCAAAAATATCAATCTCTTCGCCATAGTCATCTTCCTTAACAAAAATTTGATTTGGTTCAGAAATAAAATTGAATTTCATTTTCCCCATCTTTATGTAGATTAGTTATTTTGCGTACATTTTTGCAACAACCTCCCAATCAATTACATTAAAAAAGCCATCAATGTAATCAGGTCTTCTGTTTTGGTAGTTAAGGTAATACGCATGTTCCCATACATCAAGTCCTAAAATTGGAGAACCTCCACACCCTATTCCATTCATTATTGGGTTGTCTTGATTTGCAGTCGAACAGATTTCAAGAGATCCGTCAGAATGAGCACATAACCAAGCCCATCCAGAACCAAATCTTGTAGCTGCTGCCTTAGAAAATTCCGCTTTAAATTCATCGAAACTACCAAAAGCTTTTTCAATTGCAGAAAGAAGATTTCCTGACGGTGAACCTCCTCCATTGGGACTCATTATTTCCCAAAATAAGCAATGGTTATAGTAGCCTCCACCATTATTTCTAACGGCTGTGTTAGAAAGATCAAGATTGGATAATAAATCTTCAATACTTTTTCCTTCTAAGTCTGTGCCCTCAACGGCAGCATTTAGTTTTGATGTATATCCAGCATGGTGTTTACCATGATGTATTTGCATTGTTTTAGCGTCAATGTGAGGCTCTAATGAATCAAAGTCATAGTTTAGGTCTGGTAATTGGAAACTCATAGTATTTATTATAAATTGTTATATAAAATTACATAAATCATTTAATAAAGCGTGATAGAACCAAACATAAAAATAATTAATGCCAGTGCAGGTTCAGGAAAAACCTTTTCGTTAGTTAAAGATATAATTTTAACACTGCTTATAAATGATGAAAACACATATAAAAAGATTTTAGCTCTCACATTTACAAACAATGCAGCCAATGAAATGAAAAAGAGAGTGCTTGACGAATTGTATTTAATATCTAAAGAATTAGAGCAATCAAAAACATATGAAAAGATTGCTTCGAAAATAGAACTAACAAAGACGGAGGTTTCTAAAAAAGCAAAATTCATATTAAATAGAATACTTCATAATTATAGTTTTTTTCAAATAAGTACCATTGATAAATTCAACCATAGAATTATTAGAACTTTTTCTCAGGAACTTGCTTTGTCAAGTGATTTTAATTTAATCATTGATCAAGATGATTTTATAGAGGAATTCATATATGATTTTTTGGATAATATTGAATCAGAAAAACTGTTTACAGCTTTGTTAACGGACTTTTCTGTAAGCAAAACTGAAAGAAATAATTCATGGGACATCACAAATGATTTAAAAGACCTCATGAAATATACCCTAAACGAATCATATAACGAAGATTTAGCTAGGATTGAAAAACTAAATGAGAAAGGTTTTAAAAAAACTAAGAACTTCTACTCTGATAGATGCAAGAGATTAAAAAATGAAATACAAAGTTTATCTAAAGAGTTAAAGAAGAAATATTCAGATTTAATTGATCAACAAGTTTTTACAAACAATACCTTCGCTAGCTTTTTAAATAAAATCCAAAAAGAAAAAATTGAAAAAATTGATTTAAAATCAATTATTAATAAAATTGAAACTAATACTATTATAAAAAAGAAATTTGAAATTGAAAAAAATAGATTTGAGCAACAAATTCTTCTTGAGCTAGAGGAAATAATAAAAAAAGTAAATCAGTTTTCAATTTATACAAGTGCTTCTAAAAACCATATTCAAAATGTATTAATAAATGAGCTCAAGACTTTTTCTAAGCGCTATCAAGATGAAAATAATATTCTGTTAATTTCTGAATTCAACTCACTTATCTCTGATAATGTAAGTAATCAGCCAGCTCCATATATTTATGAAAAGCTTGGAACAAGATTTAATAATTATTATATAGATGAATTTCAAGACACCTCTAAGCTTCAATGGAATAATTTAATCCCCTTAACATCACATTCATTATTAAATTTTGAAGAAAACCAGTCGCCTGGCCAGTTGTTTTTAGTTGGAGATCCTAAACAATCGGTTTATAGATGGAGAGGAGCAAATCCAGAAATTTTTATCTCAATGCTCAATTCAGACCATATGTTTAATCTTGAAATTGAACATAAAGAGCTAGAAAAAAACTACAGAAGTGAAAAAAAAATTATCGATTTTAACAATGATTTCTTTGAATATGTTTTAGCTTCTTTTAGTTCACCAAAACTCAAGTTAAATTTCAACTCATTTAAACAAAAACCCAACAACAACTTTGGTGGAAAAATTGAAGTTTCTCTTTTAGATAAAAACAAAGAAACTTATAAAGAAAATACATTACAAAAAATTATAGAAATAATTAATAAAAAATCAGAAACCTTCGATTTATCTGATATCTCAATTCTTTGCAGATCAAATGATGAATGTAATTTAATTTCGGATCATTTGATTGAGAATAACATTAATGTTAATTCTGATGAAATGCTATATCTTGATAAATCAGAAGAAGCATGCTTTATTGTCGATCTTTTAAAATTAATTATAAATCCAAAAAATAAACATACTAAGTTCAAGGTCCTAAAATTTTTGAGTACATGTCTTGATGTGGATGCATCAAAATTTTTAGTTGAAAATAAAGACATTTCAGTAGAAGAATTATTTCAAGAATTTTTTAATCAAAACTTTAAAAGGCTAAAACAATTAACAATCTATGGACAGGTAGAAGCCTTAATTAGTTCAACAATTTTTTTTGATAAACACTTAATTCAAACAAGCGGCTTGTTAGACTCAATTATCGACTACAATACTTCCTATGATAAAAACACAAAATCATTTTTTGATTACTGGGAGAAATATAAGTCAAAATCAAAAATACAATCTCCTCAGAATTGTAATGCTGTAAAAGTGATGACTATTCATAAATCAAAGGGATTAGAATTTGAAATTGTTATTCTTCCTTTTTTTGATTCGAACCTAACATCTACCAGAATGAAAACTTGGATTAATATTAAAAATGAAGAAGAGCAAATAAGAGCAATGGTAGATTTTTCGAAAAAACTTCAATTCTTCAATCAAGAGACACTAAAAAAGTATAATTTGATAATTGAAAATCAGCTAATTGATAGCATTAATTTGATGTATGTATCTCTTACAAGGGCTATTAAAGAAAACTATATTATCTCAAAAGAAACATTAGAAGATGATCAAACTTCTTTTGCAACCCTTTTAAATAGTTTTATTAAAAAAAATCACAGAAATAAAGAAAACAATAAAATCATTATTGGTTCCGATAAGAAGTCTGAAACTAAAACAGAAAACAAGAATAGCCTAAAATTAAAAAAGGAAAAAAGAAACGATAAGGTCAAGATTGAAGATTTTCTATTTAATAGTAAATACAAATCAACAACTACTGGAAGTCTTTTTCATTCAATTATGGCTGAAATTCATTTTGGATATCAGGCAGAGAAGGTTTTAGATGATTTTCATTTAAGGGGTTTAATTAATAATGAAGAAAAAAAATCTTTATCAGTATCAATTAATCGGATTATTAATGATCCATCATTGCAAGATCTATTTTCTTTAAACGCCGAAGTTTTAAATGAAAGAGAAGTTGTTTTGAATGATAAAAGTATTTTAAAGCCTGATAGAGTTGTTTTTCACAACGCTAAACTGATATCTATAGTTGATTATAAAACTGGTGAGGAAAAAAATAAGCACAAAATACAACTTAAAGAGTATGCTTCTAGCTTGGAAGAATTAGGGTTAAAAGTTAAAAACCTTTTTTTAGTTTATACTTTAAGTACACATAAAGTGGTCAAAGTTTAATCTTAAAAGAACCCCTTATCTCTTATAAAATTTCAAAAAAAAGTCATTATTTGTGCAAAATCATTAAGTTTGTGATTGGATTAATCTGCAAAAACAATAAAATGAAAAAATTTGTAAAAGTATTTTTTGTTCTATCTCTTGTGATATTTACCACAAATTCATTTGCACAAGACAAGAACAATCCTTGGCAATTTAGTTTTGGTGTAAGTGCTTTAAACTTCAACGGAACGAATGAGTCAGGTGAAGGTCTTTTTGATGAGTATTTCGGCCTCGAAGAGCACTGGAATGTTCAATCATCAATAAGCACTGTTAGTTTATCAAGATATGCGGGTAACGGTTTTTCTGTTGGCTTTAGAGCTTCATTAAACAACTTCAGTAAGTTGTCAGATGGTTTTGGAAAATACCCAGAAAATAGAGTTTCACCGATGGATATGAAATCTTTTGACATTCTTGTAACAAAAGACTTAAGTAAATATTCTTTTTACAACTTCGAGCCTTACGTTGAAATTGGAGCTGGACAAACACACGTTGAAAATCAACAAGATAATCACGTTAATCTTGGAGTTGGTGTTCATTACCCAATTAACGAAAAGGTTTCATTAAAAATTAACACTGTATACAGAAAGAATTTTAAAAATGACGCTTTAGTTGATTACGCTTCAAAAATTCACCCTCATTTTCAGCATAGTGTAGGCCTGTCTATCAACTTTGGAGGAAAAGATAGCGATGGAGATGGAGTTTATGATCAACATGATGATTGCCCTAAAATCCCTGGTTTACCTACTTTTAACGGATGTCCTGATTCAGATGGTGATGGAATTGAAGATTCTAAAGATGCTTGTCCTGAGGTTCCAGGATTATTAGAATTTAACGGGTGTGCTGATTCAGATGGTGATGGTGTAGCTGACCCTAATGATAAGTGTCCAACAGTTGCTGGTCTTTCCAAGTTTGATGGATGCCCAGATTCAGATGGAGATGGAATAGAGGACTCTAAAGATGAATGTCCGAATGCAGCTGGTCCTGCAGCATATGGCGGATGTCCAGATACTGATGGTGACGGAGTTTCTGATCAAAATGATAAGTGTCCAGAAATAGCTGGCCCTGCTGACAATAATGGATGTCCAAATCCTACAGCTGAAGCTATAGAAAAATTAAATGCTCTTGGAGCTGTTGTCCAGTTTGAATTAAATAAATCTAACATTAAGTCAGAAGCGCTAGACTTATTACTTGCTGTTTTTGAAATTATGTCAACTTATGGAAATACAAATTTCTTGATTGAAGGTCATACAGATACATCTGGACCAAAAGCATTCAATGACAAATTGTCTCTTGACAGAGCTAATGAGGTTAAGTCTCATTTAGTAGATAAAGGTGTTGATGCAAATAGACTTTCTACTGTAGGATATGGCGAAGATAAGCCGAAGGAGTCTAACAAAACAAGAAAAGGAAGAATAGCAAATAGAAGAGTAGAATTCAAAGTAGTTGAATAACACACTTTTTTAGTTTAACAATTCACACAAAAGCGCCTCAATTGAGGCGCTTTTTTTATTTTAGCAATAGATGATTACCTTTTATTTCAAAGTATTAAAAGAAATAATCTCAAAGCTAGACCTACAAAAAACATTTTTTATTATTCCCAATAAAAGATCAAAAGCTTTGTTAAAAAATCACATCATCGATTTGCTCAATAAACCAACAATTGCTCCGATAATATTAAGTATTGATGATTTTACAGAACAAGTTTCAGGACTTAAGGAGTCTTCAAGAACAAATCAAATTTTTGATTTGTTTGAGTCTTATTTAAAAATATCCGAATTAAACGACATTAAGTCTTATTCAAAGTTTAGATCTTGGGCAAACACATTAATAAATGACACTAATGATATTGAAATGTCTTTGTCCTCTACTGATGAGGTTTTTAATTATTTATATGAGCTTCAAAAGCTTAATATGATAAACGATGATGAAAAAAATATTGGATTATGGAAATTACTTCCAAAAATTATTAAAAGATTTAAATCATTACAGCTTGAATCAGGCAGTGTAAACAAAGGTCAAATACATTTGCTTGCAAAAGAAAATATCAGTGATTTTTCAAATGCACACTCAGACTATTCTTTCATATTTATTGGTTTGAATTCCCTTTCTAAATCAGAGGAGTTCATTATTAATTATCTTTTAGAAAACAATAGAGTAAAAGTATTTTGGGATTATGACCATGAATATTTAAATAATCCGCTTCATCAAGCTGGGCATTTTTTTAGAAAGTATAAAAAAACTTGGCCACACTATACTGATAATTCATTCTTGCTTAGTGAAAATTTTTCTAAAGAAAGAAAAGACTTTTTAGTTTATGAAACAGCTAAAAATGTTGCTCAAGTGAAAACCGTTACCAGAATTTTAAGTGATATATATTCAGGGGAAAATAATAGTAAAACAGCTGTGATTCTTCCAAGAAGCGAGTTTTTAATCCCGATGTTAAATTCTATTCCATCAGTTGTAGACGATATTAATATTTCGATGACAATTCCATTGTTGGGCCTTCCTTTTTCGGACCTTAGTTTAAGGATAGTAAACATGTATGTGAATAGTAGAAAAAAAGGGTTTTTCTATAAAGATGTGCAAAATGTTTTATCAGATCCAAAGCTTATCACAGTTATGGATGCTAAAAGCTCTAGTATTAAAGATTTTTTAGATTGTATAACTGAGAAAAATTTAATTTATGTTTCGATAGACAAATTCAAAAATGAATTCAAAGGATCTAAAATAATTGATTTAGTATTTAGATCAAGTAAAGAAAATATATTCAAAAACATAGAAACACTTTTTGAGATAATAAAGAATAAAGAAAATAATTCCTTGGCAATTGATCAATTTAATTCAATAAAACAGGTCTTATTAATTATTAAAAACTTCTTAGAAAAGCAAAAGTTTAAAATGGAATACAAAGACTTAAGAGACTTTTATCTTGACATGCTTAAAAATCAGTCTTTAAGTCTTGTTGGAGATATTAATTGTAAGGTTCAAATCATGGGCCTTTTGGAGTCTAGAGGAGTTGACTTTGATAATGTAATTATTTGCTCAGTTAATGAAGGCGTTTTACCTAAAGACAACTTTAACAGCACTTTCCTTCCATTTGATGTTAGAAAAAAATTTGACTTACCTACAATTGAAGATGCTGATGCTAGAACAGCATATGATTTTTACAGACTAACACACAGGTCCAAGAAAGTTCACTTAATATATAACTCAAATCCTGATGGGTTAGATTCAGGTGAAAAAAGTAGATATATATACCAAATAGAGTTTCAAAAAAAATCAAACTATAAGATCTCTAATATATCTTCTTATTTCCCATTGAATTTTGAAAAAACAAAACAAGAGGAACATGTTAAGTCGCCAGAAGTATTTAATAGACTCAATGAAATTTCAAAAAAAGGCTTTACTCCATCAGCTTTGAAGGATTATGTTGAAGACAAAATTCGATTTTACGATAAATATATTTTACAAATTAAAGACTCTGAATCTGTGATTGAAAGAGCAGAGCATCGAGGTGTTGGAAATATCTTTCATAATACAATGGAGGCTTTGTACAAGGATCAAGAGAAAAAAATACTCACCGTTAAATCACTTAATCAAATTTTAAATAAAGCAGAAGAAACTTTAACCAAAAAATTTATTGAAGAATATGGTAAAGATTACAATTATGGAAAAAACATTATTGCTTTTCAAACCATACTGAAAAATGTCAAAGAATTAATTAATTGTGATATCTCTAAAGTTGAGAAAGGTGCAAAGATTAAAGTTCTAATTATAGAGAAATTACTAAATGTTAATCTAAAAACAGCTAATTCAGAAATTAAGTTTGTGTTGAAAGGTAAAATGGATAGAGTCCAAGAGGAAGATGGAATGCTTCATGTCTTGGACTATAAAACAGGTAATGTTGAACCTAATAAACTTACTTTTACGGATAATAAGGATATTATTCAAAACAAAAAATCCAATATTATTCAGTTAGCTTGCTATAACTTGATTGCAAGCTCAATAATTAATTCAAATAAACCGTTTAAATCTGGAATCATTTCTTTTAAACATATCAATCTGGGGACTTTATGGATGAAAGAGAAAATTTCTTTCAAAGAGAGAAAAGATATTTTTAATGAGGACGACCTTAAAAATTTTAAAAATTTAGTTTATGAAATTGTTGAAGATATTCATGATGTCAATTCTACTTTCAAAAACGAATAATTAAATAAGAAATATTAAATTTACCAAGATTTAAAAAATCAGGT
>Ga0160422_10002582_pt1 | contig 11350 bp, 12 predicted proteins | sample Fk160mmetaG_FD_108192 | JGI IMG/M metagenome (GOLD analysis project Ga0160422, IMG submission 108192) | Marine microbial communities from the Central Pacific Ocean - Fk160115 60m metaG | ecosystem: Environmental > Aquatic > Marine > Oceanic > Photic zone | place: The Central Pacific Ocean... | reverse complement strand
TTCAGGGCCGCTATCTTGCTTTCCAAGTACGTACTGAATTTATCTTTGATCAATGAAACCTCATTGACATACTCACCTGTCTCCACCAACCCTCCTCCGATCTGAGGACCATAGTTGTTGTGAATGTTAAATTTAACATATTTCTTTGCTTGAGGCACGTGAGGTTTCACTCCCTGGTTTTTGAACCTTGTCATCATGAGTGTCTGTAAAAATTTACCATCCTCAAACGTGCTTGTTACTTGGTGCACTCTGTAAAAACCAGAAAACGCTATTTGTTCGTCCTTGCCAAGTTCGTACACTCCTGTTTTATCGTCGAGGTCGGTAGGGGTACGGAAGTTCAATTTCACGACTGTATCGCCAAACCCCATGTTGTAGTTGCCAAAAATTGCATTCCATATTGTCCTTGCACCTGTTCCAGAGGCTAGTTTTTCTCTGTTCCTCGCCAGAGTGTCCTTCGTGGCAGTGGTTGGAATAAATTGTGTCTGTCCCAGGTATGCTGGATCGCCCAGTATTGTCATGTTGACCAACACCATGTCAGCCATGGGATTGGACAGTGCATCCAATCTCTGGTCCAGTGCTGTTGTGGAACCTTTGTTTACTCCCGCCGACACAGTTTTGATACTTGCAGGTTCAGATTGATGTATGTAAGGTGGATCAGCAAAATTATCATTTGTTGATGGTTCATTTTTTTCCACTGTACGAGAGTCTGCATCGTCTCTTGAAAAGCCGTCACCAGATCCTTTACCCTCCACGTCTTTTAATTTTGATTGGAAATAGGCCACTTTGTACTTGATGTCAAGATTCAGTATGTCTACGTTGTCGCCTGTGAATATGTAATTGTATTCTTTTTTACAATAAGGTCCAAAGTAGGTACCTGTGCTTGATCCTGGATCTGCCAATGCATAGGCGTGTATCTGGTAAGGCACTATATGAAATTTAATCTTCCTAGGGTGTTTTCCCCTTATACGGTCAAACCTTTCGGAGTCAGGTACAACGCTGGAATTGATCATGAAGTAATCAAAATACATGTCATCGCCGTTGTCTGCCTCTATTCTTTCCTTGAATTCTTTTACAGTTTCGTTGTCGGTGAATATTTCTAGAGTTTTCATCAGTTCTGTTATTATGGTCAACACATTGTCGTTTGTTTTAACCTGTGCGGCCCTTAGGTGATCTGGTTTGTTCTGGTTTGGACCTACCGGAATGTCAGATGTCTTTTTGTCATCAAACATAGTCTTGTCATTGAAGTAAGGATGGACAACTATCTCATATCTGTCTGCAAGTTCACATAACTTCTGTTTTACATCATCATCTGCCTGCTTGTTCATCAAGTCTGCCAGGCTGTCCATTGTTTCTTGCATTGTATCACCCTTTTTGACAATACCTGCTGTTCTAAGGTATACGTGATGATTAAGGAATCCGTGTTCGTTGTAAGGTATCGCTTTCAATGTGTAAACTGTGGAACCTTGATTGACGTCCAACTCCATGTTTGTTATTTTGACAGGTATCCTCCTGGTCAATGTCTGATCTTTAGTGGACACCACGTTGCCTAGTTCGTCGAATCCAGTAAATTCCATTGAAAGCATGTACGGTGCACTGATGTGATCTAGATAGTTGCAATTTGCGGCCGCACCACGCATCTTGTCTAGTAAACTTATGCCCAGGGGTTCCGTTATTGTAATATCTATCATAGTCACCGATGTCATTTTCCGGTGTTCATTCAGGCTAGGAACACTGTTCATTTCAACCTTGTTGAAATAGAGATCACGACCCCTCTTTAAGTTTTCACGTGCCTCTCTGAGTGCTTGTTGCCCAAGATCAGATTTAATTGTTCCTTGGTTCTCCGCACTTAAATTATCAGTAGGCCTCGGATCACCAATACCACCACTTCTCACTATGATATCATGTGGGGCGTTTTTTAAAAATAAATCAGGGTTTTCCAATTCTCCCTGTGTCAGAGCACTGAGGGTGAAAATAGTTGTGTAACTTGCGTATTTGAAAAGTGGATTGGCGACTATGTTTTCTCGTATTGGTCTTTTTGTCGTCTTGTCTCTCTCCACCTTTTCTGGTTCATCGGTGTTATACTTTCCGTCAAGCGACTCCATTTTGTATCCGTTCATAGAACTGATTGCATTCTTTTGATCAGATGTAAGTTTGTTGCCTTGACTGTTTGAAGATTGTTTTGATGATCTCTTTTTGAAATCTACTGGGCCTCTGACTCTTGCCATTTTATAATCCTAAATCTTTAATCACGTTTTCTTTTTTTGGCAGTTGCACTGTTACTCCCGGTTTGAAATCGTATATTGGATCCTCTATCTGGTCTGGATTACGTTGGGCAAACACCCACCATAGTCTAGGTGATCCGTATAGATCGTACGCTAGGAGATCAGGTCTGTATGCATAAGTCCTTTCAATTGTGTAGCTCTGGTCGTCTTCCTCTGCTGTCAACGTTCGTGGACTCAACACATCTAGATATGTAGGTTGCATCTCTGTCTGGAAATAAGGCGAAGTGTTTGAATAGTTTGCCATTAGATGAATCCTACCTCGTTGTCGCCCTTGCCGTTCAACTCACCACGTACGAATTTCTTCATAGAGAAGTTTTTTACAGAATCTCTGCTGTATATTGGTGTCACCAATACAGATATGTTCGAGAGCGTTGGTGCCCATGTCTGTGATTCTTGTGATATGTCTGCCAATCCCATACGTGACCTTGTTCTAGGAGAGTAGTAAGGATCTGGATTCTGTTTAGTTGATATGTAATCTATACCTTGTCTAAGTTCCACGTTAAAACTGTTTAGTATCACCGGCACTTTGTTGAACATGTGGTCACCGTATCCAGACAGGTGCAATATCGGTGGTGGATTGCCTTTGAGTCCTGTTCCGCCATCTTGCCCAAAGAACATCTTTGATGCCGTCCTTAGAAAGTTTACTGTGGCCACCCAGTGTTTGGCGTCATCTGAATTCTGCACAGGAAACTCACCTATGATGTTCATTGACTCTACTTGTGATTGTGCGTATGCCTGGTGTGGATAGTTGCTGTGCGTCATTGCCAGTGCGTCATAGTTTGCAGTGTGTTGGATCTGCATCATTGGTGTTAGTGGCCAGAACATACCATTGGTATCTGTCAGTGGTTTCATAATTGGATTGTTTGCAAAATCAAAAAACTTCGTCAGTTCGGGTGAATTTGGCACTGTCAATCTCACACGCCAATCTTCCTTATCGCTCCTGCCCGACCACTTTGCCCTTGCTTGGACCATACGATTGTCCGTGGAAATACCTGCACCCATCAGTCTGCCCAGGGTCCTATTAAATATGCCCTGTCCTACATTTTTTAATACACTGCCTACTGTTTTTTTGTACATATTAAAGGTTGCTTTCCATAGTAAAATTTCGTATACTTTACTATATTTATAGGCACAATTTTAGGCGCACTTAATTCACCATACGGCACGATTCAACAGACCTGTTTGTGGTCATTTTTACCTAACAACACAGAAAATTATGAAAAGAGTAAAGTACTTAAACAATCGAGATCTGTTAGCACAGATACATGCCAGCAAGAACACCTATTGTTCTTACGTTACGCCGGACGACGCAGGCTATGATATCATAGTGCCAAACCTCAAAAAGATCAACATCAGAACAATAGCAGAGGCCAAAAAGAACCAGGCCAAGAGGCTAACACACCAAGCGTGGGAACAGGCCAAGGCCGAGGGCAAGAAAAAAATTAAATTGTCTGATTACACTGTCTCGCCAAGAAAGATTGACAAAACAAACCTGGTGTTCCGAGTGATGACTTACGATCATGTGCCCATGGATTCCGACAGGAAGAAGAATCCAAAAACCACAGCGGACCATCACGTGAAGGTAAATTTTCCACCGTTCCAACATTATAGATTAGACAAAAAAGGCAAACCGGTTTGTGTGGGGAAATCACACTGGGTAGGGGGAATGAACAACGGACATTTCTCTGCCGAACATGGCAAGATGACAAACCAACTGGCATTGATGTACATGAAACTCTGTGAAAGATATGGCACGAGATCCAACTGGAGAGGTTACACCTACAACGATGAGATGCAGTCGCAGGCACTGATGCAGTTATCACAGATAGGATTGCAGTTCGATGAATCAAAGTCTGACAATCCATTCGCTTACTACACAGCGGCGATCACAAACAGTTTCACTAGAATATTGAACATAGAAAAGAAAAACCAATCAATCAGGGACGACTTATTAGAGTTCAACGGGATGATGCCAAGTTTCACAAGGCAAAATGAAAACGAAACAACAGGACCTGCATACAAAGAACGGATGAAAAGCGTACACGGTGAAGTTAGGCAGGTGAACAAGACCGGACTTTTGAAACTTAACAGGGCATTGAAGAAAAAAGGAAAACTGGATTCCGAAGATTATGCAAGTGTTAATTCAAAAAAGATTGACATGTCTAAACACAAACCAATAGTAAAGAAGAGGTGGTAATAAATGGCATTCTTTAAAAAAGTGGCCTGCTTCACGGACATACACTTCGGAATGAAGGGCAACAGTCGTGTACACAACGATGACTGTGAAGCATTCATATACTGGTTCATAGAACAGGCCAAAGCACATGGCTGTGAGACTTGCATATTCCTAGGAGACTGGCACCATCATAGATCAAGCACAAACGTTTCCACAATGAACTACACCGTATCCAACATGGAGAGGCTGGGTAAAGCGTTTGAAAAAGTTTACGTGATAATGGGCAACCACGATTTGTTCTACAGAGAGAAAAGAGAAATCAATTCGATGGAATTCATTAGGAACATTCCTAACGTACATATTGTCAATGAATGGATCGTTGAAGATGACGTAGCGATCATTCCATGGATCGTGGAGGACGAATGGAAAAGAATTGAAAAAATGAAACAACAATATGTGTTTGGACACTTCGAATTGCCATATTTCAAAATGAATGCCATGGTAGAAATGCCAGACGTTGGCGGAATACAGACCGATCACTTCGCAGGTTGTGGACAAGTGTTCTCAGGACACTTCCATAAAAGACAGTACATGAAAAACGTTACGTACATGGGTAACGCATTTCCACACAACTATGCAGATGCATGGGACGATGATCGAGGCATGATGATAATTGAATATGGGGGCAAACCAAAATACATCAACTGGCCAGACATGCCAAGATACATCACTATAAAAATAAGTGATCTGTTAGCCGACCCGGACAAATACTTAAAACCTAAAATGTACGTGAGGGTTACACTGGATATAAAGATAAGTTACGAAGAAGCAAACTTTGTCAGGGAGACTTTCATTGACAAATACCAATTAAGAGAACTACAACTAATACCAGAGCAAGTTGACAAAGCACAACAGCCAACTGTTGAGGTGCAAAAATTTGACAGTGTTGACCAAATTGTGATAAAACAACTGCAAGGTGTTGAGTCAGAAACGTACGACAAAAATATTTTAACAGCAATTTACAACGATCTAGATGTTAACAATTAAAGAATTAACAGTTAAGAATTTCATGAGCGTGGGCAATCAGGCCCAGGCAATAAATTTTGCCAACAAAAACCTGGTGCTTGTAATTGGCGAAAACATGGACCTAGGTGGTGATGACGCCGGTGCTAGAAATGGTACTGGTAAGACAACAATCATAAATGCGTTATCGTATGTGTTCTTTGGTGAAGCACTCACAAACATCAGAAGAGACAATTTAGTAAACAAGACAAACGAAAAAGGAATGTTAGTCAGTGTCAAGTTTGTAAAGAACAATGTTGAGTACACAATAGAACGTGGTAGAAAACCACAGATATTCAAATTTTATGCAAACAACATCGAACAAAATGTAGAAAGCAATGAAGCACAGGGTGAAAACAGAGAAACACAGATCGAAATTAACAAATTAATGGGTATGACACATTCTATGTTCAAAAACATAATTGCATTGAACACGTACACTCAACCGTTTTTATCAACCAAAGCAAACGAACAAAGAGAAATTATTGAGCAGTTGCTTGGTATAACCTTGCTATCACAAAAAGCAGATCTTTTGAAGGAAAAACAAAAAGCAACTAAACAAATACTGACCGAAGAAAAACTAAAAATAGATGCCAAAGAAGCGTCAAATGAAAAAATAAAAGAATCAATTGAAAGTTTAAAAATTAGATCGAGTGCATGGCAAACACAAAAGGAAGAAGACTCAAAAAGTTTTGCAGAAGCGATAGCAGAACTGGAAAAAGTAGATATCAAAAAAGAACTGGACGCACACAAACGTCTCCAGAAACACAATGAAAATTACATTAAGTTGTTAAGTTTACAAAAGGAAAAAGCATATCACGAGGACTCGTACACAAAAGCAAAAAATACAGTGGAAAAAACTGAAAGTGACTTAGAATATGCCGCACAACAAAAATGTCCAACGTGTGAACAGGAACTAAAAGACGACAAGCATGAACAGTTGGTTGGCAAACTTAAGGCAACACTAACAGAGTCAAAAGAATACGCGGCAAAACTAGAAAGTGATCTTGCAAAAATACAACAGGGTATAGATGCAATTGGCGACTTGGGTGTCACACCAGACACATATTATGACACAATGGACGAAGCATACAATCACAAAGGGTCATTGAAGGATCTAAATAGACAACTGGAACAGAACGAAAAGAAACAAGATCCGTATGCAGAACAAGTGGAAGAATTAACCAAAACAGCAATACAAAAAATTGATTTTGAAAAAGCAAATGAGTTAGAAGACTTGCACAGACACCAAGAGTTTCTATACAAATTGCTAACAGCAAAAGATTCGTTTATAAGAACTAGAATAATCGAACAAAATTTAACATACTTGAATCAACGTCTAGCATACTTCTTGGGCAAAGTGAAACTACCACACACAGTTACATTCCAATCTGATTTGAGTGTGCGTATAGAAGAACTAGGCAGAGAATTGGACTTTGATAACCTGAGCAGGGGTGAAAGAAACAGACTTATATTGAGTTTGAGTTGGGCGTTCAGAGATGTTTGGGAAAGCCTTTATCAACAGATCAACTTGTTGTTCATTGACGAACTTGTAGATGCTGGTATGGACCTGTCTGGCGTTGAAAGTTCAATGGCGGTCCTGAAAGACATGAGTAGGACACAACAAAAAAATATTTTCCTTATATCCCACAAAGACGAACTAGTGAGTAGAGTTAATTCTGTGCTGAAAGTTACCAAGGAAAATGGTTTCACGAACTACGCAAATGACGTGGAGATAGTAGTCTAATACTGCTCTAAGATTCTTGCAATACCTACATTTTTACCATCTTTTTTCGCAACGTGTATGAAATTAGTCTTTTCTAATTGTAGTGTATCACAAATCAAATTGTAATTTTTGACATGTGTAGACCACGCATAGTCCACATGAATATTATCAAAGATATAATTTGCACAGTTAATCACATTTTGATTTATCCAACCAGAGTTGTAATTCCTCACTGTGATAGGATCTATTGTTCTCTGTTTCGTTAGTCTTATGCCAAATTTGTTCCATTCAAATCCGGACTTGGTTACACTGAAAGCAATACTTTTTATATTAGGGTGAGATAGATCAATGCCAAAATTCTTGGTTGCTGTGTACCATGCGGCATCTATGTGTATCTCAATATTATTAGTTTCACATGTCTTTATAAACTGGTTCCAATCGGGCCTTGTGTTCCCAAAGTTATAATTGGGCAAGGACACCAAAACAATACTGTTAGGTTGCAACTGATCCACTTCCGTGCCCTGCATTCCAAAAAGAGAATAGTATGAATACTCGTCATTCAACACCTGGTACTTTTTTTCTCTGGAAATAAAATTATTAATAAAGTCCGTGCATCCGTAGGTAAGATCTATTTTAAGATTTTCTGTGTGCGTCACCGAATTTAGTTTACTGTCAAGAAACCATTCCTTTGCTTTGTTCTTTGTGTCTTCTACAGAAATAATTTTGTTGTTTACCGAATTGAACCAATCATTTTTTATTTGTGTGATTTTTTTATCCTTGAAATGATAGAGTTTATCTGTCAGTAAATTACTACGAATATCTTGCATAAAGACTGACCCTCCCGTCTTCCATAACTTCGTCTACGCCATGGACACTGTGTTCATTGTTGAGCAGTGCATATCCTTTGTTTGCTTTGAACTGGAAAGTGTGAATTTTCTTTTTGTTTTTTCCATAAAGACTGGTACCCACACTGTTGTCTGACAAATAAACTTGCAGGTGTAACTTGATTGTTTTATCATCCACGTGTGGCTCTAATGAATATCCTTTGTTGTCTATCCATACATCAAGAGAATTAAACTTCACATCAATGCCAAACTTCTTTTTAAGTGCATCTGTGATCTTTGAATTCATGAAGAACACTTTGAGTTTCTTGATGTTGATGTTGTCGTCTTTTAGTTTCACACGCCTTGGATCTTTTTGGCCATCAAATCTTTCAAAATTTCCATTATCATCTAATGTTATCTTGTAACTATTTCCAAAAAATTTATCGTATTCTTGGTAAACCAAGCCATTTAATTTTACCAAAGGTGCATTTTCTATTGACGAAACCACATCTTGTGTGCTTAAATTAAACATATGTTAATTAATTATATCGTACGAACATAAGGAAGGAAAAAACATATGTCACAAACACATGAACAGATCATGACAGAGATTCAAACTTATTCAGAAGAGAATGGTAAGTTTGTAGAGAAGGGAGTTAAGGCATCTGCGACTAGAGCCAGAAAAGCATTAGCAAACCTATCTAAATTGATCAAAGCAAGAAGAAAAGAAATTCAGGAAGTTAAGAACGCGGCGAAGACAGCGGCGTAATCGATTTTTGGATTTTGCAAAACCCAAAAAACCCTCGGCATGTACAGTCGGGGGTTTTTTATGACTTGAGGATTCCTTTGCCGTGAACACGCACACGAATGTGTCCGTTATAGTAATCGTCGCTTTCTAGAACTTTACGTGCAAACTGTTCACGTGCTTCCACGTATGACAGTTCCGCTTTGGACTTGCAGTAGAAAAGTATCTCCCTCGTGAATTTGTCCTTGCCAAGTTTGTTGACATCTATCGTCAGGTCATCACTCGAACCATAGTAGTCCTGCCAATCCGAATTAACCTTGTACCTACGTTTGTTCTTTCGACCCTTTAGCGGGGGTCTAGATCGTTTGAACTTGGCTAATTTCTTACCTACATACATCCTACCGTTGGTTGTATTTGTTATTAGATACACAAATCCCACAACATCTTCGGGCATGTTGGTAATCTCTTTTCCCTGGTACATCCATTGCATAGCCATATTTAAAGCCAAAAAGATTGACCTAGAAATAAAACTAGTATAAACAAGTGTGATAGGCACACTATATCTTTTTAAATTTCACACAGGCAAACATAGCATCGCAACCAGTGAGCAAGGAAATGCGGCTAACAAGCGACAGGTGAATCCTTTGATGCAAACAGCAAAAATGATGAGGCTCCTAGAAGAAGACAGACCTCAGGTTTACCAAAAACTATTATGCAAGGGTTTGGTAGGCTCGCGTTGTAATGAATGAGCAAACGGGTACAGCACAACCGCCCGACGCAAGTAGCGATGCATAGTGACTGTGAACTCACCACAGAGTTAGAGTCGGTTCGGCTAGAAATAGCCGAATTGTGACTGCTCATCTACCACAGAGAACGCATACTGCGTTCAAGTTTTTTTTACAACTGCGTAAGTTAAAAAAAGAAACGAGCGTAAGCGAAGTTTCAGATGGCGTAAGCCATCTCTGACTCTCCGTTAAGTAATACACAATGGAACTAATATTCGACCACACATTCGGCAAACAGGAACAGCAGGATCTTGTTGTGTGCAAACCCATGGCGATAGTGGACCATGACGAGGAACACGAGGCCATAGACCGCGGCTGGCTGGCGCTGGACACCCCCATAAAAGACCAGGAGGTCTTCTACCAGTCACGTAGCACACGCATAAACATGGACCTGTACAGGCCCAGATACAAGTCACACACCTACCAGGGTGAAGAAATAGGCTACAAGATAATAGACGCATCCGAGATGGTTAAACTTCTGAGCCTGCCCTCCATCTACCGACAGTACATGAAGCGGAAAAATTTTGGCGCGGACTACGACCCCTTCGCGAACTACCATGCACGTGACCAGTTCATGGTGTTCTACCTGGGCACCGCGGACAACGTGGTGGGTTTCACCAAGCAGAAGCGATACCGGTACGAGGACCAGCATTACAGCACCATCGACACCTATGACTCACAGGACCTGGCGGGACTGGAATCGGTCATACACGCCAACACTGTGCCCATATCGGACATCACGCTGGACATGGAGATCCAGTGGGCCAGCAATCACTACGTGAGGCACTTCTACATGGGTTCGGGATACGAGAACAGCTCGGAGTACAAGGCCAACTACAAGGGATTCGAGTGGTGGACGGGATCTGAATGGAGCACCAACAAGAAACTCTACAAGCGACTGTGCAGGCGCGACAGCAGGCTCACTGATTTTTCCGCTCTCGGAAACCTTTCACTGATTCCAGATAATCATTAGCCCAATTTTTATAGTAGGGTCCTGCTTCCAACATTTTGGCAAACCTGTTCAATTTGGACAGGCGTTGTGCTAGAAATAATATGTATTCACCGTTGTTGAGTTTGACGCCCTTGACAGATTCCGGCGTGTCCGGATGATCCTCCAACACAACAACATCATGGTCCATGAAATAACCGTTTAGGTCTCGGGCCAATTTTTCCGTTTCTTGTGCTGTGAATTGGTCAGGCTGTGCTATCATGCACAACACATCTATGTCGTCGAAGTCCACTTCCAGGATGTGTTGGTACAGCGTGGGATAGTCTGCCACACCATCCAGTTCCAGAAATTCAACCTTTTTTTCTATGATGGCCTTTTGTGCGAATGGACAGGGCGGTAGGTTGCCAAACACCGGATTTGGTTTGGTCACGAAACCACTAATCCAGTTCTTTATCGTCTCGGTCGGTGTCTGTTTCTTCTGTTGAGTCATCCGTCAGTGATTTGATCCTTTCAAGTGCCTGGTCAAGCAGTCGTTCCTTGGTCTCCAGTCGGGCCTCCAGGTCTGCCATCTTCTTGTTCTGCTCACCTATCTTGTGGCCCATGCTCTGCACGTCGTCTGTTGCGTGTTCGAGTTTTATCATGACCTGCCTCATACGGCTCTCCTTGGTCTTGCACTTCGCCAGGGCATCATCTCGGTCCTGTGTGAGTTCCTTGATGTTTTCCTTAAGTTCTCGAACTAGATCTCGTTCTGACATAATGTTCTGTAATTATCTGCTTTTTCAAACACCATTATAGTATACT
>Ga0160422_10002581_pt1 | contig 11350 bp, 10 predicted proteins | sample Fk160mmetaG_FD_108192 | JGI IMG/M metagenome (GOLD analysis project Ga0160422, IMG submission 108192) | Marine microbial communities from the Central Pacific Ocean - Fk160115 60m metaG | ecosystem: Environmental > Aquatic > Marine > Oceanic > Photic zone | place: The Central Pacific Ocean... | reverse complement strand
GGTCGAATCGTAGCATCTCTGGCTTTGGCACTGATGATGCTCTTGCCAGGCTGTCTCGAGGAAGTAGCCTCGACCGAGCAGGAGGTCGACTGGAATCGTGACTATGTTCTAATCGACCCAAGCGGGCACGAGGACCCTCGTATGTTCGTAGTAGCCGATCCAGTAGAAAATGAGACTTGGGGGAACGCCACATGGACGGTGTTCGGGAACGAGCATGGGGGAAACTGCTGCGAGCATTACCTAGCAGCGACCAAGGAGGGATGGATTCTGAACTTTGGCGGAGAATATCCGACATGGTCTGAGGACAGGGGCCTAACTTGGCAGGAATACAGGCCTAGTATTTTCTCCCAATTTGGATGTCTCGAGCCCAAGCCCACAGTACCAGGACAGGAAGGCCTGGGAGAAGGAAGCATCGTTCAGGCAACCAATGGCGATCTTATCTCAATGGGGTGGTTCCCCTACCCAAGCACAAGTGGCGCTGATCAATTCTACGCGTTCTTCTATGACGCTGAGGACCAGGAGTGGAGTTGGTGCTTCAATAGGACTCCAGAGCCGTTCTATGATAGGTCATGGCAGGTAGAGGTGGTAGGCCCGATAAACGGCGGACTATATGGCAACGGCCCTTGGGCTAGCCTAGTTATTTCGAATTTCTGGCATCAGGTCCAGAACGTCGGAGGGCAGATATCAACAGATGGGCTGAATTACGATTATTTCGGGTTCCCAGATAGAGACGAGAGTCTGGACGTTATTGAGGTAGATCTGAGTCCTGAAAGCCTGGGCCCAGAGTGGGACTTCACCAAGCCACACAAAGAGATGAGGGCCTTTCCAGTTCCCTCTGGTGGCCTGTACTTTCCAAGCTACTTCATTGACGGAAGTGATGCCTTTCTGGACACCTCACTCAACTGGTGGACTGGAGTGACCATGAACGGTTCCTCGTTGCCCTCACAGTACTGCGCATTCGACTCATCTACTGCGCTTCACTGCGTAAGTTCGGGACAGACCTCTCTCGTACATATGCTATCATGGGATGGCGGGGAGACGTGGGAAAACAAAACATACAACCTCTCAGAAAGGGCCACTGAAATCGAGGAGTGGGAATTCCACTCAAGCGGTGTGCATGACCTATTCGTGCTTAACGTTAGGTTCCAGAGCGCAGATGGGCCGGATGTTGACGTAGCCTATCATGTGCGTGAGTTCTCCCAGAGCTTGGATCCTGACGTCCTTACCTATCTCGGACAGGGAGATCTTGACTCTACTTCTGGAGCAGGGAATGACATTAGATTCGACTTCGCCAGTATGGGGATCCTCCCTGATGGAGGGTCGTTCATTGCATATCATGACTCGACCGACCCCGACCCACTCTTCGGGGTTGAGATGTTGATTCCCGAGCGCTATCTATAGGCTCAATTTCAACGAATTTGGAAGTGAACAATAGTCCCATCGACCTCGAATCTGTCGGATTCTTCTGACGGCTCACCTTCGTTCAGTGAGGACTCCCCGGATCTAGTCTCCGACGTAACATGTTGCCAATCCCTATCCTCTAATTCCATTCCTTCAATCCAAACCGACAGTACTATCGAAGACTCTACCTGCAAGTCAAGCTCCTTTCTTTTGGCTTGGATCCTTCTTGTAATGTCCCTAGCTAGCCCCTTCGATAGTAGGTCTGAGTCGGTGTGCATATCCAGGACAATGGACACGTCGCCCTCCTCGAAAGATAGAGTGTGCGCGGCGAAACCTTCCTTTTCGACCCTCCTGATCACAATGTCGGACATGGTAATCTCGTATCCTGCCAGTGCGGCAATTCCTGCCTCTATCTCGAGCAACAGTTCTTCGGGGTCGGTCGTTTCTAGCTGGGCCAGAACGTCTGGGAGATCGGATCGGCACTTGGACCCGAGTACCTTCCTGTTAGGCTCAAGGACTATTCTCTGGAAGGAATCAAGATCCTTCTCTGTAGAAAGTACCTCTACATTGAGCTCCTCAGCTAGTATATCGCTGAAGCGCGAAATATCAGGCCCCCCGACTATCCATCCTGTCCTGCAAGGAAGCCTCTGCCTCCGGTTAGAATCCACTCTGATTCGTCTACCTGCCTCTGCTAGGGATCTCACCAGAGCCATCTCCTGCTCAAGCCCGAAGTCCCTGTCGGGAAGTGATCTGTCAACTATCTCCGAGCCAACCGGCCAGTCGGCAAGATGAACGGATGACCCGGTCAGGCTCCTGTAGATGTGATCTGGTGTGAAGGGAGATACTGGTGCCATGAGTCTGCAAACAACTAGTAGAATCTCATGCAAGGTGTGCTGGCACGCTCTCTTGTCGTTGCTATCTGCCTCGTCCCATAGCCTCCTTCTTGATCTGCGGACGTACCAATTTGAGAGATCATTGACAACGAAGTCCTCCAGCCCTCTTCCTGCCTTGTGGAAGTCCCATGAGGCGAAGTTCGAGTGATAGTCATCGGCCATCTCAGTGACCTTGGAGAGTATCCAACGGTCCAATGGACTTCTCTCACTGACTGGAACGAAGCCTGAGTCTTCATCGGGATCGAAACCATCCAGAGCCGCATAATCTGCATGGAACCTGTAGACGTTCCAGAGGGTGAGGAACATCTTTGCATACGACTCCCGAACTCCACTTGGATCAAAATTGGTAGGAGACCATGGTGCGCTTTGTGTGGTCATGTACCACCTAATCGAATCGGCTCCCTCATTGTTGAAGTGGTCCCACGGGTTCACAACGTTCCCTCTTGATTTGCTCATCTTCTTTCCGTCCTTGTCCAGTATATGGCCCAAGGATAGGCATCTACGGAAGCAAGGATCATCGAACACTGTGGTCGCGACCGCAAGTAACGAGTAGAACCAGCCTCTGGTCTGATCAACAGCCTCGCAGATGTAGTCCACTGGAAATGATCCTTCGAACAATTCTTTGTTCTCGAATGGATAATGCCATTGTGCGAACGAGGCACATCCAGAATCAAACCAGCAATCCATGACATAGGGCTCCCTGACCATCTCTCCTGAGCATTCTTCGTTCGTACATACCAATTTCACATCGTCGACATATGGCCTGTGTAGTTCCTGAGGAGTGGGGGAGTCTGCGGTACTCAACGTATTCATCTCCTCGATGCTTCCGACGCAGTGCTCGGCTCCGCAATCGGGGCAGATCCATACTGGAATGGGCGTCCCCCAGTACCTCTCCCTACTGATGGCCCAGTCCTTGATGTTGGACAGCCACTCGCCCATCCTCTTTGTCCCAGTCCACTCAGGGGCCCATTCGACGCTAGAATTGTGAGAAAGGATCTGGTCCCTGACAGCCGTCATCCTAACAAACCAGCTGTCCATTGCATAGTATAGAAGAGGGTGGTCTGTCCTCCAGCAATGGGGATAGTCGTGAGTGTAATCATGCTCCCTGTACAAAAGTCCCCGGGCATCCAGTAGGCTGATGATCTCGTCATCGCAGTCCTTCACATATCGTCCATCTAAATTCTCATGGACTCCGGAAACGAAAGACCCATCCATACCAACTGTGTGCTGGGCTGGGAATCCGACCTCCATTCCTAACCTGTAGTCATCCTCACCGTACATCACAGCAGTATGTACCACTCCTGTTCCATCGGTGGTGGTAACGAAGTCCGCAGAGACTACGGTCCAGGCTGAGTCGGATGACCCCCTATCAATTGCCCCCGGGAATAGGGGCGAGTATGACTTTCCGACGAGATCCGAGCCCGGGAATTCCTCTATCACGTCGGCATGATTTCTCATTACGTTCCCAATAAGGTCCTTGGCCAATATCAGTTCCTCGCCAACCTCGCCCCCTCCACGTCCTTCCCATGAATCGGAAGCCGGTTCAGTGATTCTCACTCTACAGTATGTGATATCCGGGCCAACGGCCAATCCGACGTTTCCAGGGAGAGTCCACGGAGTAGTAGTCCATGCGAGAACTGAAGCATCGTCATCTTCTAGTTTAAACTTCACGAAGACTGCTGGTTCGGTGACTTCCTTGTATCCCTGTGAGACCTCATGAGTCGAGTAACTCGTTCCAGTCTGAGGGCAATAAGGAAGCACCTTATGCCCACGGAACAATAGCCCCTTCTGGAACATCTGTTTAAGAGACCACCATGCCGATTCGATATATTCGTCTTGCAGAGTCACATATGGATCCTCCATGTCCACCCAGAAGCCCATCCTCTCTGTCATCTCCCTCCATGCCTCTTCGTAGGTCCAAACACTCTCCTTGCATTTCTTGTTGAATGCCTCCATCCCATATTTCTCGATGGCTTCGTTACTCATGAGGCCCAATTGTTTCTGGACTTCGATCTCAACAGGAAGACCGTGCGTGTCCCATCCTGCCTTCCTTTCTACTACATGGCCCTCCATTGTCTTCCATCTACAAACCATGTCTTTGAATAATCTGGAAATGACATGATGGATTCCAGGTTTCCCATTCGCTGTTGGGGGTCCTTCCAAGAATGTGAACGGAGAATCATGCACCCGTCTTTGGTCAATGCTTCGAGCAAAGACCTCTTCCTCTTGCCAATTGAGGATTTGGTTAGATTCTAAAGAAACAGGGTCTAATCCCCCTACTGTCTTGGGCACTACCACGGGCTGATGGGGTTGATTGTTTTTTTTGAAGTTGGGGGAGTTTATTTTCAAAATTTATGATCTCTTTTTTTGGAAATTTCATTTTATGTAGTCAATAACAGTATTTATATTGACTACAATATTCGGGATAGTAATGCCTAGAATACCAGCAAAGGCTTGTGACTGCGGCTGCAAAATGAAGCGCATTTACTCTCGTTCCGATGGCGGAAAGGGGTGGGACCCCGTTGGCTGGATGTGCACCTGCGGATGTGGGTGTGTTTCTCTGGATGCAGGAGAATGGCAATTAACAGAGTGTTGTTCGAAACAGGGGGTTTTCGATGGATGATCGAAAATTAACGCTAAGTGTTACGGGAATGACATGTGCTGCCTGTGCTTCATCCGTTGAGCGGGTGCTTTCCAGAATTGATTCAATCACTAAGGCTGAAGTGAATCTGACACTAGAAAGAGCGACGATATCATTTCCCGAGCGATATTCAGAGTCCCAGATTAAAGAATGTGTGGATGCGGTAACCGGTGCTGGTTTTGGTGCAACGGAATTGATCCCAGCTCTGAAATTCAGAAGGATGAAAGAAGAAAATGTCTCGAAGCAACTTACAAGAGTGATCTTTTCGCTCTCACTCTCATGTGTCGTTTTTTGGTTGACGATGGTGGGAGGTGATCTTGGGGAGTGGGGATCTTTGAACATCCGTCTTTTTCTTGCGATGATTCTATCAACTATTGTTTACCTTTACTGCGGATTGGAATTTCATCGGGGTGCATGGAAATCAATCGCTAATAGAACCGCGAACATGGATGTATTAGTCCACATCGGCACTTCTGTGGCCATGTTTTGGTCTTGCTCTGTCACTCTCGCTCCCATTTTTTCGGAGTTACCAGATTTTCTGAGAGAGTCGAATCACGTTTTTTTCGATGGCTCATCGTTCATTATCTCGTTTGTCTTGTTAGGCGGATACCTAGAATCGAGAGCCAAACTGAAGGCAACGGACTCCATTCACGGGTTAATGAAGCTCCAACCGAGAAATGCCAGATTGGTAAAAGATGATGGGGAAATTCAAGAGAAAATAGTGGATTTAGTTCCAAGGGGTTCGGTAGTAAAAATACTGGCAGGCGAGACTGTTCCGTTAGACGGGACGATAGAAGACGGAATCGGTTTGATAGACGAGTCAATGATGACTGGAGAGTCTGCCCCGGTTCCGAAGGGCCCAGGTGACAGCGTTGTTGCAGGAACCATCGTAATGGACACTACGATGGTGATCAGAACTACTTCACTCATCCATGAAACCATGCTTTCTAAGGTAATCCAATTAGTGGAAGCAGCGCAAATGGGGAAGGCACCAATTCAAAGATTGGTTGACCAAGTTTCGGGAGTATTCGTACCTGCAGTAATATTTGCGGCGATAATTGCTTCCTCGTTCTGGCTAATCTATGCGGACGAATTTGCGCCTGGTTCAGCCATGTCATCGGCAGAGATATCTGTCATGGTATTGGTCAGTACACTGGTTATAGCTTGCCCATGCGCTCTGGGTCTGGCAACGCCAACTGCCTTGGTCGTGGGGACTGGAACGGGAGCTTCACAAGGTTTATTGATCAAGGGAATAACTGCTCTGGAGAAATCACATTCGACCTCAATAGTGGTTATGGATAAGACTGGGACCATAACCTCCGGAAGACCAAGAGTTAGAGGAATCAATGTTGTGAGGGGCAGTAGGGAAAAGATTCTATCAATATCCTCCGGTTTAGAATACGAATCAACCCATCCAATTGCTAGCGCAATAAACTCTGCATCATCTGAATATGGATGTGAGAGATACAAAATTGACTCTATTAGGACATTCCCTGGAATGGGTTTGTGCGGAGTTCTAGACGGAGTTATTGTTGGAGTGGGAAATCTAGCAATGATGGACCATTTAGAGGTTGAGATACCAGAGGGAATCGAAGAAGAGATTAGAGTAAGGTCGACGCTGGGGAGAACCGTAATTCTTGTCTCTGAAGATACAAAGATATTGGGGTACATCGAGGTAGCAGACGAAATCCGTGAGAATTCTGAGTCGTCCGTGTCGGCACTGCAAAAAAATGGAATCGAGGTCGTGATGTTGACGGGTGACAGAGAAGAGGTCGCGAGCGCAATAGCAGCTACTGTTGGAATTGACAGAGTGATATCAGAGGTTAAGCCTCATGAAAAGGCGGAGGCAATTCTGGATTTACAGAAGGTTGGGACGGTTGCCATGATCGGGGACGGAATAAACGATGCAGCTGCTCTAGCAGTTGCAGACGTAGGAATAGCGATGGGTTCGGGGAGTGAGATTGCTTTAGAGAGTGCGGACATAGTCCTGATTCGAAACGACCTATCAGACGCAGTGGCAGCATTGGAATTAGGGAAGGCAACAATGAGCAAAATAAGGAGTAATTTAGTGTGGGCGTTTCTTTACAACCTTATCGGGATCCCTATTGCAATGGGCTTATTCTATCCATGGACTGGAGAATTGTTGCCACCTTCATTCGCTGCTGCGGCGATGTCGCTGTCTTCAGTGAGCGTGGTTGGAAATTCCCTTATGCTCAGGAGATGGGGTCCTAACTAACCCACACTGAGAATACGATAATTAAAATCACATGCGAAATTGCAGGTAATATGGCAGAAATTGTACACAAGTTGAAGATAAACGGGATGACGTGTGGCGGATGCTCAAAAAGGGTCAATACAGTCCTTAGCGAGGCCTCGTGGATTATTGATGTCGATGTTTCTCATGAATCAGGCGATGGATATGTCACCACCTTGAGTGATGTTTCTGTTGACCGAGTAATTGAAATGATTAATTCAACGGGTTATCAAGCAATCGAAATCTAGGAGTTGCCGGCATGCGAAATTGGAATATCTTGGCGGAAGAAATAACCAATTGGATTTCGGACTATGCTCTAGAAAATGATATTCGGGCACTAGTTGTTGGAGTGTCAGGTGGAGTGGATTCTGCAGTCACCTCCACTCTCTCAGCACGAACAGGAATCCGCACGATAGTTCTGAATATGCCTATTCATCAGAAAAAATATCAGGACGATTTGTCAAGGAAACACATCTCCTGGTTAAAGGACAATTTCAACAATGTAGAGGAGAGGATAGTAAATCTTTCAAAGACGTATGACAGTTTTGTTGAGACAGTCTCAGTGGATGAAGTGTCCGACATAGCATTGGCAAACTCTCGTGCCCGACTCCGAATGACTGCGTTGTACGCAACTGCTGGTTCTAACGGAGGAATAGTAGTAGGAACAGGTAACAAAGTAGAAGATTTCGGAGTTGGTTTTTACACAAAATATGGCGATGGAGGAGTAGACATATCTCCGATTGCGGATTTGCTCAAGACTGAGGTATACCAAATTGCACGAGAATTGGATATCATCGAGGAAATAATTCAAGCAGCACCTACTGACGGATTATGGGGGGACGGAAGATCGGACGAAGAGCAATTGGGCGCCTCATACGAAGAGTTAGAGTGGGCCATGAAGGAATCGAAAAATCCTAGCAACAAGGATTTATCTGAACGCGAGAAGGATGTGCTCGGCATCTACCAGAGACTGAATAAATCAAATTCTCACAAAATGAATCCGATTCCGATTTTCAAGTTGTATCCGAGCGATTGAGGCTACTATATGGAAGAGGAAGAGGTTTCTCCGATCTACGTGAGAAAGGCTCGTAAGCCATACAGTGGCATGGTTCTTGATTCAATTTTCGGGCTTCTCATTAAATCAATAGGGGTAATTTTGGTTTTGGGATTACTTCTGATGTTCGTTCCTCTGCTGCTATGAGTCATCCTTTTCTTCTGTCTTCGACCTTTTTCTTGTAGGCAGCATCTGAGTCTTCCGACTTCCATCCCTCCAAGTACAATCCGCCCGACTTGTGCACGCCACCGATTACATTTCCCTTCCTTGGCTTCCTAAAGAGATCCTTCCTCTCGGAATGTCTGCTGAATGCCTTGGGCATGCCATCATCTCCCCTCTCTTGGCCAGAAAGGGAGTATGCCCGCCATTCGGCGGTCGGCCCGCTTCTCTTCTTTTTTACCGGTTCTTCCGATTGATCCGGCAGGACTATTGCGAGCAATATCGCGAGAAAAAGCAACATTAACCCTCCACAAATCAGGGAAACACCGGAAACCAGTCCGTCTCTAATCCAACTGGCAATTGAGGACAATATGGAAACGTCTGGTTTTTCGAACTCTTGGGAGATTCTGACGAAGTGGCTTGACTCCATCGAGTAGTTGCCATCACTACACTCAGGGGAGGAAGAGTTGTTTGGATCAATGCAAAACTGGCCGATGTATATCATGTCTGTGACATCCTCTCTTTGAGTGGAAACTTCACAAGCCGGGTAATGGAAATCCACTCCCGATTCATTCAGAAGTGAAATCTCGACCGAAAAGCAATCGTCCCACAAACCATCCTCATCCGAGTCATTGTATATCCCATATGTGTAAACTGCCCATCCATTGTTGGACCCGGAGTCGGTTTGCTCGAACAATAGGGTTGTCTCCATTCCAGAGAAAAAGAACTGTACCTCCGGGTCATCCTCAGTCGGTTCGAGAAGAGGAATTGGGGTTCCGGTACCGAAGAAGAGGATTCCGATGAATAGTAGAGATCCGGAGATTGCAAAGGTCGCATTGGTTGCTGGATGCATGGTGTTTACCAGTCCTCGGAGTACTTAGGCACTCAAGTCAGTTGTGTCGCAAGGATGAACGAAAGTAGCCAAATTCTAGCCATCCTCTTACGCCTTCTAGGGGCGTTTCGGGAAAAGGATACCTTGAACAAACAGAAGAATGAGGTGATTCCGAAGCCTCCAGTCACCAGAAATGCCGATTCTCCTAGTGCCCATGAGGTATTCTCCAAAGATCCTGAACCGGAGGGTTTTCCTGCATGCATCATTGCCAATGTAACTAGGCTTGTCAACTGCCCAATAATCAGGATTGATGCAGAAACGTCTGCGAATGGCTCGACCCATTTACTTCTTCTAGGTCTAATTCCTGATTTGGTTACTGATCTCTGCTCCTTGTATGATGATTCATCGCGATTTGACCACCTAGATCTGGGCGATATTCCCACAAATGCCCATAATAGTACAATATATTGGCTTGTTGATTAATCATAACATACTCAAACCACCTCTTATCGGATTCTAACGTGGAGTATCTGGAGTTGATTGAGGCTGCCTCTCTGAGTCTTTGTGGTCTTGCCACTTTCCTCTGGATGGCCATAGGTTCTCTGTCGAAGACAACTAGAAGCGAGATATTAGCTCAGAGGCTGATCTCTGTGATTTGCCTGTCTTCGGCCGCACTTCTTTTCGCATTGCACTATTCTGGAGGAGAGATATGGGGATCAAAGAACATTGCAAGGCCATTTGCAGTGATTGCGGTAACGATGGCAGTTGCATCGGTCATGAATATAAAGGGAAAGGATGTGCAAGGTGAGGCGAATCCTCACAATATCATGAAGGCACGAAGGGATGAGGAGTAGTCACTCTGAATTTAGTTTGTCGTTAATGAAAGAACGCATGTAGTCTGGCAGCTCTCCATTCACGAAAACTACATCCTGAACCTGATCTAGTTTCATCAGAGAGTAGAAAATCTGCATGGCGGTCATAGGAGTAGCACTACAACCGGTGCATCCTCCCTCCAATGAGATCATTATCACCCCATCAGTGGTATCTACGACGTTTACCACTCCATCATGAGCGTCTAGAACGGCCTGGACAGGCCCGACGGAGTCAAGGATGAGTTGTTTGTCGACCATGTTGTTGTCTTCTTGAGGGGCGGGGGTCTTTCAAAGAATTGCCTCCTCGGAGTATCGTGAGCAGAGTTGCGCGAGTCATCCTAATTGACCTCCTTGTCGAAAGATCGGAGTTTGGTCATGGTGGTAATCAGGAGGTGATACAGCCTATTGCAGAGAGGAGTGCTGTGGAGGTCCTCCTGGTGACTCCACAAATGCAGTCCGAGGAAGCTGGTTTACGCGCTCAAGAACAAGGGCTAGTCGGAATCTCTGAGAATGACGTTCCTAATTGGGACTATGAGTATCCATTCTGGGAAGAGTGCAGCATGGAGATGCATGGGAATGAGGTGGTCTTCAGGAGGATAGCAATGCCATTGCATGGAGACGATGAAATGACCCGGAATTGGTTGCGGGCCATTGGGCCAGATGCGGTAGTCTGCAGCGGCTCCAGAAGAAACGTGACAATGTGGGAAGAGTGGATGAGTGGCGGGGGGGCACTGATGAGATGCTCATCGAGAATGGGCATTCCCACGCTCGGAATTTGCTTCGGCCACCAACTTCTATGCCACGCCCTTGGAGCTAGCGTAGAAAGAGCAGAGTCGATGTCCAGCGGAGTCTGGGAGCTTGCACTCAATTCGCGTGGCTCCTCTGACGAGTTATTTTCCGGCATAGGAAGCGGTGAAGGAGGGGCCCCCGTGGCTCTATACTCCCACCAAGATCATGTAACTACCGTTCCAGAAAGTTGCTTGCTACTTGGCTCGGCTGAACACAACAGAGTTACCGCGGTTCGGGTAATGGACGACAATGGAATGGAGCTCCCTGCTTGGGGGGTTCAGTTCCATCCCGAAGCAGCCAAAGCGAGGGTGGAAAGAGCCTTCGGTTGGGGCCATATTTCTGAGGAAGAAATGGTTGCATTCCAACGTGAACACGACGGAGCTGGGGTTCTGAATTCGTTTGCCTCGGTTGTTCACGCAAATATTGACTAAACAGCAGGGGCAGTTTTACGATTG
>Ga0160422_10002580_pt1 | contig 11350 bp, 9 predicted proteins | sample Fk160mmetaG_FD_108192 | JGI IMG/M metagenome (GOLD analysis project Ga0160422, IMG submission 108192) | Marine microbial communities from the Central Pacific Ocean - Fk160115 60m metaG | ecosystem: Environmental > Aquatic > Marine > Oceanic > Photic zone | place: The Central Pacific Ocean... | reverse complement strand
CCTTGGCCGTAACCACAACAGATGCCGTCCCCGTAACTGTCGTTGATCACAAACTGGAGGCAGGGGTATTCCTCTGCGTTGTCAATGCAAACCGAGTCAGAGTAAAACGTTCCCGAGGAGTTGTAAGGTCCTCCAGAAAGCAATTCTCCATTGGCGTTGGACAGGGTCCATGTGATTTCACCCGGATAATTGTCCGTCAAAATTTCCACCACGACCTCCGATTGGCCTTCACCGCATTGGGCAGATGTGTCGAAGTGCAATCCCAAGGTCAGCGACAAAGCTGCACAGGTTGCAAAGAGTTTCGCTGAGTATGTCATTCGTTCCAGTTTGGTTGTTATCGTCTAAAATTCAGTTGTCTCACTCGATCAATTGCACGCATCGCCAAAAGCCCCGAGCACAAGCAACATGTCCGCCACGGTCGTCGCGCCGTCTCCGTTCACGTCCTCAGGACAAGGTGCCGTGTACATGCACTCCGTTGTCACATTGGCCCAAGGCACGTAATTCAGCGCCTCGGGATCTGTACAGCCTGCAAACTGACAAGAATTGTCGTCTTGCGTTGCGTTGGCATTGTAATTCAACGCGCCCGGATATTGGCACCCCGCGACGTTCGTCACCGGGACGTAATCCAGGTTGCGAAATTCCTTGATGATGTTGGGGCCCGACCCTGGGTAGGAAGGTCCATTGAAGGCAAGGTACACCGCTCCTGTCGTTGGATTCACGGCCACATCGCGAATGCGCTGACCGTAGCTCGCAAACCACTGTGTCTCTCCCGTCACAGTCATGCCATCCTCAGACATTGACAGCACGCTCAAGCGCTTGTCATCGAGTGCAAACCCACCCATCACCGACAACAGCAGGCAATTCTGCCATTCTGGAATGGCTGGATGATTGTACCACGTCAACCCATTCACCGCCGCGCAAGGCGAGAACGTGTCAATGGGCTCCACGACATTGTTCGCGGCACAAAAGCTGTTCTCGCTCGAAGTGTTGCACATTCCTTGAACATTGGGCCAGCCATAATTGCGTCCCGGCTGAATGATGTTCACCTCATCGTCGTTGCTCTGTCCGTGCTCAGAACTGTAAATGATGCCGCCCGGGCCCATCGCCAAACCTTGGGGGTTGCGGTGGCCATAGCTGTAGACGTAGCTCCCTGGCGTCGGATTGTCAGCGGGCACAGTCCCATCGAGATTGATTCGTAGGACTTTGCCATTGAGGCTGCTCAAATTTTGACTATGCGCCCCGGAATCCCCCACATCACCTGTGGTCATCAGCAACGTGTTGTCTGGCAACACCAACAGGCGGCTTCCATTGTGAATGCCCCCAGCGGAAAGGGTCAACAAAATCTCTTCGTTGACCAACGACGAACCGTTCCAATCAAATGCCGAGAGGCGTTCTGTGCCATTCCAAGTCGGACCCGTGGTGTAGACGATGAACACTTTTGGGGTCGTCTCCCATTCGGGATGCATGGCCATGCCCAGCATCCCGGGCTCACCTGTGCCGTTGTTGGTCACCGACTTGGTCAATACCGTCGACGTCGCACCCGTCTCGGGGTTGATTCGATACACGGTTCCCGGCCTACTCGTCACCCACAAAAAATCATCTGGCCCCCACAGAATTTCCCATGGAAGTTGGATTCCTGATGCCACATTGGTGGCTGTGAGTGTGGTGTTTCCCACTTGAAACGTGTCTTGAGCGCAAATGGGCTCGAGAGAGACAAATGCGGCGATGAGGGCGCCACCAAGGGCAAATTGACGAATCATGAAGCGCGGTTTTGGTTTTCATAAAGTACGCCAAAACTGAGAGACCGCCTTGAGTGTGGCGAAGTTTCCCACAATGATTGGGTGGTGAACTCGTTGACTTGCAGTCGAAATGCCTTGTCATCTCGGTGCATCTTTGAGTGAACGGTGCTCCGCGCACGTGTCATGTCGTCCGTCTACGAACTTCGTCCCTTGAAACCCCATCGTCATGCCTGAAATGTCTCAAAAAACCTGGCTCATCGTCGTCGCCACACTCGCACTTGCGGTCGGGTATTTGGGCTTTCAATTGTCGGCGCGCAACACGGCCATTCGCGCCTTGAACAGCGACAAGGCCGGACTTACTCTGGAGAAAGATCAGCTCATCTTGGACCTGGAAAAAATGCGCTTCTCCTACGATACGCTTGAAACGGAAAACAGCATGATGGTGGCCGAACTCGCTGCTCAGCAAGAGCGCATTGACGGTTTGCTTACCAAAGTAAAAAATGGATACTGGGAGGTTGCCAAATTGAAAAAAGAAGCTGAGACCCTGCGCAGCATCATGAAAGGATACATCGGAACCATCGACTCCCTCAATCAGATGAACTTGGCACTGCTCGACGAGAACCTGGCCATGAAGGAGCAGATGGAAGCCGTGTCACAGGAAAACGCAACCCTTGTAGAGCGCCAGGAGAACATGGAAGACATGTTGGAAGCTGGGCAAACCCTGCAAGTTGCCGAATTCAACCCGACGGGAGTTCGTGTGCTTTCCTCCGGACGTCAGCGAGACACAGACCGCGCAGACCGCAGCGACATGCTCCGCGTGTGCTTCACCATACTTGAAAACCGCATCGCGCCAGTGGGCGACAAAACGTTGCATTTGAGGATCACCGACGACGAGGGAACCGTGCTTCCAAATTCGGAAGGCAACGACGACTTCAGTGCGTCGCGAACGATTGACTATGCCCGCGAACGACTTGATGCATGCGTGTTTTACGAATATCCCAACGACAACGTCCTCGAGCCCTATCGCCCGGGAACGTATCTCGTGGAAATTCTTGAGGGTGCCACGGTCATCGGCAAGACAGACCTCGTTTTGCGCTGACTTACTGACCGTGAGTCAACTCCCGAGTGTCATTCCTGAATTGCGCTGATTTACAAGCCAAAATGTGGCGAACATTGCGGCATGGTTTTGGAAAGCCGCACCCGGACCGGACAACTCGGAGAGGATTTTGCAGTGACGCGAATGGAAGACCATGGTCACCGCATATTGGAGCGCAATTGGCGGTGGCATCGCTATGAGATTGATGTGATTTCCACCCTTGCGGGGCAAATCATCTTCCACGAGGTCAAATGCCGGACCGGGTGCGTTGTTCCATCCGATTCACTGAAGACAACGCCGCAGCTTCCCTCACCAGGCCAACAACAACGAATTGTGCGCGCTGCCCACGCTTACATCAAGCAAAATGACTTTCGAGATATCGATTGTCGATTTGACCTTTGGTGGGTGATGATTGAGCCGGGGGGCTTGCCACGCGTAAGTCACCTAACCTCTGCGTTCGATGGATTTTCCCGACCAAAGCCTCGCAGCACTTTATGGTGTGCCCTGCGGTGACCTCGTTCCGCGACGTACCTTTGCGTCATCATGAAACAGAACCCTGACCAAGGCCGCCGAGGAGGCGCCCGCAAGGGAAGTGCTGGCCGACAACGTGGCAGCGCGAAATCTCCCAAAGCGCGTGGTGGACAACGCTCATCTGTGTCTCGCCCCGGGGGCAAATTCGCGGGACGCAGAGGACCCCAAAAGCCCAAGCTCAATTTTGCTCCCGTGCCAGACTCCACTGCAACCATGCGCCTCAACCGTTACATCGCACAAGCTGGCGTATGCTCACGTCGCGAAGCTGACGTGATGATTGGTGCTGGAGTGGTCAGCGTCAATGACAACGTCATCACCGAGCTCGGATTCAAGGTGGACCCTGTGAATGACCTCGTTCGCGTGGAAGGCGACACCATTCGCCCTGAAACCATGCGCTATGTTTTGGTCAACAAACCCAAAAACTTCCTCGGCATCGAGAACGACCCAAGCGGTCGTCGAAGCGTAGGAGACCTCATCAAAAAGGCCTGCAAGGAAAGGATATACCCCGTGGACCGAATCGAAAAAGAAAGCACAGGTCTCATTCTTTTCACCAATGACGGGGAATTGGCCAAGCGCCTCAACCATCCGAAGGTGGGGCTCCGCGAGCTTTATCACATCACCTTGGCCAAGAAAGCCAAACCCGAGGAACTTGAGAAAATGCTCGAGGGGTTTGTGCTGGACCAAGGGTTCGTCAAAGCGAAAGAGGTGGCATTTGTCAAAAACGACCCTCATGAAATTGGGATGGAAATCCACAGCAATCGAAGCCGAATCGTCCGTCGCATGTGGGAATACCTCGGCCACAAAGTCGTCAAAGTAGACCGGGTCGTTTATGGTTCATTAACCAAGAAAGATTTGCCCCGAGGACATTGGCGACACTTGACAAAGGAAGAGTTGAACATGCTCCGCATGACCACGTAAGTGCTCTTAAATTGGAAATCATGAAGGACAGCTTGGTCATCATTCCGACGTACAACGAATGCGAAAATGTGGTTCGCATGATCGACACTGTTATGGGTCTGGAATACCCCTTCGACCTCCTTGTCGTGGATGACGGATCGCCCGACGGCACGGCCATGTTGGTCAAGCAATGTCAAACCAAGTACCCCAACAGAGTTCACTTGTTGGAGCGAAAAGGAAAGCTCGGCCTCGGAACAGCTTACATCGCGGGATTTAGATGGGCACTGGAACAGGGTTATGACTTTGTGTTTGAAATGGATTGCGACTTTTCCCACGACCCCAACGACTTGGTTCGGTTGCGCATTCCGTGCTCCGAGGGAGGTGCTGGCATGTCTGTCGGATCGCGATATGTAAAAGGAGGAGGCGTGGCCAATTGGCCCATCAATCGCAAGATTCTGAGTTACGGAGCCTCGATTTACGTCAATGCCATCCTCGGACTGGGAGTCAGAGACAGCACAGCCGGTTTTGTCTGCTACCGACGCGAAACTTTGCAAGCCATCCAGCTTGATTCCGTCCAATTTGTCGGATATGCATTCCAAATCGAAATGAAACTTCGGGCCAAGCGCAATGGTTTTCTCGTGAAAGAAGTGCCCATCACTTTCGTCGATCGAGAGCTTGGGACGTCCAAAATGAGCATGAACATTTTTCGCGAGGCACTTCTCGGAGTCCTGCAAATGCGGTTCAACAAAATCTTTTTCCCGAAACTCTCTTAACCCACCCGCGCCATCTCCTCCCGTTCCATGAGTCAAGCCACCCTATTTCGCAATGCCCATGTCGTCAATGACGGATCCGTCAAGGTTCAAGATGTCCTCATCGAGGGTGAGCACATCGTAGCTGTAGGTGTCAACCTGGCGGAACAAGGCGACGATGCGCACGTGAAAGCCGTTGCAAGCGCTGCAGAAAAGAAAGACTGCACCGGATTTTGGTTGATGCCTGGTTGCATTGATGATCAAGTGCACTTTCGTGAACCAGGATTGACACACAAGGCAGAAATCGCCACCGAGTCTGCAGCCGCGGCGGCTGGAGGAATCACCTCATTCATGGAGATGCCCAACACCGTGCCACAGGCCCTAACCCAGAGTCTGCTCGAAGACAAGTACAACCGCGCCGCCGAAGTCAGCCCCGTGAATTATAGCTTCTTCATGGGCGCGAGCAATCACAACCTCGACGAAGTGCTCAAGACCAATCCGCAAAAAGTCTGTGGCATCAAAGTCTTCATGGGATCTTCAACGGGAGATATGCTCGTCGACGAATCTGACGTGCTCGAAGGAATTTTCAAAGAGGCACCAACACTCGTGGCTACCCATTGTGAAGATGAGGCAACCGTTCGTGCCAATTCTGCCGCGGCTCGAGCACGTTTTGGGGAAACCGTTCCCATCTCACACCACCCACTGATTCGAAGTGCGGAGGCGTGCTACAGAAGTTCTTCTCAAGCCGTGGAGTTGGCCACCAAACTTGGCACCCAATTGCACATCTTGCACATCAGCACTGCCCGAGAACTCGACCTTTTTGACAACACCAAAGAACTGGAGGACAAGCGCATTACAGCGGAGGCCTGCATCCACCACTTGTGGTTTAGCGACGCCGATTATGAAAGCAAAGGCACGCACATCAAGTGGAATCCCGCTGTGAAGACAGCTGAGGATCGCGAGCACATCAGGGCAGCCATTCTTGATGGACGCATTGACGTGGTCGCCACAGACCATGCACCGCACACCAAGGATGAGAAAAACCGGAGTTACTTCCTTGCGCCGTCAGGCGGCCCGCTCGTGCAACACGCCCTCGTGGCCATGCTCGACCTCGTGCACAGTGGACTCCTTTCAGTAGAAAAAGTCGCAGACTTAATGGCACATCGCGTCTCGCGTTTGTTCCGCATGCAAAACCGTGGTTTCATCCGTCCCGGGATGAAGGCCGACTTGGTCTTGGTTCACCCCAATGACCCTTGGACTGTCCGCGAAGACAACGTCATGTCCAAATGCGGATGGTCGCCCTTCACTGGACATGTTTTCAAAAGCCGAGTGCACGAAACTTGGGTCAACGGCAAGTGCGTTTGGAATGGTCGACAAATCCTGACATCTCATGGAAATCATGCAGGCCAACGCCTCACCTTCAATCGATAAGGTTTGTTTCAGTCCGAGTGTTGCGTTGTGGTGGGGAATGCTCCTCTTTGCCGCTTTAAGCTGCAGCCCAAGCCCCGTGGGTGGTGATGCCCACCCGAAACCCCCAGAGGGATTGCTCTCGCGAGACGAATTCATTCTCGTATTGACCGAGATTCAGGTCGTCGAAGCTGTGGCCGACAAGCGACTGTATCGCAACGACAACGAACGTCAAAGACTGGCAGAAGCATACAATGATGTTTGGGCTAGAACTGGTGTAAGTGCCGCCACATTCGATTCAAGTTACACATGGTGGTGGGGCCACCCCGAGGCCATGACTGGTGTGCTTCACGATGTGGTTGACGCTTTGAAAGACTTGGAGGTAAAAAGCAACCAGGAGAAACCTTTTCGAAGCCCAAATGAAGCTCACGAACCGCATTGACGACGATACGCTTGCACCGTTGATTCGATGACTTTATTTATGGGTGTGTAATCCCAATCTTGACCCATTTCGGCGAGGGTCCGCTTGATTTTTGATCCATCAAATCGCTGGTGCTCACTGCCACTTGCCAAACTTTCACGAGTAATCATTGACTTGTGGCCTGTGATGCGTTCGGTCAGCCACACGAAGCGCCAGACCAAGCCCGCAACCCATGGCTTGACCGCACGGGTGGGTCCAGTTCGGTCGAGAGCTGACGCAATCGCAGTCATGACATCGAGATGAGTGCGGTGCTCTGCACAAAGCACAAAGCGCTCACCACGCACCTCGCTTGCTCCCAATCGCACGCATACTTCCGCCACGTCTTCAGCACCTACATATCCTCCGCTTCCTTCTGGATACCATGACAGCCCACGATCGAGCACCCGAAACAAGGCAGAAGAACTGCTTCGAAAATCGCCTTGGCCCAAAATGACCGTTGGATTGACCACCACCAACCCGTCTGACAAGCCCTCCGCTGCCCCGCGAAAGGCTTCCATCTCTGCACGATGTTTGGAGCGCGCATACGCCGAAGTCCCGGGTTGTTCTTCAAACAGCGTGGATTCGTCCGCAGGAACTCCTGATTTGCGCCCAAGGGCAGCTACGCTGCTCACGTGAATCAACCGTGGGGTGCCCAAGTGAAGCATGGCATTGACCAAGTTGGCGGTGCCCTCTGCATTGACTTGGCGCAAAGCGTCCCTGTCCGACGAGTGGAAAGACACAAGGGCTGCACAATGAAACACACGCGCCACCCCCTCAAGGGCATCTTCCAACGATGCCTGGTTTGTCAAATCTCCTTCCACCCATTGCAACCTCGTCACAGCCTCGGGCGCGAAATCCTTGACGATTCGCTCGACCCGTTCACGGTCGGACGATGGTCGATGCAAGGCGCGCACCGTTTGGCCTTTTGCCAGGAGCTTCAAAACCAATGGCGTTCCCACAATCCCCGTTGCACCTGTGACCAAATCCATGCCGCAAAGTACTGCGCGACCTACCTTCGTTCAACGATGGCGACCACCGAGCACATCCAAGCAATCCTCGATCGAATGCCCCAAGAGCCCGGCGTTTATCAGCACTTTGATGGAGACGGTAAATTGCTGTACATCGGCAAGGCCAAAAACCTGAAAAAGCGGGTGGCCAGCTACTTCACCAAACAAGACCACAACGGCAAAACCCGATTGTTGGTGAAGAAGATTCGAAATGTGCAATGGATTGTCACAGCGAGCGAAGCCGATGCCCTGTTGCTCGAAAACAACATGATCAAGGAGCACAAGCCCATCTACAACATCCAGCTCAAAGACGACAAAACATATCCCTTCATCGTTCTGAAAAACGAACGGTTTCCAAGGGTGTTTCCCACCAGACAAGTCCGAAAGGACGGGAGCGAATACTTCGGGCCCTACTCGCATGTCAAAGGGATGCACACTGTCATTCGTTTTGTCAAATCGCTCTACCCACTGATGTGCAATTCCTGTCGAATTGAATCCATCAAAATTCTCAAGCGCGGTGGAGCAGTCGAAAAAACGAAGTCTTGTTTAGGTGCTCAGATAGGCACTTGCTGCGGTCCATGCACAACCACAGAAGAGGAGGCGGAATATCACGCACGAGTTGCCTCCATTCGTCACATACTCAAAGGCAACCTCGGCGAAGTCAAAAACGCTTTGAAAAGCAGCATGTTGCAAGCTTCCAATGATTTGCGATTCGAGGAAGCGGAACGACTCAAAATCAAACTTTTGGCCGTCGACAAATTTCAGACCAAAAGCACTGTCGTGCACCCTACAATCTCGGACGTGGAGGTCTACGGCGTGGTCTGCGATGCAAAGTCAGCATTTGTGAACTTCATGCGCATCCACAACGGCGCGGTGGTCCAAGGCCAAACTCTCGAATTTCGGCGACGACTCGAAGAATCCATCCAAGAAATCCTCTCCGCTGCGATTCCACAAATTCGGGACAGATTTGATGTCGCAAGTCGCACCGTGCTTGCCCAGATGGAGGTCGATGTTTTGGGGGCAGAATGCCTTGTCCCTCAACGTGGAGATAAGAAGAAATTGCTCGACATGAGCCTGCGTAATGCACAATTTGCAATGCGTGACCGACACGCTCAAATGGAACAAGTTGACCCTGACGCGGCCAAGGATCGGCTGATGGAAACGATGATGCATGACCTCAGGCTCAAGGAGCACCCCGTTCACATGGAGTGCTTTGACAACTCCAACATCCAAGGCACCAATCCTGCTTCCGCTTGCGTGGTCTTCCGAAATGGAAAGCCCGCCAAACGCGACTACCGAAAGTTCAACATTCGTACAGTTCAAGGTCCGGACGATTTCGCAAGCATGAAAGAGGCCGTATACCGTCGCTACAAACGTTTGCGCGACGAAGGAGAGTCACTCCCCCAAATGGTCATCATTGATGGCGGCAAAGGTCAGCTGTCGCATGCCATGGAAGCCATCGACGAGCTCGGGCTGAGAGGCCAAATCGCCTTTGTCGGCATTGCCAAGCGGCTTGAAGAGCTGTATTTTCCTGGAGACAGCGTTCCGATTTACCTCGACAAGCGTTCACCCACTTTGCGTGTGGTGCAACAAATGAGAGACGAAGCACACCGTTTTTCTTTGGCCCATCACCGAAAGCTTCGAAGCAAAGCCTTCTTGCATTCAGAGTTGGACGACATCCCAGGCGTTGGCCCCAAGACTCGGCAGGTTCTGATGAAAGCCTTTGGCGATGTCAAGACCATTTCTCAGGCCTCGGAACAGGACTTGCGAAGTGTCGTCAACACAAAAGTTGCCGATGCTGTCCGAACGTACTTTCACGGCTCGAAGACTTGACTCAATTGCAATTTCCTCCGAACACGGAAAGGAGCTCAAGCAAGTCTGCCACACTTACAATTGTGTCTCCGTCAACATCACTTTGGCAACCACTCACACATCCGAAGTCCGCAAGCACCAGAAGCAAATCACCTACTGTGATGTTTCCGTCGCCATTTAGGTCACCTGCACAAGTATCTGCACAGCTTGCATATTCACACGATCCGTCATCCTCAATGGCTGCAGGGTTAAAGTTGCAAGCATCTGGGTCCGTACATTGTGTCACCGTGACGTCCACATCCGATCGGTTGCTCACACATTCCACATTGAGGGTGCTTTCAACGTTCCATTCGTAGAAGAAGTAGTAATAGTTCAAACTTGGGCCCGCCGTGCTGTTGGTAATGCTCCCCAAGCTGGCCAAATCATACGGGTAATTCAGTGTCGATGATGTGCCCTCGCGCCACAGTTGGGGATCGTCTGTGGTGCATCGCAACCCGTAATCCGTGCCTGGTTCAAGCTCAAAGTCTACATCGAGCAAGAATTCCCCATCTGTCACCGTCACCGTAGACGACCACAACACTTGACCAATGTCATCGATGATCTCAAATCCACGGTCAAACGTCCCGTTGGCATATAGCTTGACATTGACCAAACGCATGGGTTCGAAGACATCAAATTCCAACCAACGGGCACTGTTGGGGTGATACTGACCCCCCGGTTGGTTCGTCAGTTCTCCTCCTGTTCCAACCGGACCGAAGGTGGATTGACTCGACTCAACCCAAAACGTGGTTGACTGGGTAACCTCTGGCAAGTACAAACTGGGGCCCTGTCCAAGAAGCGTGCCTCCCGTCTCTGCATCGTACCAGCGCAAAACTTGTCCCTCTTCCGCCTCCGCAGTGAGCGTCAATGGGCCTGGGAGAGCCATTGTGATATCCGGTGACGTCGTGGGAGGAAGTGTTGGTCCATCAAAGACCTGAACCTCAACCATGTCAGAACTTACCACGTTTCCACATTGGTCCTCAACCTCGACACTGTACGTCCCCGATTCGCCTACCACCAAAGTCGGCGCGGTGGAACCATCGCTCCAAACGTAAGAATCTCCCTCACTTGCGGTCAATGTCCAGGTGCTGCCGGCACAGAGATATTCATCGCCAGTCACAGCCACGGTTGGTGCCACCGATCCATCCAAGATGTCAATCACAATGAGATTGGAAAGACCTGCACACCCTTCACCGTTGAAGGCGGTCAAGCTGTAAACACCGGCCTGAGAAACTTCCAAGGTGTTGCCCTCTGCAAACCCATCGCTCCACTGATAAGACTCGAATCCGGCAGGTGCAGTGAGCATGGCGGACTCTCCTGGACAGAGCGCGACGTTGGACGCCGTAATCTCGAGGGGCACGGTACAAGGCACTTCCAAAACTGTGTGGTATTGGTCCACATCGGGATTGATCAACTCTGTGCTCAACCCACTTGGCCAAAAGACAGTCGCCGTTTCCACCTCGTCCGAGGCCCCCAAGCCGAAATGACAAGAAAAAGTCGAAGTCATGCCATAGCTCTCCCCAGCTCGTACGCTTCGAACTTGTGTTCCAAATGACCCTGTGATTTCTACCGTTGCCCCAACGGCATCCCGGTTGGATTGAAAGCCCTCCAAT
>Ga0160422_10002579_pt1 | contig 11355 bp, 10 predicted proteins | sample Fk160mmetaG_FD_108192 | JGI IMG/M metagenome (GOLD analysis project Ga0160422, IMG submission 108192) | Marine microbial communities from the Central Pacific Ocean - Fk160115 60m metaG | ecosystem: Environmental > Aquatic > Marine > Oceanic > Photic zone | place: The Central Pacific Ocean... | reverse complement strand
TCGAAATCAAGGACCGAGAATCAGAGCCCTTTGGTGTAGAGGGGGAAGAGGATGGCAGTGCACCAAACGACAGACCCCCTGCAACGCTGCTATGGTTACTCGAATTCATCGACGAATTGCGCTTGTTGGATAAGGACGGAAAGCTGGTCAAATCGGATGTTTACACAAGAGCAGACGCAGCCTTAAGCTCTTCGGCCGTGAAATTTGCGCGTGGAGAGTTGGAGGATCAGGTGATTGTGATTGGTCGCTGATGACGGAAATGGAAATGTGCAAATGGACGAAGTTTAGTCTTTTGTGTGATATGAGAGGGGAGAGAGACGAGGTCGGGACCAAACTGGGGTCGAAGCGGGCAAACAAGAGAAGTGTCTGGACAAGTTTTAAAGTTGCAAAAAGACGATTGCATGTTTACAGCTCGTGTTGAATCAATACAGGATTGTAAACGTTGTCTTCATAGAGCAACGATGCAATCTCCACTAATACGGTCGTAGCACACGGCACCATCATTGAATTCGGAAAGGGAGTTGGTTTTGTCGAAGGAAGCTTTTCAATCGCACCAGTCTGGCCATGGATACAAATCCATGCTGGAAAGCATCTTTGTGTCTCCGATACGCGCACACCGCCCTGGCTCACACCAGCCGCAACAAGAACCTCGTGGCTGTGAGGGGGAAACACAATCGACACAAACTTTTCTGTGCCAAGCTTGGCATCGCGTTCCGACACCGCTTTTCGACCAAATGCGTTGTCTCCAATTTCCTCTGTAATGCCACCTTCCGTTCTATTCGCTTTGTCGTCGACGAGCGCATGCATCTGATTGAAGGTTACTTCCACTGCGGCGCCATTATCAGCCAGTGTCAGTGTTCGATCGTGCACACCACACTGAGCAAATTCACGACGCTTGGCAGCATTATACTCAGCAGTGTCCTCTTTGGGATTTTCGTTGGCAAAGATCATCTGCTCAATCTCTGCCAGCTGTTCTTTTAATGCTTCCTGTTGTTTGTAAACATCTTCCATTGCTTCGCCTTCTTGATCATCCCCTTCAACTTTCTTCATGCCAAATGTAGCCCATTTCAACTTATTGTAAGCGATGGCGCGATCACGTGCGTATCCACATTTGAGAGCGTACGCTTCTGGCGTGGGTTCGTTGACATCAATGGTGCCGTATGCTGGCATTAGAGCATCCTCTGAAAGCTTCTCAAGCTCAGTATCATGGAAGGTGCTATTCAGCAAGGCCAGCTCGTCGAGGCGCTGAAATACACGTTTTGGCGATGGGGGGTCGACGCTGTCTGTAGACTTGAGAGTTGCAGAAAACGCATAACCTTCTATCGCGACAATCAGACCGCGTTTGTTTTGGGATGCGTCCGTCACAATGCCGTGAAAGAAGGCAAAGACTTTCGATTCATCCATGAAGCCCACAACTACAGAAGCCCAAACCACGTAAGCTTTGTTGGTCGAGATGTAACGAACGGCGGATTCGACAAGGCTTTACTTTCGCACTTCATTTCAATATAGCGGTACTCCAAAACGAGCAAGTGCTCACGAATGTGCTTCTTTGATGACATAAAAAGAGTTGGGAATGTATCCCTTGTCGATATTACCAGCGCAGGCATAATAACCTCAAGAACACATTTGGCATCCTTTTTAACAAACATGCCCGTATTCCAGGCACTTGCCACGTCATTGGTCTCCTCTGCTGTTCCAGTAGCAGTCTTTTCTGTGAGATAAAGCCAAAGCGCGTCGCTTACCGCGAGTTCCAGCCCCCCAACAAAACAAGTCGTACAGTTCGCCACTGGCGTTTTGAACACGTACTCGAGTTGATCCAAAGTAGCGATCTGTATCACCGCGAGAATAAGCTGAACAACGGTGGAATAAGAAATGTCCTTGCACAGTGGCTCTTTCCACGTGAGCGTAGACCACAGACTGCCCCGTGAGTAGAGGTATGCAGCCTTCTTCCTCCTCGCCCTGACACCAACAACGCCTTGGCCTCGCATGCCGTATAAAACATTCTCGCGCATCTGAAGCGATATTTCTTGCAGTTCGCTGTGCAAGAACATAACTGCACTGTTGCTTCCAGTGATGTGTAAGTGCATCCTCGGATCCCTCTCGATTAGGTAATTGTGAGCAATCATCCAGTGTTGACACAGCCACAAAATGTTGGAGATTTCGTACGGTTGGCGCAGAAAGCACGTCAAGTAGTCGGAGAATTCATATCTAAAAGGCATTGGCAATCCAACGCCCGGAATGCCACTCGCGATTGGATGATTCTTCATTTCATCAAACAGAGTAGTGAGCGGCATGCCGGCGTACTCACTTACCCACGTCCATGCGCGCCGCCGTTGCCATGCATTTAAAGGGCGAATGAAATCGGGGCGACCGTCAACCGTTAATGTAAGCGAGTTTACGGTTGCATGAACAAGTGTTCGTGTCGCGTTCGCTGTTTGCAAGCTTGAAAAGTGACCGTAAAGCCGAGGCAGCAAAGCACCGCGAATCAACTGGAGACTAGAATATGGATCGAACGCATGTAAGGCAGTATCAACCATGATATTCCAACACGACGCGATTTCATAGGAACGCTTTGCTAAAGTCGACGCCGACAAATCTAGCCATTGTGTTCTCCAAATCGCAACTTTCTCGGACTCTGCACATGCCAAAGAATCGTCTCTTGTGGTGCATGCAGAGATTGATTTGGTGAAAGCTTCGAGGTGCTCAAACAGAGCATGTGTAATCGTCCAGTCCGCGGCCTGAATGAGTGATGCCAACAATTGGCCCAGCATGTTCATCTGCTTATTGCTAGGCTCGTCTTCGTGCCCAAACATGATCATGTTCAATCTTAAGAACAAGTGACTCTTGGCGCTCCAAGACAACTTGCCATTGCCGACTTCCGGATCTAAAGCTCTTGGAACATGAGTACCATAATGATAGACGTTCGGATCCCACTTCTCGCACTCCCTGAACAACTCGTCGAGTAGATCGCAACGTCCGAACGTCAACACGTTCAAAAATCTGGACCAGGCCGGGCACGGCGGGAAGTATTTGTCTATGGTGTTGGACGCTGGTAGCAGGCCGCTGCATTTGTGCCGATGACGAACGTCTATCGCACAAACGTCTGCACCATAGAACCAATCGGGCATCGCTGTCTGCAAAAGTGAAAGCGGCGCCGTCTTGAGAAGACACCTCGTCCCAACACGGGTGAAGGTCCCAATGGCTCCCAACCGACAGTCGTCGGGGATGTTAACGAGTCGACACGCAACCGACGGTATTTTTAAGGCGTAGTCTAACCTGGATTGGCTTACTGTTGCAGAATCCAATGCTGTCGTCAAAAATTCGATGCAAAGGGACTCACATGCTTCTTCCGTTGCTTTGTAAGTAGTCTTACAAAGGATTGCGTACCAAAATGCATCTCGTCGGTAAACGACACGCTCAGCAATCAAGACAAGGACTTCAAATGGAAGATCAAGGAGAGAGAACTTGATGTCGTTTGGTTTCAAATTAACTGGTGGCATGTTTGTGAGCAACTAGAGAAGTTTTGGATATTTTTGGTGTGGCTCCCGGGCAATGAGGTTGGTGTTTGAGCAAGGACGGTGGCGGAGAAACACGCGCTAGCGACTCCAGTTAAATTAATTTACTTCAATCCAAGATAAGTGTCGTCGTGATTCGAAAACGAAAATGCCGGTTCGGTTTGTGGAGATAGTGGACGTCAAAACAGAGGCCTCCACGACTCTGAATTCGTTGCGGGATAGACTCGCAAGCACTCTCAATTTGACATCCGCAGTAGAGCTAAGTTTCACCGAACTAGCTACACTAAACGAGTTTCAGAACCTGGCAAAACTTGTTAACATCTCTGCTATTTCGGGTCTTTCCGACCTTATGGACTTGATTGACCCCAACCTGACAGGCGTCGCAAACGTCCCTCCGGCTCCCATCGGCGTCGCCAGAATGCTGATAATAACCGGACTCGTTCTGCTAGTGACGAGGGAATTCGCCGTCCGTTTCAAGGTATCGTTGTTGTTGAAGCGAGTAGGAATTAATCAGCGGTGAGTATTGTTGTCAATAAAGCTATTGCGTTTGAAACGGTCTCGAGTTCACGTGGTTTCCGAGAGATGAGACCATTTTTTGCATCAGTGAGCGCGTCCTGTACGCGCGAATCGCCGTATGAAACAATGCTTCTGGTGACCCATAAAATGAGGTCGTGATTCGATGACTGCACCAAAGGCGGTTCTGCGCCAGTTGCTGCCATGACCGCCTCGACAAGCAATTCCAATTTAGTCATCGACTCGAGATGCTCCTTGGAGCTGTGTTGTATAATAAAGCCTCCTGCTGTCTCCGGGAGTAACCTGTTCTTCAAACTCAGACACACGGCGTTGTCGGCTGCCGTCAATAGTGCATTCATCTGTGCTGCAGTCGCAATACGCGCGGGTGGTTCTAACTGCAGATTGGCGTTTTGACAGCCACCGCCATCTCCCATTATTTTCACCGTGCAGCTGCCGGGGTCTATGCAAAGACCAGGACCGAGGCAACTATTGCGGAACTTGCGCTTAATAACACCGCGAAAGCGTTTTTCCATGTTCTATTTACGTTAGCGATACCAAGCACACCAACAAAAGCGGCAATGGCAATTACTGGATTTGGCAAGAGAATGGCCGCGACCGAGATGCAGAACGACAGAAATAACGGAACAGTGGAATCGGCCGGTTCATCGCCCGAGCGAGAAGAGGAACGAGCGGGTGAAAGTTCGTCGTCTCCGTCGTCTCCGTCTGCACTGTTCGCAAACAGTCGCCGCCCCGTTCTCCTATCCTTCGCCCAGGCGACATAATACGATACCGCGATTGCCACGCTGAGCGTTGCCGCAACTACCAACCAACCGGCGAAGAGTGAGTAAGGCGTTGACACAAACGCGAGACGCACCGGGTAGTCGTAAGCACGACGCCACGACCCATCGTAAACACACGCCAGGATAGACACAGACGCCGCCAAAATTAGGGAGAGTGCTGCCAGCACAAATCGTTCTGATTTGAATGTTCTATACCACGCAATCGTAAGGAGCCAAGCAAACGCAATGAACACATCCGATTCACTCGCAAGATGGTCCTCGTTATTGAATACATAGACCAATTGCAACACCAAAGAGACGCATGTGTAAACGTAAATGACAAGCCATATGCCAAAGACACGGTTATCTGGAGGAAACGAGTATGTTATCCGACGCCTCTTAAGCTTATCAAGGACCTCTTTAATACCGCCATCGTCACCTCTCCACATGAGACTCACCGTAAATGCAAACAGTATAATCCATGGCGTTGCTGCCACCGTGAGGAAGTGGTCCAAAGGAATCGGGGGAGGTGATGGGGGAAACGTCACGTTTTTAAGAGCTGCAGAAGCGCGGTCCGCGTGTTCCCAGTGCACCCTCCATTCTTTTAATCCCCAATCGTCACTGTTAAAGTATCGATGCATCTTTGGGGTGCTACTCGGTTTGAACAAACAGGAACATTGTATTCTCTTACGGACTCTTCTTCTATAGCGCGCGAAACGTGGGTTATCACATTTGGACAGACTATCAAAACTCACCGGACCAGCTCTTCCTTTTCCGCGCTGCTCTCCCGAAAAACACATTCGATGGAATGGCCCTCAAAGCGCTTCTTCATCAACTCAACATAATTCGGGTCAATTTCGATACCAACGACCTGGCGTTTCAGCTTGTGTGCGCTTAGCATCTCCGTGCCACTGCCTGCAAACGGCACAACTACCAAATCTCCCTCGTTGCTGTGAACGCCAACAAGGCGCTCCGCCAGGTCCAAAGGCTTCATGGCGGGATGTTTGATACTAGAATAGGACCTTTCGGTGCTCCGTGAATTCTCACGGGGAATGTCACACCACGTGCGAGGCGGTCGGCCCTTGTCGAGAGACGCTTCCGTAACTCGACCGACGCCCTTGGCCAACGCCACCTTCTTTTGCTCTTCGGTGTACCGCTCGGTCGCGCAATGCGCGTTGAACGTTGGGGGGATCTGATTTTTTGTCCACCATTCAATAACTTCGCTTCGTACTGCATACTGCTTCATATTTTCGAGTCGACAATCCCCACCCTGAGAATATATCCAGCTCAAGGTCTGCCGGTGCACAATGTCAGGTTTCTTATCCAAATGAACATTTGCGTAGCTTGAGTAAAGCGTGCATGGAGACGAAAAGAAGAGCAGCGTACCCCCAGGCTTCAAAATACGAACAGCCTCGTCAATCCACTCATATGTAAAGTCAAACGCATCCATATTTGGGTTGATGGGCTTGTCCCATGCCACGCGACGCACGTTTATACCATACGGAGGATCGGCCAAAACAAGATCACAGCTACCAGTTGCCATCTTTTTCATTTCTCCAATGCAATCTCCCTGAATACAAACAGGAACAGACCTCCTCACGTTAGCTATTTTTGTGGCACGTTCGTGTTCGGCATCCGACTCTCTTTCGTCTTGTGCCACCAGGGATGGGCTCGCAGGCTGTGTTGATAAGGTGTTCGTCTTGTGTGCTTCTTTAGCCTTCCGTTTGCGCTTCTCATCCTTCTTCTCATTCGCGTTATTGTCATCTATGTCCGACATCAGAACTTACGATTAGACTTGCTTACTTTAAGAAGTGTCGATCGGTTAGTGGAGATTGCGATGCTATTATTGCTTCTAATTGCCTCCATCTCCTTTATCGTGAGTTCGTCCCCATCAATATGTCTTTGCGCAACAAGTCTCGCAGTGATATGAATGCCACCACCGCCCATTTTCTTAATTAAGCGTAGACGAACAGGTTTATGGACTGCGTAAGATGCGGGTCGAATGCGCCGTATCCCGCTTTCGCCGTTGCGCACATTCTTGAACACGTCTTCAATTGTCTCGTAACTCTCAAGTGATGAGCACTTCAGTGGAGGTTGTCTAAGACCAATATGTTTGTTGATGTGTACGAACAGCCGACCGACAAAATACCCAAATTCCTCGTGTCTTTCGCGAGACATGATGTGTAATGCGTCTTCAGCAACAAGCGAAATCTCGTACAGAAAGCGGCGCAGTAGAGACGTTTGTGCAAGGTATCTCATATCGGCATTGGGTCGACTGCAATGTCGATAGCTATTCGCGTACCAATCTGGCGCCAGCTGTGCTATAACTTGACGGTAGCGGTCAGCCCAAGAATGAATGCTGCTCTTGTCGATGACGATGCTATTATGTGCTACCATTGATGTATCATGAAGGAATAATGCCAGTGGCGAGGCATACTGCACGAGACGGTGAGGAGGTGCCCACTTGAGTGCTTTTGGCATGAAATGCGTGTAGGAACAAACAACGCATCGCTTATTCATACGCCTCCAAAGACAAAGATCTGTTACATCTCTTGTTGAGCCGACGATTTTGTCTTGGATGTCATCAGGCAGATCGTCCCACGACAGCCCAATATGGCGACGGGCCTTGCCCACGACAGCGCCAGGCCGAACGCCAGGCCGAACGCCTGGCCGAACGCCGGTGTTTGCGGTGTCTGTCGTGACTGGCACATCTTCCACTTCCATCGGAACGCTCTCCATTGTGAGTAGTGTTGTGCGCGTCTTTTTGATACTTGCTACTTGATATGGCGCCGTATTAAGCGCCCAACACAGCGCCATGTTGGTAGAGAGTGACCTCAAATGGCCGCCTTGGCCGCTTGTCGGGTGGAGGCGCTTGGACTTTCCCGGGGCAGTCTGGGGAAGTCCAAGCGCTTCGAGAAGGAAACACCCAAATATGGCAGTTGTGACCGCAAAATGGCCATTCGGGCGCACCACTGTCAAGAGGCGCTTGGACTTCCAAGGCCGAAAGTCCAAGCGCCTCCACCCGACAAGCGGCCAAGGCGGCCATTTGAGGTCACTCTCTACCAACATGGCGCTGTGTTGGGCGCCCAACACAACGCTCAGACGCCAGTCCTTGCCATGAAGGCGCACAACGCATCGCCTCTGACGTTCGCCAGCGGGTGGCTCTGGCCCACGCACCCTCCATGGCCAAGGGGTACACGCGCACACCATGTTTGGCTGACGTGCAGGCAAAATCGCGAGCTGCTGACCCTCGAGCTATTCACCACAGCCAGCGCCGCGACCGCATCTGCCATTGCCTCGTCACGCGTCGAGCCAGTGGCACATGGCCAGTCCTGGAGCAACGTGCTGATCCCAGGCTCAGCGTATGCGGTATTTAAGGTCATATGACCAAGCTCGTGAGCGATTATGTAACCGAAACGAGATATCAGACTCTCGTCATCATACATGGCGTCCGCAAACGGCCGGCTCGACATGCCAAGAAGGTAGTACGAGCACGCGTAGGTGGGATAAATGTATGCATTGGTCGAGAGCGCATTCATGATTGCCGGCCCTTCACAGACGTCATATTGGCCATACACGAGCTCGGATTGCCGATCGAGCCAAATGCGTCTCGCCTGTTTGAGGCCCATAACCAACACACCGTCTGTCACCGCAAAGGACGCTGTCGATTTTGGTCGTGTTGTGCCTCCCCAACTCCCTTGTGGTGCACCAGGAATACGAATGCGAGTTCTTGACACACCTTCTGCAACGAGATCAGGATTTGATAGGGCAGATCGCACGTCTGCGCGACCACGGAGGACATCCAACACGCTCTGACGTGCTGTCTCCGCCGTTTCGTTCATGCGTGCGTACAGCAAAGGCGAGACGACGAGATCAAAATACGCCTCGTCAATTTCATCGGGAAACAACATTCGTCGGAACGACAGGCACATCGTCTGTGGATCATATGAAGATATTGGCGGTTGCAACTGCGATAGTGTTATGGTGGAAGCGTTAAGCACGTGTTCGCTTGTGGCCTCAAACAGTGCATCTGGCCCATTGTCGGTATACACTGGGATCTCGAGCCGCCCGAGTGCGGTCGCGTTTGGTAGCTTTTGACGGCGGTTGTGCGCGTGCACATGCAAGTTTGCCTTTGCCCGGTCATCCGAGAACGGCGAAAGAAATGATGTGGTGGCTCCGTGGACGTCCGCAAGGGTATGCAGTGAGAAGGCGCATGTTGCTGCCACGCCCTTTAGGTACGCTTTCGCTTGTGAAGGATTGACATTCGTTAGATTGACAAAGCCTTTGAATTCGGGAAGGTTGGCCATCATCACGACCATGTTGGCATCGGGATCCTCGCTTGCATCGCGACCGGTACCAGCTCGATACGCTCTCATCACCGTGTCGATATCAATGGATGGATCGTTACCAGCTCGATACGCTCTCATCACCGTGTCGATATCAATGGATGAATCGTCAAAAGCGTCGTTGAGATATGCATTTGCGTCCTCGGCATTGGCTTGCAGCGCAACAGACTCGTCGACCAACTGCAACGCCATTGCCAACGAATACGGCTCAAAACGCGTCCCTCGTGACGCCACAGCCTGGTAGCCGAGACTGTTGAGCGTCCACGTTCCATATGGTCTATACCCAAAGACAACAGGACCGTCACAGTAAAACGATGTAAGCTTACCGAGAGCATGTAATGCCGAGTCCTCGTTGGAGACCGCCTCAATGTGCGCTTCAGCAAGCAGATATTCGTACGCATGTCTAGCCGCCGCGCGAAGGGCGGCGGTGCCTCCCAACGCGACCCGTTGACAGGCCGACTCGAACCTTCCCATATTCCCCGATGCATAGCTTCTGGCTTTCGCTTGTGTGTTCGTAGCCTCCGCGTGCTCTATGGCCGCCTTCTTTGCCGACGCGTCGCCAAAGGATAAGTACGTCTCCTTTGCAAATGTAAGTCCTTGCCCGATCCACGCGCCACATGCATGCTCGTGTGCTGGCCTCTTTGCTTGCAAGGATGATGACGCCGAGAGAATCTCGGTGTTCAAGGCATTGGGGTAGGGTCGCAAAAGCTGGCATGTTGGGCGGTTGGTTATGAACGACCATTGTAGCCGCTCACCAGCACCACACAACCCCCGTGTTAAAGATGACAGAGAAGATGAGGGAGACGACACGTTGGTCGGCGGGGAATATAGAATATCAGCAGCCAATGGTACGGACGTCCTAAAGGAGCATTGGTGAAGACCCCGATTATAATCGAGCACACTTCCTTCACACGCACCACCTGGAACGTCGCATTGAGATTTTACGACACATGTCCACCCAAATCCGCCTACTGCCGCAAGGACAGTTGCCATCACAATGTAGAGTGCCTCTTGTTGTTTGTTTTGAACAATAAACTGTTCCATAAAGCGCACACCTTCTTTCTGCTCAATATACTGTCCCTTTTTACGAAAGTGATCTACCTTATCACTTCGTATCACCCACATATCACCATCATCCAATCAATCGACACTTATCGATATTCACCCAACACCGAACACTTGCATAGCTCAATACGCATCAGCGCAATCTGCTACACGCCTTTTGGCGCTGAATCAAGGGAGGGTTGGAGGCTGCGAGCCACGCTGCACGACGTTCTTCTTCAACATAGTCGTTGCTGGGCATGTGGCGATATACTGGCTCCTCGTCGACAACCTCTTGGTTTTCGAATTGTCGAGCCAATATGGCGTACTGCATGCCCTCGCTCTCTTCCAGATTCGCGTTCGCGTAAGCAGCTTCCATCTGACTGAGCCATGCGTTGTGATTGGCCTGCATGTCCTCTTTGGAATCGATAGAATCAACGGGATCAACAGTATCGGAAGGATCGACAAGCGCCACCTGGGTGGTGTTCGGGCTGGTGGGCGGGATGGTGTCTGAAGAGATATGCGTAGTCATTCTGCACCGAAAAGCAACGGCTTGTCGATACAAGAAAACCTGCCGGGTACTGTCGGATGATGGTACACCAGAAAAAGTGCAAGGCGACGGAAGGGGGAGAGAAGGAGAAGGGGAAAGCTAAGCAACTCAACAGAAAGGCGAGCAACTCGACGGGACGGCCAAGATGGCCAATCGTCGAGAGGCGCTTGGACTTCCAAGACTGAAAGTCCAAGCGCTTCCTGGCGATGGTGGGTCCAAATGGCCGTTTGCGGCCAACGTTGCCATAATTGGATAAACTCACACGCCGGGCTGCTTGGACTTCCAAGACCGAAAGCCCAAGCGCCTCTCGACGATTGGCCAAGATGGCCATCATGTGGTCATTTACCATCCATGGGCCCTTACCAGGACACCCCAGGATACTCTAGGACGCTCTAGGACGCTCTAGGACGCTCTAGGACGCTCGGTCATTTACCATCCCTGGGCCCTTTCACCAGCCGCAACCCGTTCCCGGGCCCGGCCCTGCCTTTTTTGACGGGAGCGACTCGACGATTGGCCGAGACGGCCAAGGCGGCCATCTCGGCCAATTGTCGAGTTGCTCGACAGCAACTCGACAGCAACTCGACAAGTCCAAGCGCCCCGGCGTGTGAGGT
>Ga0160422_10002578_pt1 | contig 11355 bp, 6 predicted proteins | sample Fk160mmetaG_FD_108192 | JGI IMG/M metagenome (GOLD analysis project Ga0160422, IMG submission 108192) | Marine microbial communities from the Central Pacific Ocean - Fk160115 60m metaG | ecosystem: Environmental > Aquatic > Marine > Oceanic > Photic zone | place: The Central Pacific Ocean... | reverse complement strand
TGCGTCGTCTGCAGAATTCCTGAGGGGGCAAGGCTGATGTTTGGTTCCGTTGCTTTGTTTGCTCTCGGGGCGGGCATCGGTCATGTAGCGCCTCGTTTACCCGTCTTGTGGATGACGCGGGCCAAAGGCTTCAACCGTCGCTTTCCGCCGCATCCTGACCCCGTCCCGCTTTCGCCCTACTTAACGCAACGCGTGCTGCACATGCGCGTGTTCTACTGGCTGAGTTTTGTCATTGGCGCCTTGATTCTGGTGTTTGGCGCAGCAAGCCTGCGTTGGGGCTCACCTGTGTTCGGGTTTGGCTTGTGGGTGGCCTCGTCCTGGATGATGCTGTCCCGTCTTCAATCCCTTGTGGCCGGCCGACCAGCTCCTTGGACAAAGGACATGGCGATTGAACTCCAAACGGTCATGAACCGTTCTCGCACCCAACCCTGCTGCGCTCTCCCCGAGCCGGTTTGGGGAATTCAAACCATCAACTGCCCGAACTGCCTCGCCATGCTCTCGCCGACCACCCGTCCTGATTTGGGGCGGCCTCGCTCGGACGGGCGGTTTGCAGGAACGTTGCGTCTTCTGATCACCGATGGTTACCCTCTGGCTGAACCCCTGCAGGCCCTGCCCGAGGAGCAAGAATAGCCCTCCCACGCCGCTGGCGAGGGCAACCTTTGAGAAAAGCCCGTGCGGGCTCGTTCTTATGGAGGGCCGGCAGGCGGTGGGTTCGTTCATCGCTCGTGTGGGCCTGACCGGGCAATTGCTCGGCCAAATTTTCCTCACACCAATGGCGGCGTTTGCCCTTACTTACCTCCTTGTGTTTTCCGCTCAAGGCGGTGATTTCCGCCTGAGCATTGAGGTTGAGATGATACCGTGGATTGGCCTTGCGTCGTTGTTTTACGGCATGTTGGCCCTCACACTTGCCCTTGGCATGGGCGGGTTCACACCGCTCCGTGTCATTGAAGCAGGGGGGTGGCGCCTGGCCATGGGCCTGACCCGTCATCCCGGAAGTTCAACCCACCGTTTTGTTGCGCGTCGACGCTATGCGGCCTCCGCCCACGGGCGGTTATCGATGCTGGTGTACGACCGCTTCGCATCGGGTCATGCTCTGTGGACCATTCGGGGTTCGCTGGTGTTGCTGGCGATTCCCTTTCAAGTCCTCCTCGCCACCATCCCGTTGTCGTTGGTGTTGATGTTTCCAGAGGGCGTGGTTCATCAAAATCGACAGCTGGAACTGGCGCTTCTGTTGTACGGCATGTGCCTTTACGTGTCAATTCGGGCTTTTCCAGGATTTGCCCGTCGCTACATCATGCTCGCCTCTTTGGGCAGGAAGTTTCTCGGCAACACGCTTCGCATCTCATGGGCGTTCCCTGTGTTCCTCTTGTGGTCCATGGGCCAACTCTCCTCCTACATCGTGCAGCGCGCTCTGGGTGAGGACATTGCGTTGAACATTGCTTTTGAGAAACAACTGTTCGAGTCCTTGATATCGGCCGGCTCAACGCCTGAGACGTCGTTCTTGAACCTCCTCACGGCGTTGGCGGTCATGCCAATGGCGGCCTTCACCACCCTCGCTGTTCTCGGCGGCGGTGCCGGCGAGCCACCGGTTTGGATGCGTCCAGGTACCGGCGTTTCCCACGACGACACACAGGATCAAATCGACATGCTTTCGGCCGGTCTTGACCAACTCGCTGCCGATGTGGCTCAATCGAACAGTGAACAGGCTCCTGTAAGCCACACGCCCGCTGTGGTTCAACAGGTGATGGTGCCCGTTTTTACCCACCAAGAACCGCCGTCAGCGCCTCCACAGGACACGTCGTCCATCGTTGACGAATTGGATTTTGAAAAGGTGGCAGCCCAATTTTCAGAGCCCGTTTCACCAGCGCCGCCGTCAACGCCATCTTTCGACGAGCCGATCATAAAGGGCTTTGACCTTGAAACGACGAAGGACACTTGAAAATCAGCCGCCATGGCTTGCCCACGAAAAGGCGACCTTCTTATGCTAAATCGTGTTGGCAATGTTTGCTGATGTCCATGCGCCGAATGATGCCGTTTACCATAGTCATGCTGCTTTTGTTGCAAACGCTTGCGATGAACATCGTCGTTCCCGCAGAAGCAGCCTCCGGGCGGGGTGGAACCAACGACGACTTCACCGTCAAGTCCATCACTCTGGGCAACAGCTCCACAGCAGCAAACCAGTGGGTGCAGTCGGACGGTTCGGTACTGGACTATGTTTTTGTTGGCGAAACCATTGAAGTGACGGTCGTCGTTCAGCGGTTCGGGGCCTCAGGCATCGGTGAGGAAGCCCCTGTTTCCATCGACATCGTCCACCCTGTCGGCTTTGTGATGGAGTCGTTTTCTTTCACCACCTCGCCGCTCACGGGTGGGCAATCCTTCAATCAAGTCTTTCAGTGGACGCCAACGGCGGCGCATTCGGTTCTCAACACCAGCACCAATGACCTCTCGGGCGGGCTCATCGTTCAAGCAACGGTGAATTTTGAAGACGACGACAGAAACACCAACGACCAGCGTGAGAATGTTGTCCCTGTTGCTGTTTCGGCCGACGTGATGGACGACTGGACCGCAACCGCTGGCCCACAATTCGTCTCCGGTAAGTACCCTGCAGACGGCGGCGATGCCACGGCCTTTGGTTCGTGGCAGACCGAATCCGGTTCGAGCGCCGCTGGCTCAAAGCACTGGCGCCATTCGTCGCCTGGAAGCAATTATCCCAGCAGCGCTGAAGCGACAAGGCTTGTTCAAGCACGGTACATGACGGGCAACACCTGCGACACCGACGTTCTCGACCCCGGCTTGACGCAGGCGTATCAGGCTTACATTTGCCGCATTCTGTTTTATTCCAATGATTTCGTGTCGAGCCAGTTCCATCTCCAAGCGTGGGGTAGCATGGCCGCAGGTGACTCGGTCTCGATGGAACTTTGGCGGGGCTCGGGCAACATCAACGACCCGTTTGAATCCATTTCTTGGGATATCTCGCAAGGCAACCCCAGCGCTGCTCCTGGGCAGTGGACCAACTTGTCTTGGGACCCACAAGCAACGTGGGAGCAAATTCCGGACTTGACCAACCCCGAGGTGTTCCTTGGCGGCAGTTCCTACACCTTCAGTGTGCTGTTCACTTCGGACAGCAGCGTGGCGAGTGAAGGTTTCAGAATTGACGATTTCGTTCACTTTGGCGTGAGTCGGGTCACCGACTACACCCTTGACGTGCAGTGCGATAACCCCCTGAACGGCTACACGCTTGCACCGAACCAAATGGCGAGTTTGTACTGCACGGTGACCAACAACGGTTACGCTCCTGCCACCATTCGACTGCAAACCAACGTCACCAACGACTCATGGATGACCCCGTTCCCCATCATCAGGATGGACGTTGAGGGCAGCAGCAACCACGGCACCAATCTTATCATGCCACCCTTGGGCGCCGGCAAAACCGTTGAATTTTGGGCCAATCTGACGGTGCCGGCTGGTGCCGATGTTCAACAGCAAAACTGGAACCTGTGGCTGACTGACGCCAGCAGTGCTTCCCTCGGTGAGAAGGCTCGCCTCGGTATGGACTTGGCCGTCAGCGAACAATTCAGTGTTGCCCTGACCTCAAGCGTCCCGCTCGTGGCGGCCACCGTCGGCCCGGATGATTTCGGACTGGTCGAGTTCCGGCTGCAAAACACAGGAAACCGAGATGCAGCGTTCAATTTGGCCACGACGTTTTCTGAAAACACCGGTTGGCTCGGCCTCGTCCAGAACGCCACCGGTGTCGTCCAGCAGAACCCCATCACGCTGACCAAGGGGGAACGCGTTGAGTTGGTGCTGAACCTTTCCTCGCCGGAACTCGCCAATCCCGGTACCGTCTCGTTCAACCTGCGAGCAACATGCCCGTCCTGCAGCACGGCGCTGTTTGGAACCGATGTTCTGGTTCGAAATATCGAGGTGCCCGTTCTCAGGGAGGTGGACATCACGGCCGAGGAAAACACGTTCAGCGGTGCCGCTAATGGTATCTCAAAATCGCTTTATTTGAACCTCTACAATCTGGGCAACGACGACGAGCAATACAACCTCACGCTTGGGCAGAGCAACTGGCGCTTGCAAGCCTCGCTGTTGGCCGATCAGTCCCCGGTGCTCGATGCCTGGGACGGTGAATCGACCGTCGTGGTCCAACTGGCCATGCCCGTGGGTCTCAGCCCCGGATTTTACTCGGTGACGATTACAGCAACGAGCGTTGATGACGCCTCTGTTTCTGATTCTATAGAAATCATTGTCGAGATTCTTGAGACGGCGGCTGTGTTTGTTTCAAACGAGGAAACTGGGCAATCCTACATCCCCGGAGGCCTTCCGCAGACGATGTCCTTTGAGGTCAGAAACGACGGCAACAATCGGGACAGTTTCGCCATGAGTTTGAACGTACCAACCGGTATGAACGCCGCCTTCACCAACCTCATAGACGGCAACACTCCTCAGATCGAAATCGGTGCGAGCTACAATGTCTCCGTCGAGTTTTCCTTCGTCGAGGGCACGCAAGGCAACCTAAACCTGCAGGTGACGGCCACCAGCAATGCCGACTCAAGCATCAGTTCCACCGGCCAAGCCACCTATGTGGTCGGTTCCCAGGATTGGTTGCGTATCTTTGCCATTCCGCCTCTCGAGGTCTCCGAAGAGGGCGAGTACGACGTCAACGTTCGCGTTGTCAACCAGTACACCACCGGGCAAATCGTGAAGATGGACCTGGACACGGGTGAAACAAATTCGTGGTTCAGAAGCTCCATAGCAAGACTGGACAAGGATTTCACCTTGGCCACCGGCGAGACACGAGAAATCACGATCACCATCGATGTCTCCGAAACCACCCTCAAGAACTTGAACAACGAGACAGTGACGGTGGAACTCGTCGTGTGGGCAGAATCGGGCACCGTTGAAGATGCAGCGAGTGCGATAATGGAAGTCACGTTGATTCGTGCCGACAGCGATGTAACAGACGCCTCGGACGATGCCGGCCTTCAAATTGAGAGCATAGCGCTCTGGGGCGTGTTCATTCTGATCCTCGTCGGCGGTGTCCTGGTTCTTCTTTCCATCCTTCGAACAGAAGAAGAAGAAGACGAATACGCCAACTGGGGCGAGGACGGCTACGAGGACAGTTTGGCTGCCACCTACGGCGCCGTGGCCGCTGCCCCGTCGATACCAACGTCTATGCCGGCCCCTGCGCCGGAACCGGCCCCGTCTCCCGCACCGGCACCCGAACCTGCTGCTGAAACAGGTCCTCCGCTACCGGAGGGGGGTCTGCCAGCCGGTTGGACCATGGAACAGTGGAACCATTACGGCCAGCAGTGGCTTGACCAGAACCAACAGTAGCCGGTTGTTTGCAGGACGCTGACGAAGCGCAGGGTTCAAGACACAGGGAACCTCGCAACCAACGCCGGAGGGCAAGCGCATGTATGGAAACGGTCAGGCACCTATCTTCATTCTAAAGGACGGTACACAACGGACTCGAGGTCGCACCGCACAGTCAAACAACATCGCAGCAGCCAAGGCCGTTGCGGACGCTGTTCGGTCCACACTTGGTCCAAAAGGTATGGACAAGATGCTCGTTGATTCCATGGGCGACGTCGTCATCACGAACGACGGTGCGACCATTCTCAAGGAGATGGACATTGAGCATCCTGCGGCGAAAATGATCATCGAAGTGGCCAAAACTCAGGAACAGCACTGCTTTGACGGCACGACGTCAGCCGTGATTCTTTCCGGAGAACTGCTCAAGCGAAGCGAGGATTTGATTGAGCAAAACGTCCACCCGACCGTCATTTGTGAAGGCTTCCGTCTGGCTGCTGAGCGCGCCATCGGCCTCATGGAAGACCACGGGATATCAACGGAAAACGACGACGCTGTACTTCAAGAGGTTGCCAAAACGGCGCTAACAGGCAAATCGGCCGGGGCCGTCAAGTCCTTCATGGCCGACATATGTGTACGGGCGGTCAACGCCGTCGGCGTGGTCGAAGACGGCGAGCGTATGGTCGACCTTTCTGATATCAAAGTTGAGAAGCGACAAGGTGGCTCGATCAAGGACTCATCGCTCATTGACGGTATCCTGCTCGACAAGGAAAGGGTTCACGCAGGCATGCCAAGAAGCGTCAGCAAAGCCAACATCGCTTTGGTGAATTCCGCCATAGAGGTCAAGAAAACCGAAGTTGATGCCAAGATTCAGATCACCGACCCAAATCAACTCGCGCTCTTCCTAGAAGAAGAGGAGAACTACATTCGAAACCTCGTTAACACGATTGAAAAAGCCGGTGCGAACGTGCTAATCTGTCAGAAAGGCATTGACGAACTCGCTCAGCACTACCTCTCAAAAAAAGGCATCTTTGCCATCCGGCGTGCAAAGAAATCCGACATGGAAGCCCTCGCTAAAGCAACGGGCGGGACCATCATCACCAACCTTGACGACATGAGTGGTGATGACCTTGGCCACGCCTCCCGTGTTGAAGAGAAAAAAATCGGCGATTCCGACATGACCTTCATCACTGGATGCCCAGAAGCCAAATCGGTCTCGGTCTTGCTCCGCGGTGGCACAGAACACGTGGTGGACGAAATTCGCAGAGCCTTCGACGACGCCGTCGGCGTTGTGTCCGTAGCCTGGGAAGACGGCGCCGTCCTGACCGGTGGAGGTAGCGTTCTCGCTGCGCTCTCAAGAGACTTGAGAACCTACGCCGAAACCGTTGGCGGACGCGAACAAATGGCGATTGAAGCCTTTGCTTCAGCCCTTGAAATCATCCCAAGAACGCTTGCTGAAAACGCAGGTCTTGACCCGGTTACTACGCTCATCGAGCTGCGCAAGGCTCATGCCGACGGCCAAGGCCATGCCGGCATCAACGTCTACGAAGGCGGTGTTGTGGACATGAAAACCGCCAACGTCGTTGAACCACTGCGAGTGGTTGAACAAGCGATTCAATCGGCAACAGAAACGGCCATCATGATTCTGCGAATTGACGACGTCATCTCATCAAAGGGTGTACCCATGGATGAGGGCATGGGGGACATGGGCGACTTCCAAATGTAAGCCTAAATGAGCGAAAAATTTCATGAAAATTTGCATCTCAGTGGCCCGTTTATGTCCTGCTGGAATAATAACGTTCAAAGGCCATTGTAGGGTGGCTAAAACAAGGGGGGCTGTTAGACAATGTCAAGCGTCGCAGGAAATCCACAGCTCGCCATCTTCTTTGGCTCCCAAACTGGAAACGCTGAGGAACTCGCCGGAAACACGGCGAAGATGGCCAAGAAAATGGGCTTCGTCCCCGTTGTCCACGACATGGACGGCTTCGATCCCGCCAAATTTTCCGATTACAAGCGCATTCTCCTCATCACGTCCACATGGGGGGAAGGCGATATGCCTGACAACGCTGAAGATTTGTGGGTTGCTACAAACGCCACCAATCCACCCATGGCGGGTGTCAGCTTCTCAGTCTGCGCTATTGGAGACACTTCATACGATGAATTCTGCAAAGCAGGAAAGGACTGGGACCAGAAGTTTGCCGCTCTCGGTGCAACTCGGGTTCACGACATCCAACTCTGCGATGTGGAATACGAGCCTGAATGGAAATCATGGGCCGATGCTGTCCTTCCCATCATGACCACCGTTGACGGTGGAGAATACGACGAAAGCTCGGCATCGACAACCGAGACAGCAACCGCAGATACCTCCGCCACCACCCAAGTGGCCACTGCTGGAGGCTCCGAGGCGCTCAGCGCAGTTTTTTCCGGAGACCGCTCGATCAACATCTTGTTTGGTTCCCAAACCGGCAACGCAGCAGGCTTGGCGGAGAAGACGGCCAAACTCGCCGCTAATTATGGCCTTGAACCAAAAGTCGTGGACATGGATGGTTTCGACCCCGCTCAACTCGCATCCATGAAGCGGGTCATGATCATCACCTCAACATGGGGCGAGGGCGAGATGCCCGACAACGCCGACGCCATGTGGAACGCCATCAACGCCAACGGTCCCGGTCTCAACGGCGTTCACTACTCTGTTTGCGCCATTGGCGACACCTCCTACGACGAATTCTGCAAGGCCGGACACGACTGGAACAACAAGTTGGCTGCGCTCGGTGGAACACAAGCTTTCCCCATTCAGGAGTGCGATGTTGACTTTGAACCGCCGTGGAAGGTCTGGGTTGACGAAGCCTTACCGCTCCTCGCCTGCGTTGATGAATCCGGCACGTTGCAAGTCCAACTCCTCGACGAGATGAAGGCCTACGGGGCTGGCGATGAGGACGATGCGGTTGAAGGCGACTTCGCACCCGGCGTCATTGAGAAGGAAAACCTCACCATAACCCTCGAAATTTTCCGATACTGCCCTGAAGCGGCAGCCTCTGGCTGGGACACCTTAACGTGCGTCGTGCCGGGCCATGCAACCGTCCAGGACCTTCTGCTCACCATGCAACGCGACGTTGACGGCAGCCTCGCTTTCCGCCGGGGCGGTTCATCTGGCACGCCGACAACCGGTGTCCGCGTCAACGGGCGAATCGTGCTTTCCGACTGTGCGCAGATTGCCGACCTCGCCAAAGATGGTGGCAGGGTGCGCATTGAACCACTCCCCGGACACCCCGTGATTCGAGACTTGGTCGTTGATACGGCACGCTACCAGAGTCATCGCAGCCGAGCAGAGCCTTGGATGCGCACCGACCCACGCGAAGGGGAGCACCTGCCTTCCGGCCAGGCCATGGGAACCATGGAATCGTCGGTGGCCACCGCTTTGCACCAAGCCGGCGATGTGCTCTCGTTCCAATTGATTCAAGCGATGTCCGATACCCTCCCGCACGACCAGCACTACGAGGGGCCCGGTGTTCACTTCCAGCAGTGGCTTCGAGTTATCGATCCAAGAACTTCGGAAAAACAACGTCGCAGCATCATGAACTCGCTTCAGGAAAAAGACGGTGTGTGGTCTGAAGCAGACCATGCCAGCCTCATACGCTACGGCGAAGACGGCCGACTGGCTGCTCGTGCCCTCAACGAAGCCCGTGGTGCGCTCCTCAACCAGACCCGCTACGCCGGCAAATCCGGTCGCTTGGTGAAGTGGTACGGCCGCAGCGTGAAGTGGTCAGGAAACGTCAACGAGACCACCCTCTACCGCCAGGTTTTGGGACCCCTTGGGTTGTTCACCAACGTGTTCAGCGGTGTTTCCGCCCGCATGGCACTGGCCTTCACTCGAAACGGCGGACCACCCATCCGTGGCCTTCAGGCCCTTCTCGTGCCGCCGGCAGGCCTCGGTAGAATCCCAAAGATGTTTAACAGCCGGGTTTCAAACTATCATGAAGTGGTGAGTCTCTTCAACGAGATCGACCAGAGATTCTAGGGTGAGGCAATGCCTAAAGTTGCATACTATCCGGGAAACGTCGCCCGAGCCGGTGCAGCAGAAGTTGAAGATTGCATCCAACCGTTATGCAAAGCCCTCAACATCGAATTGGTTGAACTGCCCCGAGCGAGCAGCGACGGTGGAAACGTAATCAAGCAGGCCACGCCCAAGCTACAAGACGCCCTTGTGGCTCGAAACCTAGCGCTCGCTGAGGCTAAAGGACTTGACGTCATGACAACATGCGCCACAAGCCACGCCATCATGTGCAACACGGCTCAAGACATGCAGAGAGATCCTGTCTATGCAAGCACCGTCAACAATCTGGTTGCTCGGACCTCGAAAGTTGAATACACGGGCGAAACCCAATCGTGGCATTTGCTGCATTACCTCGTTGAAGAAATAGGTCTAGATAAGGTAAGAAACGCCGTCAAGAACCCCCTAAAAATGAACATCGCCGCCTACTACGGCCCGGACATGCAACGGGACGGTGCTTGCGGGGAGGACGACCCGTTCATGCCCACCTACATGGAGCAGTTGATTACCGCCCTCGGCGGCACACCCGTTGATTACGATTCAAAGTGCCTGAGCGTCGGGTCAACCTCGATCTTGACCCTCGAAGATTCGTCCTTGGCGATGACTGCTGCCGTATTGTCCGACGCCATACAATCCGGTGCTGAACTGGTGGTGAGCGCTTGCACCGTCTCCCACGTTAACCTCGATTCATATCAGTCCAAGGCCGGTCGTGTGAGTGGAAAGAACACCACCGTTCCGGTGTGCCATTTGTCAGAAATTGTTGCCTTTGCTCTCGGGTTTTACCCCGACAGGCTCGCTCAACTTCGTACACGTGTGCGTCTCATCGGCTCATGAAGTCGCCTCGTAGCGCCTCGTAGACCGTTTCGGCTTCTTCTCGCGAGCAACCACACGTCTCGACCATATCGCTGACGGTTGCGGTGAGCAAACGACCGAGATCGGGTGAGAACGCCTGCAACACTTGAGCATGCGCCGTGTCGGTTTCTACCAACGGTTGAACGCAGTGGTCATAACAACGAACGAGATGTTCCCGGCGGGTGTCAAGCCAGGGGTGACGTTCATCCGGCTCCTCAACGATGGCCATCATTTCATGCTGAGCAATCGCGGTAAGCTTTCTGACATCGCTTCCAGTTTTTTCTTCTTTCGAGACAAACTCGTGTAGACGGTCAAGGGCCGCATTCTCACGTTCGGCGGCAAGTGCAATGAAGTGAGCCGCCTCCAGCGGGCCTTTCACGCTCATCACGGGAATGCCCAAATCCAGCGTGATGTGCGCAAGAGCTCCCAGGACAGCGTTGGGGTGGACGCTGTATTGAGACTCTCCTCCCGTTTCGATAAGGAGCAGGGTGCGGCTTGACCCGGTTTTCAAGTTGCGACATTGGCGCAACAACCTTCCTGATTTTATTGAATCGAGAAGATCGCGTGCGGTTTTCCGTTCGATGAGCACTCGCTCGGACAGGCGCACATCACCGACCGGCAGGTGCGTAAACACCGTTTGGAATCCCAATCCTTGGAGATAACCGGGAAGCGTTGACCGGCTTTCCCTGTGATCGATGTAAACGGTCCTTGCATGCCCGTCGACATCGCTGACTTGGACAATTTCTTCATCAGCAGCACGGAGAGCCGATTCCACGGCTTCTTCCGAGGCGATGAACTCAGTTTTGTCCGTGGTTTCTTCAAACGAGAAAAGGCTTGACTGCGTTTGCGGCCGAATTTGATCCGGGCGAAGCGGTTCGGCGATGTTGTTGGAACTGTTTGAGCGCGGTTGTACTTCTTCTATAGAATTTAACGGTTCCGTGGTTGGAACGGCAAGTTCCTTGGTTTTGCTTGACAGAAACGCCTCAGCCGACATGGTTTGACCGTTGACATCGACCGAAAAATGATCAAGAGCACCTTCCCGAACATCAAAGGCTTCGTTGAGTTGTTTTTGCCGGACGAGCCGAGTCATGAGGCGGTGCATGTTCTCTTCTTGCCGTTCAGATGCCCGGTGAACG
>Ga0160422_10002576_pt1 | contig 11357 bp, 10 predicted proteins | sample Fk160mmetaG_FD_108192 | JGI IMG/M metagenome (GOLD analysis project Ga0160422, IMG submission 108192) | Marine microbial communities from the Central Pacific Ocean - Fk160115 60m metaG | ecosystem: Environmental > Aquatic > Marine > Oceanic > Photic zone | place: The Central Pacific Ocean... | reverse complement strand
TGGGTCAGGGATTTGGGAAACCCTGGACGGAGGCAGGACGTGGAGCCGAATTTCGAGTGTCGGCGACTTCCCTGAAGGTCCCGACGCCGGCCGAATCGGCTTGGCGTATCACAGTTTGTCCGGCACGTTGTACGCCCTCATTGACAACCAAGCTCCGCGTGAGATGGACGAGCAATTAGCCGAAGACAAACTCAAAGCCGACCTGTTTTTGGACATGGACATCAAGGCCTTTGAAGCCCTCGACGACGACCAACTTCAAGCATTCCTCGAGGAAGAGGGCTTTGATCTGGCCGACAGCGCGTCCAGCGTGAAAGCCATGGTGGCGTCGGGCGACCTTCTGCCTCGAGCCCTCTACGACTACCTCACCGACGGCAACCGGGCGTTGTTTGAGGCAGAAATCAAAGGCCCCGAACTGTACCGTCTTCGCTTGCCAGGACGCGGCAGAACCGCGGCGAGAAATGCCAACAACACCTTGTCTCAACTGGCGTCACAACAAAACGACGGCGACGAAGTGGGGCAATGGGTGCGCACCCACAAGGAGGCCCTTGACAACGTCTGCCACACGTACGGGTACTACTTCGGAACGGTGAGCGTGGACCCCTCTGAGGTCAACACCCTCTACATCGCAGGTGTTCCGTTGCTCAAATCCGAGGATGGCGGAGCATCCTTCACGTCCGTGGGCGCACCCAACGTCCATGTCGACCACCACAAGCTTTGGGTGGATCCCGTCAACCGCAATCACCTCATCAATGGCAACGACGGAGGCATCAACGTGTCTTGGGACGGTGGCGCGAATTGGGTCAAATGCAACACCCCTTCTGTGGGACAGTTCTACGCCGTGGAGGTGGACGACTCCGAGCCGTACCGGATTTTTGGGGGGCTGCAGGACAACGGAACCTGGATGGGCGCCAGCACCCATGAGGAATCTCCACAATGGCACCAAACCGGTCACCACGGATTCACCTCTCTCAGCGGTGGCGATGGGATGCAGATTGAAGTGGACACCCGCACCAACGATGTCATCTACACGGGCTACCAGTTTGGGTGGTACATGCGCTTGAACGAGGCGACAGGCGAACGCACCTCGCTTCATCCGACGCACAAGCTTGGCGAAACGCCGCTTCGCTGGAATTGGCAAACCCCCATCGTGTTGAGCCAGCATCAGCAAGACATCTTCTACATGGCGTCCAACAAAGTCCACCGCTCCCTGAATGGAGGAGACGAATTCGAGACCCTCAGCGGAGACCTGACGCGAGGCGGCATGGCAGGCAATGTGCCGTTTGGGACGCTGACCACCATGGCAGAGCACCCTCGGCATTTTGGCCGATTGGCCGTGGGCAGCGACGACGGCCTTGTACACATCACTCAAGACGGCGGACACACTTGGCGCAACGTGCCACTCCCTTTGAAAACCCGACTGGGTAAGGGCGCTTCGAGCATGCACCTCTGGGTGAGCGAAGTGTCTTTCTCCAACCACGACGACGACCTGTTGGTGGTGGCCCTCAACGGCTACCGACACGACTGCTTGGATGCGATGATTTTTGCGACTCGCAACGCTGGCCAAACTTGGGAAAACTGGGGACAACACCTGCCGCACGAACCCGTCAACGCCCTGATTGAAAGCGCCGACCGGGCTGGTTGGTGGATTGCCGGCACCGATGGCGGTGCGTACTTGACCACCGACGGCGGCCAATCCTTCGCGCTCCTTCACAAAGACTTGCCTCGGGTTCCCGTGCACGACCTCGTCATTCAGGAACGCGAAAACGAACTGGTGATTGGCACCCACGGTCGCGGCATCTACGTGTTGGACCTGAGCCCCGCTTTGCCTGTGGAAGCTGGGGGGCACGATTGGAGTAATGCCACTCTCGCCTTTGAACAGGACCAACTCGAGGTCGTTCGCAATGAAGACTGGAACAAGCGAGGATGGGATTGGTCAGAGCCTGAGTCTCCCGCTTTGGATGCTTGGGTTTGGTCAGAGAAACCGTCTCGCGCAAGGCTGGAGCTGAGGTTCATCCCCACCGCTCCAGAAGCTCCAGATTCTGCCGCCACAACAGGTGGAGGAGCTTCGGCAATTTTGGACCAACTGCAGCAGGCGAGCGGCTTTGTGGTCGATGGCGGGGAAGTGGACTTGTTGTCAGGCGCCCAACGAATCAGCATTCCTTTGCTTCGGGGCGAGGCCTTTTTGGACGTCGGCACCTACACGGTCATCTTGGCAACCCTTCCCGAGGACAAGGGGCCTCAACAAGAAGCCACCACGACGTTGAATGTGTTGGATTCCGATCAACCCTGAATGAACCGGATGTCATCTGGAATGACACACACCGGGATGGGCACCATTTTGTGGCGGTTGGCTGCGTGATGGCGACGGTAGGTCTCCAAAACCTCTTGCTGCCGCCAAGTCAAGGCCTGCTCCGCTTCCGCGCGTGCTTCAGGTGACAGCCCTTCATGTTCCTCTGTCCAAGCCATGGCCCATTCCAACTCGGGGTAAGTGGCCCCCAGCTGATCTTCATCGGTGCGGTCGTCTCCCCAAAGGCCATCGGTGGGCGCCGCCTTCTGGATGGACTCGATGACGCCGAGGTGCGCTGCAAGGGCGAACACCTCGGTCTTGGTGAGGTCGGCAATGGGCGAAACGTCCACGCCGCCGTCCCCGTACTTCGTGTAGAAACCCACCCCAAAGTCCTCCACCTTGTTGCCTGTTCCTGCGACGAGCAACCGCGACCTTTGGCCCAACGCGTACAGCGTGGTCATGCGCAGCCGTGCACGTGTGTTGGCCATCGACAGCCCGCCGCTCTCGTCGGGTCCGTCGGGCAACGCCTTCGCGAACATGTCGTACGTCTCGGTCAAGGACACCGTGGACCGACGCACCAAGGGGTGGTTTACACAGAGCGCGGAGATGTGATCGGCCGCACGACTCACTTGATCAGGCGCTTGATGGATGGGCATTTCTACGCACGTGGTGGGCGCACCTGTCAACGCACACAACGTCGACGTGACAGCGGAATCAATCCCCCCAGACACACCCACGACCCAACCGTGCATGCCCGATTCCTTCAGGTAAGACTGAAGCCACGCCACAATGTGCGCGGTCACGGCGGAGGGGTCAAACTGGGAATGTGCCATGGGATGAATGCAGACGCAAGGTGCAACACACCTTTCAAATGGCGGACAAATGAAGACCTAGAAAGCCTCAGAACACAACGCCGAGCGTCAAGGACACGAAACTGTCATGCCCCAACATGTTGGTGGTGGCCGGCGCCTCGCCTTCGAGTCGGGGCTGGCCGTTTTGGTCTGCTTGCACGAGCTCCTGCCCTTGGTGGGTGGAAAACAAACTGTTGTTGTACGTGAGCCCAACCATGATTGCGGTGTTGCCTGCAATCTTCCTTTCGAAGCCCATGCCCACGATCAAGGAGGCCCGAAACAGCGATGCAAACTCTCCAGAAATCAGCTCAGGATCGGGGGCCGGTCTGTCCAGCTCGACCCATTCCTCCCCCAGCTTCTCATAAGCGAGGTACCGATCTTCTTCGGCTTCGCGGCGGATGTTCAATCCCAGTCCACCCCCAAACTTCCCGTAGTAGGTGGTGTACCCAATTTCTTTGGTCCGCAACTTGAACGTCAGAGGCAGCTCGACGTATTGGTTGTTGAAGTTGCGTGACACGCGGCTGACCGTGGAGTCGGACGTCGCCTCCCAATACTGAACAGCACTGCCCGTTCTGAACACGTGGATGCCCGTGCCAATGGCGTAGGTCTCCGTGAACAGAATGTCCGCCATGAACTGCCACCCAAAGTGCGCTCGCGCCCCGTCGGTCACATGTTCGAGGTCTCTAGAAACCATCCAAGACACATTCGGGTCAATGGACATCCCCATCCGGTAGCCTCGGTATTGGGCTTGCGCCTGGGAACATGAGCCCCATGTCAATCCAAGGGCAAGGCCCAACAAGATTGTGGACGTGCATTTGAAGCGGGCGTTGTTCATCTTTGTCGTCGTTAGAGGTTGCATCAAAGCTACTGTCACGTTCATGTCATCACCCCTTGCCCCACGCAACTTGTTCCACGTTTCGATGTGGGTTTTCGCACTGGCCTTGCTCGCCGGTTGCAATGCGACCCCAGACGCCATTGAGGTGTCGGGCGTGGAGCTCCCAGATTCGTTCAGGGAAACGCAATGGATGAATGTCTTGAACACGCTTCCCCAACGCAACAATCAGGCCAAACAACTCGCCCACCTTCAACATGCCGACTCTGCGTTTTGGCCCCTTTGGTGTGAAGACATCCTCCAACTCGGCCCCGCTGAGGACACCGCCACGATGGAGGTTCTTGGGCAGCTTTTGACTGAGATGCGCCCCATGCTCGAGGCCATCGACACCACCTCGGGTCGGCAAGACGTCCTCGACCGGGAATCTCTGCGACTTCGAGATGGCCTGAAACGAATGCACGTGATTTCGGAGGACATCCCTGTTCCCGACGTGGTGTGGATGCCTTCGGGATTCAATTTTGCCGTGTACCCCACAGCTGGCAAGCTTTGCATTGGTTTGGACTGGTTCATGGGCACGGAGCACCCCATTCACGCCGAATTGCCTCCCAGTCGTTTCCCCGCCTATCGCCTGGCGCGAATGCGGCCATATCGAATGGCCTTGGACGCTCTCCAGGGCTGGCTTGCGGTAAGTCAGCAACACCGCATCCCTCCGGCACCAAGAGCCGTCGACATGTGGCTGTATTGGGGCAAGGTGATGCATGTGCTTTCCAGGTGTTTTCCCAATGCCACCCCGGCCGAATTGATGAATTGGACTCAGGAAGAATGGGACTGGGCTGTCGACCACGAACGGGCGACTTGGGCAGAGATGCAGCCCCAAGAACGGATGTTTTCCAAACAGCCACGTGAGGTGATGCGCTGGTTTCAGGAGGGCCCATTCACCCGCGTTGGAAACATCCCCCAAGACAGTCCAGATCGGATGGGCATTTTCTTGGGATGGCGTGCTGTGCAAGCCGCCGTGGATGCCCACCCGGAATGGACCGATGCCGACGTCCTCGAATGGACCGATCCGCAACCCATTTTGCGCGCCTACCGGCCGTGAGCGTACTTTCGCGCCATGCCCACAACGTCACGCATTGTCATCGACGTCACCACCGATGAAAATCAGGTGCCCGTCGCCATGGAATGGACCGCCGAAGACGGCGGCGTCATGAACCAACCTGCCTCCGCCATGGCCCTCTCCATATGGAACGCCAAGGAGTTCGCCGCGATGCGGATGGACCTATGGACCGAGGAAATGAGTGTGGAAGAAATGCGCTCCTTTGTGGTTCAAACCATCATGACCCTCGCAGACACCTACGAACGCGCCACCTCCGACAAGGACCACGCGAACGCGCTCCGTGGATTCACAGAAGAACTCGCCAAGCGCATTGGCGTGATTGAGTCCTGAGCCTCAGGGCTGATAGAGCCCATTGGTGGAGGCAATGAAGCGAAGCACCTCTTCGCGTCCCTCCCCTGTGTTGCCACTGGTCACAAACACCGGTGGCATCTTGTGCCATTGCTTGAGCATGACCTCTTCGTACGCAGGAAGGAACGCTGCGCGCTCGGCCTTGTTGAGTTTGTCCACCTTGGTGAACACCAACACGAAAGGCAACCCCACTTCCCCCATCCAAGCCATGAATTCGAGGTCGACTTCTTGGGCTGGAATGCGCGAATCAACGAGCATCATCACACACATCAAGTTGGTGCGCGAATCGAGGTATTGCTTGGTCACCTTCATCCACTTCGCCCTTTCCTTTTTACTCACTTTCGCGTAACCGAACCCAGGCAAGTCCACCAGATACCACGTGTCGTCGACGTCAAAGTGGTTGATGAGCTGGGTTTTGCCGGGGGTGCTGGATGTTTTAGCCAAACTGTTGCGACCCACCAACATGTTGAGCAGGGAACTCTTGCCCACATTGGAACGGCCAATGAAGGCATATTCAGGGCGGTCCGGCTTGGGACATTCCAACGGTTGCGCGCTGCTCTTGACGAACGACGCCTCTTTCAATTCCCAAGTCGACTCGCCGGACATGGGATCAGGAAATGCCGCGGCCGGCAAACCAGTCGCTCAAGATTTGGTTGAAGGTGTCTGGGTGCTCCATCATGGGAGCGTGGCCGCATTCGTCGATCCAGTGCAAGTCCGCATCCGGAAATCCAGCCAGGAATTCCTCGGCAACTTCGGGCGGCGTGATGATGTCGTTCTTGCCCCAAATCAAGCACACCGGCACATTCATCGAAGGCAGGTCCTTCGCCATGTTGTGACGAATGGCCGATTTGGCAATGCTGAGGATGCGCAGAACCTTGTTGCGGTCGTTGACCGCCTCGAAGCACTCATCGACGAGCTCGGGCGTCGCGTGCTTGGGGTCGTGGAAGGTCACGGCGACCTTGTCCTTGATGTACGACTTGTCCTCCCGCCGCGGGAAACTTGAGCCGAAAGCGTTCTCGTAGAGCCCGCTGCTGGCTGTCAAGGTGAGGGACGCCACGCGATCCAAGTGGTCCCGGGTGTAAATCAACCCCACGTGCCCCCCGAGGCTGTTGCCAAGCAGATGCACCTTTTCGAGGCCTAGTTCATCCAGGAATCCTGCAATGTGCTTGGCCATGTTCTTGGCGTTGGTCTCGAGCATGGGCAGCTCGTAGATCGGCAGCATCGGGGTGATGACACGGAAGCTCTTGCTGAAATGCGCACGCACTTCTTGGAAGTTGCTGAGGGCGCCAAAAAGCCCATGAAGCAAGACGAGCGGCGTGCCTTCGCCCTCCTCGACGTAGCGGTAAGGACCGCGTTCAAGAATGGTTGAATCCATGAGTTCAAAAATGCACCCGCTTTGGGTGCGGAAGACCACGTTGCATCCTGTGCATCCACGCCCGGTTGTTCACATCCCCTGTGAATAACGTGTTCATTGCTGAAACACCCCACTTTTTCCCACCTCTCTGCGAGCCGCGTATTCATTGGGTTTCTTCCTGACGAATCGCCAAACTTTATCCACAAAGTGGGAGAAAGTGTCAACCAGTGGGAGAAAGTGGGAAATGACGTGTACTTTTGGGTTGGCGAAAACGCACCCATGCTCAACCTGCTCGGAGAACACCCCTGTCGCATCGACGCCAAAGGCCGTTTGATGTTCCCTGCCAAACTGCGGAAGCAGCTTGACGGGGTCATTCACCACGGCTTGGTGGTGAACCGGGACATTTTTGAAGGTTGCTTGGTGCTGTACCCCAAACCCGAATGGGACAAGGTGAATGCTGAAATGGCACGCTTGAGCCGGTACAACCGGAAGCACCAGCTGTTTCAGCGGAAATTCATGAAGGGCGCCACCCACGTGGACTTGGACGGATCTGGCAGAATCAACCTGCCCTCCGCCCTGCTCGCCTACGCTGGCATCGACCCCAAGGATGCCAACGAGGTGATCGTCTCCGGACTGGGCGAGAAAGTGGAAATCTGGAACCAGGCTGCGTACAACAAGCAAGTCATTGAAGACGAGGACAACCTCGACTTCGGCGACTTGGCAGAAGACGTGCGCAAAGACCTCGACGGCACCGACGGAGAATGACCACGTCCTACCACGTCCCCGTCATGCTGAACGCCTCCCTCAAGGCGCTCAACCTCGACGGCGACGGCGGAACACAGGACGGCAACTGGATGGACGCCACCTTCGGAGGAGGAGGACACAGCCAGGCCATTCTGAATCAACTTGGAACGGAAGGACGGTTGTTTGGGTTTGATCAAGACCCCGATGCCGCCGCCAATGCACTGGACGACGAGCGATTTACACTGGTGGCCGCCAATTTCAGGTTTGCCCCTCAATTCCTGCGCGCCCACAAAGGCTTGCCCCTCGACGGATTGCTCGCCGATTTGGGGGTAAGCTCCCATCAATTTGACGTTCCTGAACGCGGATTTTCACTGCGCAACGACGGTCCTCTGGACATGCGCATGAACCCCTCCACAGGGGAGCCGGCAAGCGCTTGGCTCACCCGGGCAGAGGTTTTAGAAATGACCCAAGTCTTCCGCCGTTACGGGGAACTCAACCGGCCCGACAAACTGGCGCATCGCATCGCAGCAGCTCGCGAAGAGGGACCATTGAACACCACGCATGACTTGATTCGGGCGCTTTCCCCTTCTGCCCCGCGCGGCAAGGAAAACAAGTTCTACGCCAAGGTGTTTCAGGCCATCCGCATTCACATCAACGACGAATTGGGCGCCCTCGAAGACCTATTGACGCAGGCCGTGGGCATGCTGAAACCGGGTGGACGTTTGGCAGTGATGAGCTACCACAGCTTGGAAGACCGCCTGGTGAAGCACTTCATGCGCTCTGGGAATTTCGACGACGACGTCAAGCGCGACATGAAAGGCCAAATTCAAGCCCCTTTTCACCCGCTCGTGCGCAAAGCCATTGTCGCCGACGAGGCCGAGATCCAAGAAAACCCCCGCGCTCGAAGCGCGCGCCTTCGCGTGGCGGAACGAACCGACTGGACGCCATGAGCTGGTTTGGATTCCTCAAGCGGTCAAGCGCCGCGAGGCCGACCCCTGCCGGCAACCGCACGTTGTCACAGGCCGAACTCGCTGCGCGGGAAGCCCAACAAGAAGCGCAAGCGGCAGCAGCCCAAGCCAAGGCTGCCAAAGAGGCCGCCGCGAGCAACCCCAACCGACTTAGGAGCAGCGAGGCTTTCAGGGAGGAGCAACGCGACAAGAAAAAGAAGCGCCGCGAGCGTCGCCGAGACAACCAAATCGGCGGCTTGCTCCGAGAGGTGCTGAGCGGCGAAATCTTGGCGCGCGAGGCGTTGGTACGACAAGTTCCCTTCTTGCTGTTTGCCAGCTTCCTGACCATCCTTTACCTCGCGCTGGGCTACCAGACCGAACGGATCCTGCGCGAAAAGCAGCGAACCCTCGATCGCCTCGAGGAAGCCACCGCCGAGGAAAAAACCCTCCGATCCGATCTGGAGTCTCAATTGCAGCAAAGCCGCTTGGCCCGATCCACTGCGGAAATGGGTTTGGAACAACCGTCCGCACCTCCCATCCTAATCTCAACTGAAGAATGAGCGCCATGCCAAATACCGGACGCATTTGGGTGGTCTTCGTGGGACTGACCCTCGTCGGACTCGGCGTCTTCGCTCGGATTCTGATGATTCAAACCGTGGAGCACGAGCAGTGGGCAGACCGCGGAGAAGAATTCTCCGCAAGCGTGCGCACCATTGCCCCTGCACGCGGCCAAATCCTTGCGGAGGACGGGAGCTTGCTCGCCACCAGTGTGCCCGTTTACGACTTGCGATGGGACTCCAAATGCGACGGCATGCGATGGGACATGTACGATGCTTACGTCGATTCGCTTTGTTTGGAATTGGGACAAGCTTTGGGCAAACAACCCTCCGCACTCAAGTCCAAATTTGACAACGCCATTGAGCGTGGGCACCGAGGGGCGCTGATTGCGAGGAACATTCCATTCACCGCTTTCCAGTCTCTGCGAGACCTTCCCTTCGTCAAATTGGGCCGGTACAAAAGCGGCCTCGTTTTCGAACGAAAGGAAAACAGGAGACGACCATTTGGAAAGCTGGCCGCCCGCACGGTGGGCATCGACCGAGAACACCAACGCGTGGGGTTGGAGCGAGCTTGGAATGACGAGCTCGCCGGCGTGGAGGGACAGCAGCTGTCACGCAAAGTTGCCGGCAACCAATGGATGCCTGTCACCGATGAGTTCTTGGTGGATCCAGTAGAAGGACTCGACGTGGTAACCAGCCTCGACCTACATCTTCAAGACGTCGCGACGAACGCCCTGGAGCAGCAACTCAGGAGGCACGACGCCGCATGGGGGACGGTCATCGTTTCTGAAGTCTCCACCGGTTTCATCAAAGCCATCGCCAACCTCACCCGTCACGAAGTGGGCGAGAACGCCATTGAATATTGGGAGGACTTCAACCACGCCATCGGCACGGCTGTAGAACCCGGTTCGACATTCAAGCTCGCCACGCTGATGGCATGCATGGAAGAAGGAATGGCACCCACCGACTCCGTGGACACTGGAGACGGCCAAATCTACTTCCACGGAGAACGGATGCGCGACAGCAACCACAAGGACGGAGGACACGGATCCATCCCACTCACCAAAGTGTTTGAGGTCAGCTCCAACGTCGGGTCTGCGCTCGCCGCGAAAGAAACGTTTGGCGAACAACCCCAAGCGTTCCTCGATCGATTGAAGACCATTGGTGTGACTGAAAAAACCGGGCTTCGCTATGTGGGAGAGGCCGAGCCCAAAGTCAAAACTTCCACAGAAGACCGCGGCTGGACTGGCCTCAGCTTGACCCAGATGGCCATTGGGTATGAGGTGACCCAAACGCCATTGCAAACGCTTGCCCTGTACAATGCGGTCGCCAACAACGGACGCATGATGCGTCCGCAACTTGTCCGGGGCCTTCAAAAAGGAAGCGACTTTGTGAATACGTATGAGCCCTTTGTACTCAACCCGCGGGTCTGCAATGCCAACACCCTGACCGCGTGCAAAAGCATGATGGAAGCCGTTTGCGATCCCGAAGGCGAGGGCACAGCCCAGCGTTTGTTTGACGACAAGCCCTACACGGTGGCCGGCAAGACAGGCACGGCCCGAATTGCCACCCGCAATGGGTACGAACAGGGACGCTACCGGGCTTCGTTTGCAGGGTACTTCCCGGCAGACAACCCGAGGTATTCCTGCATCGTCGTCATCGCCGACACCAAAAGTGGCAGCTACTATGGCAGCACCATCGCCGCACCGGTGTTCCGAGAAGTCGCTGACTTGATCTACGCGACCGACCCCGCCTTCCACACCCTAAGCCGAGGGCCCCTCGCAGAAACCCAATCGATGCCCGCATCCAAAGATGGCGATCGCAAATCCTTGGAAACCCTGTACGCTGCCATGGGCATGGCGCATTCGGAAGGACTGACGACAGATTGGGTCAAGGTGGAAACAGGCGACAACGAAGCGCAGTTGAAACCCTTGGACCTCCAAGAATCCGAAGTTCCTGATGTGCGTGGCATGGGCCTTCGCGACGCCCTGTACCTCCTCGAAAATGCGGGGTTGAAGGTGGACTACCAAGGCATGGGAACGGTCAAATCACAGTCCATTGCTCCTGGCACGCCCCTTCGAAAGGAACTCACCACCATCCAACTCAGACTCTCGTGAAACTGCTCTCAGATTTGCTCTACGACGCACGCATCCTCGAGGTGCGAGGCACGACGCATGTCGCCGTTGAACACATTGCAGTGGACTCCAGAAAAGTCCAACCCCTCGGATTGTTTGTGGCCATCCCTGGCACCGTGGTGGACGGCCACCAATTCATCGAGCAAGCCATTGAATCCGGAGCAGCTTGCATCGTTTGCGAGCAC
>Ga0160422_10002575_pt1 | contig 11358 bp, 6 predicted proteins | sample Fk160mmetaG_FD_108192 | JGI IMG/M metagenome (GOLD analysis project Ga0160422, IMG submission 108192) | Marine microbial communities from the Central Pacific Ocean - Fk160115 60m metaG | ecosystem: Environmental > Aquatic > Marine > Oceanic > Photic zone | place: The Central Pacific Ocean... | reverse complement strand
TGCTCGTAAGTAAAAGAACCATCAGGGTTAACTTTATAACTTTTTGCATGAGCAGGAAACGGATACAAAGGATCTCCATTTGCATCAAGCAGCCAATTAGGGGAGCCTGGTAATAATTCTTTCATATAAATAAAGTCCCCTTCTGGATCAGTATCTAATTTTAGTGCACCATTTAGAGAGTCTTTTGTGAGTGTGCCGCCTTCATCCATTTCAAGAACCCAAATAAATCCATCAGATGCATAAACGAGAAGGGTATCCCCATTTGCATCTTTGCTTACACTATCAATTGAAATTGGATTATTATTTGCATCAGTAAGCGCCTCAATATAATCTTTAATAGGTGCCCCATTTAGAAGAGATAAGCTATTATATCCATTTACCCTAGTGATTGGACAGTCATTCACTGGCTGAACAATAATTTTTACGGTATCTGGGGGACTATCACACACACCATCATTAGCATAATATAGAAAATAATCTAGCGGATCTTCACCACCACCATGAGTGTAAGTGAATGACCCATCTTGGTTGACAGTAACAAGACTTCCTTTACTAGAAGGATCTGAGTCCTTGTAGGCAAGTATTTTATCCCCGTTAATATCACTGTCATTAATCAGAAGACCACTAATAGAATCGACAGTCAATGTTCCACCCTCATCAACTATATAAGTATCCGATACGGTTGTTGGACAATCATTTACTTTTACAAATACCTTGCCATCTGTAACATCAAAAACACCAGGGCTATAAATTATTGTAAGACGATAAGTAAATTCATCAATTTTTGGAGAAGAACTACCGTTATGAGTATAAGAAAAACTTCCATCAGTATTTAGCTTAAAAGCATTTGGACCACTAGTTATTGCAATTGTTGGAGATGTTACAATTCCAGACTGTCCTGTTGCACTTGCCGGAATAGGATCATTAGCTAAAATACCAGGAGCAGTAATATTTAATGTTCCTCCAACACCTACAACAAATGTATCAGCAACAGCTTGCGGGACTGAATTGTTTATTTGTATCATTATTACATCAGTCCTAACACAGCCTCCTCCATCAGTTACTTTATATTCAAAGCTATCATTTAAAGGATCCGAACCAGTAACAAAAGCTGGAGCAGTGTATTCAGCAATTCCAGCAGGAGAAATTGTTATGGTACCAACAGTAGGAGCAGTAACCAATTCAAAGGTTAAAACTGGATCAATGCCTAATGTATATTCTGGGTCAAGAACACCTTCGGTAAGATCTCTTGATTTAACTTCACCTTCATTTACTTTTAAAGCCTCACCATCAACTACTGGACAATCATTTATAGGATTTACACATATATTCACTTGTCCTGTTGCGGTAAAACCGTCTTGGTCAGTTATCGTGTAGGAGAATGAATCTTTACCTGACGGAGTTTCATCACCATTGTGCTGATAACTAAAAGTTCCATCACTACATATTCCAGGCAATCCAGTTGTAGGACAAGACACGAATCCAGCAAGTGGAAAAGACTGCTGTGCAATACTAGCTATTGGGCCTTCAGCATCTGAATCATTTGCTAATAAACCTTGAGCTGCATTATTTATAACCAATTCTTTACCTTCATCAACACAGAAGGATCCATCGTAATTATCATCAACAGCCACAGGAGGATTCTCATCATCAATTATTTTTATTATAGCACTATTTGGTTCATAAGTTATATTCTCTGATTTAGGTGAATCATTAGTTGTGTTATTAAGTGTAATAACAATTCTCTCATTAGGGTCCTGAAGGTTATCATCTATTGCTGTTAACAAAACCTCCGCAGTTAAAGTACCCGCAGGAATAGTAATAATATCAGTGCTATTACTTGAAAAATCAGTATCTCTAACCGCTACCAAAGAGGTATTAACTGAAGGAACTAAACCCTCATAGTTTAATGCTACTTTTGAATCTTTATTGAAAGAACGACTAAGAGTAATTGTTAACTTAGCAACACCTGCTTTCTCATCAATTGAATCAATATCAAGAGAGAAAGATACTTTTGGAGGGTCATTATCAATAATTGAAAAACCTATGGAATCATTTACGAGGCTACCAGGTCCAGATTTTACATTTGATAATTTTAAATAAAATGTCTCCGTATTTTCATAAGCATTATCATCAACTGCATAGATTTCAAAGTTAGCAGAGGTAGACCCATCATCTATTTTAACAACGCCAGTAAAGTTTACATCAGCACCAGTTGCATCACCTCCTGTCATACCAACCTGCACCTCTACATCTTCAGTAACTGCCTGATTCATTTCTACTTTCAACAAAGTCTTTGGAGATGCTTCCTCTAAAAGGAAAGTATCGCCTGCTTCTAATTTTAAACTGATAAGGAGATCGTCATCAAGTATTTTTACAGTTCTATCATTATTAATTGAGTGAATTGAGCCAGAGCTAATACTAGCAATCTCAATTATAATATTTTCTTCAGGCTCTATCAAAGCGTCATCCACTGATGTTATCGTCAGAAATGCAGATGAGGAGCCAGCATTAATAGTTATTGTATTATTGTTAGAATTTGTCAAATTTGAAATATTATAATCTGTTCCAAGTATTGCAGTTCCTGTTATCGTTAATACAACATTAGTATTTACTGATGCGTTTTTTAAATTATTCGATGCATCTTTAAGAGTAACGGTTACTTTTGTTGTACCAGCTTTTTCAAGAATAGATGATTGCTCCACAGATAAGTGAGCTATTGGCTCAGTTTGTGCAAGAATATTTGCAAAAGAGAGAAAAAAATTAAAAACAAAAAATGATAAAAAAACTTTCATTTTATACATCTACAATCTACAAATATAAAGATTTAGCTTAGGCATAAGCATAAATTACTCTATTTAATAACGTTTAATTCCTAAGAAAATTTTAATTACTATTCGCAAGCTGACCACATGCTGCATTAATATCTTTGCCTCTGCTTCTTCTTATACTAACATTTACTCCGTTTTCTTCAAGATAATTCATAAATAATTCTGTTTTTTCTTTTGTTGATTTTTTAAAATTTAAGGAATCAACTTCATTATATTCTATTAAATTAATCTTTGATGGCATGTGCTTAGTGAACTTATAAAGTTTTTCTGCATCTTCTAAACTATCATTAATATCTTTTAGTAAAACATACTCATATGTTACTTTTCTTTTAGTTAATGAAAAATAATATTTCAAAGAATCTCGTAGCTCTATTAAGGAATTTGATTTTCCAACAGGCATAATTTTTTCTCTTGTTTCCTCTGAAACTGAATGTAGAGACAAAGCTAGGTTTACTTTTACTTTATCATCAGCAAGTTTCTTTATCATTTTAACAATGCCAGATGTTGATAAAGTAACCCTCTTGTGGGACATATTAAGACCCTCTTCAGAAGTAATAAAATGCAAAGCTTTTATCACATTTTTATAATTAAGAAGTGGTTCTCCCATACCCATAAAGACTATATTAGTTAAAGGTAAACCATACTCTTCCTGTGATTTTTTTGATATCATAACTACTTGATCATATATTTCAGATGCAGTTAAATTTCTCTTTAAACCTAAGGTCCCTGTGGCACAAAACTTACAACTTAATGAACATCCTGCTTGAGAAGAAATACATGCTGTCATTCTATTTTTTTGAGGAATTAATACCCCTTCCACATGGTTATCATCATAAAGTTTAAATCTGAGCTTTATTGTACCATCTGCACTTTTTTCCTCATAATCTGTAACTAATTTATTTATAAAAAAATTATCATTGAAAAAGTTCCTATTTTCTTTAGAAATATTAAGCATTTCGTCAAATGAATCACAAGATTTTTTCCATAACCACAGAAACACTTGATTTGATACAAATGATTTTATATCATTTTTAACACAGAAATCTCTTATCTCCTCTCTTTCTAATTTTCTAATATCAGTTTTCAATCTATAATAATTTACTGCAAAGATATTAAAAGCATATATTTATAAATATGTATTTTTATTTTCTATGAATATTGAAAAATTAATTGAAAATATTGGTAAAGTTTGTTCGTGGCTTCCATTAGTCTTGGTAATCTTAATCTCCTTTGATGTTTTTGCAAGATACCTTCTAAATTTTTCTTCTGCATCATTTTATGAATTAGAGTGGCATATTTTTGCTCTAATTTTTCTTTTGGGATCAGTATATACGTCCCAAATGAATCAGCACGTAAGAGTTGATGTGTTCTATAATAGACTATCAAAAAAAAATCAAAAAAAAATTGATTTGATTGGAGATATAATATTTCTTATACCCTTTTCATTTATCATATTTTATACTTCTCTTCCATTTGCTGGGGATTCTTTAAAGATATTAGAGTCTAGTCCTGATCCTGGTGGATTACCATTTAGATTTATTATAAAATCAATTATTCCATTAGCATTTCTTCTCCTTGGATTACAAGGTCTTTTTAGGATACTTAAAAATTTTAAATAATATTAATGGAAGGAATTGCACTAATTTTATTTATTGGGGTTATCATCTTAATCCTTTTTGGATACCCAGTAGCAATAACATTAGGAGGTATTTCTGTTTTAGCAGGGTTGATTTTTTTTGATATTGATTTTTTCTACCTAGTATCTCTTAGAATTTTTGGAATAATGAATAATTTTGTTTTATTGGCTGTACCTCTATTTATTTTCATGGGTCTCACTCTTGAAAAATCAGGGATTGCAGAAAAATTGCTTGAAACAATGGCAATTTTGTTTGGAAAAATAAGAGGTGGTCTAGCATACTCAGTAATATTAGTAGGTGGTATGCTAGCAGCATCAACTGGAATAGTTGGTGCTACAGTAGTGACAATGGGTCTAATAAGTCTTCCAACAATGTTAAAAAGAGGATATAGCCCTCAAATTGCAACAGGAGTAATTGCATCTTCCGGAACGTTAGGACAAATTATACCACCATCTGTTGTTTTAGTTTTACTTGGAAGTGTTCTAAATATTTCTGTAGGTAATCTTTTTACATCAGCTCTTTTGCCTGGAGTAACACTAGTATTTTTATATATAATATACATAACAGTTATTTCAATAGTTTATCCAAAAAAAGTCCCTGCAATGCCTCCGAAAATAATTGAAAAGTTTAATAAAAATTCTAATTTATATGATATCATAAATGCATTTCTTCTTCCATTTTTTTTAATTTTTGCCGTTCTAGGTTCTATTTTTTTTGGGATAGCATCTCCAACAGAGGCCGCGGGTATTGGAGCATTAGGGGCTTTATTACTTAGTTACTTACAAGGAGGAATAGATATAAAAAAACTAAATAAAATATCTTCTGAAACTATGAGATTAACGTCTATAGTATTTATGATATTATTAGGAGCTACAGCATTTTCACTTGTATTTAAAGGTCTTGAGGGAGATAAGTATTTAGTAAACTTAATAACAAGTTCTAATCTAACACCAGAAATGTTCACCATATTAATTTTAATAATTGTTTTCATTGCTGGGTTCTTTATTGACTTTATTGAAATTATTTTTATAATAGTTCCTGTAATCAGCCCCATTTTGATTTCACTCGATATTGATCTTTTATGGATAGGTATTATGCTGGCAATCAATTTACAGACATCATTTTTAACTCCTCCATTTGGTTTTTCTTTATTTTATCTCAAAAGTGTATCTCCCAAAAATGTAAAGACTTCAGACATTTATTTAGGTATAATTCCCTATGTTATGATTCAGATTATTTTTCTAGTATTCTTATACTTTAATCCTGAATTTATTTATATAATTCCAGATATAATAGGTAATTAAAGGTCATAATATACTCTATCACTAACATTTGACCATTCTTTAAAGGAATTTTTAAATTTTTGATATGCTTCAAATATTTTTTTACTTTTTGGATCAATTTCAACCATTTCTTTAACTACCTCATCTGATTTTTCTTTGAAAGCTATTAAAACATCTGAAGGAAATTTACGAAGTGTAACACCTTCTTCCCTCAATAATTTATTTAGATAAATACTATTTTTTGAATCAAATTCACATTGCATCCAAATATTAAGAGATTCGATCCCTTTTGATATTATTTCTTGAATATCTGAGGGCAATTCATAAAACTTTTCCTTATTTATTATCATTTCTAAAACACCGCCAGGTTCATGCCAACCAGGATAATAATAATATTTTGCTACCTGATAAAACCCCATAAGATAATCATGGTATGGTCCAATCCATTCAGTAGCATCAATAACTCCTCTTTCAAGATTTGTATAAATTTCTCCACCAGCAACTGTTACTGCAGTACCTCCAGCTTTAGATAAAACTTTTCCTCCAAAACCAGGAATTCTCATCTTCAACCCCCTTAAGTCATTAAAAGAATTTATTTCTTTATTAAACCATCCTCCCATTTGCATACTAGTATTTCCACCAACAAATGGTATCAGATTAAATGGTTCATATATTTCTCTATAGAGTTTGTATCCACCACCAGAAATAATCCATGAATTCATTTGTTTGGAATTCATACCAAAAGGTACCGAAGAGAAAAATTGACCGGATGGTATTTTTCCAGCCCAATAATATGAAGCTCCACTACCCATTTCAATTGCCCCATTACTTACCGCATCAAATGACTCAAGGCTAGGAATTAACTCTCCACCACCGTAGACCTTTATTTGCATCCTCCCCCCTGACATTTTTTCGACCCAATTAGATAGGAGATTACATCCCTCACCTAGCACTGGCATATTAGGAGACCATGTTGTTACCATCTTCCATTTATATTTATTATTGAAATTAATATTTACATTTTTAAATTTATCATCCTCTTTATTAGATGCACATGATGAAAAAGTAGCAACACTTGCAGCTGAAATAATTGACTTTTTTATAAATTTTCTTCTGTTTGGTTTTCTTCCCATTTATTTATAGATATTTAATCTAAAGGTAAATTAAGAAATATATTTATTTCAAAAAATTAAATATTAAATTGGCATCCTTAAAAAATGAAAAAAAATAATTCAAGCCTCTTATTTATATTTATTACAATTTTTATTGATATAACAGGTCTTGGAATCATTATACCTGTTATACCTGCTTTATTAACAGAACTCATTGGCGGTACACTTAGTGAGGCAGCTAAGTATAGTGGGTGGTTAATGTTTTCTTATGCAATACTACAGTTTTTATTTGCTCCTGTTCTAGGAGGTTTAAGTGATCAGTTTGGTAGAAGACCGGTAATTCTTCTTTCATTACTAGGTTTTGGTATTAATTATCTTGTATTAGCTGTTGCACCAAATATAACATGGCTTTTTATTGGTAGAATATTTCAAGGAATAATGGGGGCAAGTTTGACAACTGCTTCGGCTTATATCGCAGATATTAGTTCTCCGGAAAAGAAAGCTCAAAATTTTGGTCTAATAGGAGCTGCTTTTGGACTTGGATTTATTCTTGGACCTGTTATAGGTGGATACCTTGGTCAATTTGGATCAAGAGTTCCATTTTTTGCTGCTGCATTATTTACTGCATTTAATTTAGTTTATGGATTTTTTATACTTCCAGAATCTTTAAAAAAAGATAAAAGAAGAAAGTTTGATTTAAGAAGAGCCAATCCCATAGGAACATTATTATCACTAAAAAAATATCCACTAATAACTGGATTACTAGTATGTATAGTATTATTTAATATTGCACAACACTCTACTCATAGCACTTGGACGTTTTTTACAATTGAAAAATTTGGTTGGACAGAAAAATTAGTGGGATATTCATTAGGATTCATTGGGTTATTAGCAGCAATTGTTCAGGGTGGGCTTATTCGAATTATTATTCCAAAATTTGGAAATATTAAAAGCGTATACCTAGGTATGTTCTTTTATATTATTGGTCTATTTCTCTTCTCAATAGCTAATGAAGGCTGGATGGTATTTGCATTTGCAATACCATTGTCACTTGGAGGAATCTCGGGACCTGCACTACAAGGAATAATGACAAATAAAATACCTGATGATGAACAAGGTGAGTTTCAAGGAGGAATGACAAGTCTCGTTAGTTTAACGGCTATAATAGGCCCAATTCTTATGACAAATCTATTCTCCTTTTTTACTTCTAATGAGTCTTCTATTTATTTTCCTGGAGCACCGTTCGTACTTGCAGCAATATTATCTGTTTTTGGATTAATAATAGCGATAAAGACATTATCAGGGTCTAAAATTAGATATTAATCCAATAATTAATTTTAAGAGCTATTGATCTATTTTTTAGATCAAATAATTGAGAGTCTTTAGCAAAATAGTTATCAGTATAAACAAGGTAAATATCTGAAAGTGGCTTAAAGTTCCACTGTAATTTAGTATTTAAATTTATGTTATCAATTTGTTTATTATATTGAAAATAGGTCGTTAAAAATAACTTAGTATTAAAACTAACATCTAGCTTTGAACTAAATGATGTAAGATTCACAGAAGCATAAGGCAAATCAATTTTATTATTTTCAATAGATAGATTCATATTAACATATGGAACAAATTTATGATTAAGACTAATATCATAAGAGTATATATTTCCATTGAAAAACTCACCCATTACTGTGTTCAATCTGACATAAAATCTTCTTTTATAATCACTAACGTAATCAAATCTAATTGTGCCATAATTATACTCTGTTGAGGCAGGTAGGTTTTCAATACCTGATCTGGTTGGATCAAAATCATATAAAAGATAAGTATATTCCTTTTGGTATCTTAGGTTAAATCTAGAGTTATTAATAAAATTTAATGTATAGTCTAACTCAAACTGTCTATCGGTGTCACCATAATTGGGATGATTGTAAAATTCATAATCAATTTCAGGACCATGGCTATTAATTTTTCCAGACTTCGGATAGAATAGATATCTGAACGACGGACTATAAAATAGGACATTCTTTCTTCTAATAAATCCTACCTCTGGATTATAGTTCTCACCAATTTTACTAAAAAAGTTTGTTATTCTAATTTTTGAGTCTTGATAAATCGCGTTTCCACCAAGGGCATAAGATCCAGATAGATTAATTTTATCAAAAGAACTATTAAAATATAAATCTGAAGAAAATTTGGTATCTCTACTTAGTAATTTTAGTTCTACCCCCGCAACTCTATTAAAATCATCCGTTTGCTGACCATCTAATTTGGATGGTTGTTTATTAACTAGGAAGGTTGAAATTCTAGAATTCGCGAAAATTTTTCTTTCGATAACAGCCATACCATAATTTGTACTTGGTATACCTACTGAATTTAGTTTAGAAGACTGCATGTTAAGTAGACCTACTCTATAATTGTCGCCAACCTTACCACTTAATTTTACACCAAAAATTATTGGATTTTGTTCGTATTGATTCGATATTGTATCGTAAGCAATACCAATTCTTCTAGAGAAAAAAGGTTTTATTCTATAATCTCCAACGTCAGAAAACAAGTCTGAATTTTCAATAAAAAATTCTCTTTTTTCGGGATACATTAGTTCAAATCTTGTCAAATTGGTTCTCTGCTCATCCACCTCAACTTGAGAAAAATCTGGATTAATTGTTAAATCTAAGTTCAAAGACGAGGATAATCCAACTTTCATGTCAAGACCAAGGTCCGGATTAAATTTTTGATTTTCATTATTAATATAATCTTTTATACCGGATCCAGATAGATAAGGAATTAATATAACATTCTGTCCAGGTTTAGGCAACTTTGATTCAAAAACAAGCTCACCAGCTAAAGATAAATTATAATCATTGTATCCTTTTGGAATTGCGGTCCAATTAGATTGTTCATTAGATTTTAAATTATGTCTCCAAACGTTGAATCCCCATTTTTGTTGATCCTTACTATACCTTATTGACTTAAAGGGTATTGACATCTCAGTAACCCAGTAATCATCATATTTCTTTACAACAGATTTCCATTTGGTGTTCCATGATCTATTAAACCATCCAGAGGAACTACCACCACCCATTCCCCACATACTTGTACCTCCCTCTGATATGACAGCTTCTCTTTGAACATTATAAGGTGTAACACCGAAGTTATATGCATTCTTTTTATCATAAAAGGTGTCAAAAGTGAAAGTCACAGACTCATTTCTTAATCCATCAAAATCTCTTTTCAAAGAATTTACAATATATCTATCAGGAACAGAATCATACATCTTAGCAGATATGTAAATATGAGTATCAGTATATACAATTCTGACTTCTGTTTTTTTGTTAGCAAGTACAGAGTCATTTGGAAATTGTTGAAAAAAATCATCGATAATGTTAGATTCATTCCAAAAGGTCTCATCCAATTTTCCGTCTAATACAATTTGATTATTAGTCTTAAATACATTTACACTCTTTGACTTATCACTTATTGAAAATGATACTAGAGGAAGAAATAGAGATATAAGTAATAAGTAAGTACAACGATTCATAAGCTAACTTACGTAATTAGATGATAGTTGTTAAATAATCTTTCTCAAAAGATTATTTTTTATAAAAATCTACAAAAACAGGAGTTGCAACAAAAATCGAAGAATAAGTACCAACAATTATACCAACTAATAAAGCAAAAGAAAAACCACTAAGTGATGGTCCACCAAATAAAAATAATACCAATACAACTACAAAGGTTGTTAATGATGTTATTAAGGTTCTGCTTATGGTCTTATTAATAGATTCGTTAACTACAGGTATTATTTCACTTCCAGCCTTAATACCAAGGTTTTCTCTAATTCTATCAAAAACAACAACAGTGTCATTTATAGAATAACCTATTATTGTTAATAGTGCAGCAATAAACACTTGATCAATTTCATAGGAATATCCTAAAATATTTGCTATTGAAAAAGCAGAAATTACAAATAATGTATCATGAAATAATGCAATTACTGCACCTGTTGAAAACTGCCATTTTCTAAATCTTATTAGTATATAAATAAATATTGCAATCAGTGCCAATACCCCAGAGTAAAAGGATGAGTTTTTGATATCGTCAGCAATTGTCGCTCCAACTTTTGAAGAACTTGATATTGTATAGGTATTCTCATCAACCATAGTATCATCCTCTGAAAAATTTAGATTTGTTATGCTGTTAAGCCCCGAAATAAGTTGGTCTTTTACTTTAACATCAGCATCATCTGAATCATCATCAATTAAATAAGAAGTTGTGATTTTTAAAATATTATCAGCTCCGAAAGTTTTAACTTCAACTCCATCGTTATTAAATGATTGTTGAAGACCAGTTTCAATATTAGTAGGGTTTTGTGTACCAGAAAAAGTTACTACGTATGATCTCCCACCCTTAAAATCAACACCAAGTGTCAATCCTTTAATTATTAAAGAAACAAGTCCTACTCCAATAAATATAAAAGAGAAATAATATGCGAATT
>Ga0160422_10002573_pt1 | contig 11359 bp, 10 predicted proteins | sample Fk160mmetaG_FD_108192 | JGI IMG/M metagenome (GOLD analysis project Ga0160422, IMG submission 108192) | Marine microbial communities from the Central Pacific Ocean - Fk160115 60m metaG | ecosystem: Environmental > Aquatic > Marine > Oceanic > Photic zone | place: The Central Pacific Ocean... | reverse complement strand
CAAAAAAAAAAATATGATAAGAAAATTATACTTTTCTTAGATGATTATCAGTTTGTAGATTCTGTTACAAATGAATTATTAGTAGAGTTTATTAAAAAAATTAAGAAAAAGGGAGTTAGATCTTCAAAATTCAAAATAATTATTTCACTTTCCCATGACGGAACATACTCTAAAAACGATGAGTTTGAACAATGTTATAAAGATTTAAAAAATGCAATATCTAATAGAGAAACTGAGTTTAAATTAGTTTCAACTGACAGCGAACAATTTCTTAAAGCATTATTTAATAATGGTGGATTTAAGTACTTTGGGAACGAGAAGATTTATTTTTCTAAAAACTTAAGAGATCATATAAAATTTCAAATTGATGAACTAGATCAATCATTTAGCCCAGGCAACTTATTGTATTACATACAAGCCCTTAAAAATAATAATTTTGTGAGTTTTGATGGGTTGACCGTAAGATTATCAAAAACACCTGATGAATCATTTTCTTTTACAGATTCAAAAGATGAGTTAATGAAATCAAAATTTCAGGCTTTAAATGATGAAGAGAAAAAAGTTCTCGAATCTGCTGCACATATTGGTTTTAAGTTTGACGCATCTATTATTAGTCATATTTGGAAAATTGATCTCATACATATTTTGTCAATTCTTGAAAAAATTGAAGAATATGGACTAATTGAAGATGATATAGACAATGATAATATATATTCATTTACCAATAAAAATTTTCATAGATGGTTAAGATCTAATCACAAAAAACAAAACTCAAATGATCATAATCAAAAGGTCATAGAGTTTCAAAAAAGAATTATTGATTCAATAACAGTAAAAGGAGATGAATTCATAAATGATTTGCAAATAGATATTTTAAAATCAATTACAGACAGATGTAATATATTTTTAAAAATAGATGAGATAAAAATTCATGCACTGAAATTTAATATTATTACATCGAAAAAATTAGCATTTCAGAATAAACTAAAAATGAGTATTAATTATCTATTAAAGATTGAGCCATTATTAGATTATTTAAATGAAACTCACACTGATTATTTATTAGAAATTTTAGGCCGTATAATTGAGCTAGAGGAAAGTTTATTGAATATTGATTATGAGGGAGAATATAACCCAGATCATTTTTATGAAAAACTTTTTGATAGACTTTTAATTTGCTCTGAAAAATCAAAAAAATCAAAAGTTGCAATATTGTATTTAAGAGATATGGCTTTTAGTTCCAAATTGGAAGAAAACATTAAAATTAATCCAAATAAAATTAATTCTCGTGAGTTAAAGTTTAATGATTATAAGTTGTCAATTGCTGATGAGGATCAGCTAAGGATAGATTTTTATAAATCAATTTTGCATAAAGAAGATTCTAGCTTAGTCCTTTACAGTTTAAAAAAATCAGCAAAAGCTAGAAATAATTTGACACTGTATGAAGATATAACTTTAGAGCTCTGTGGTGAATTAAAAATAAATAATAATTATGGAGAGCTTTTTAATCAAATTAACGAGTGTATAATTCTTGAAAAAACCGGAGACTTTTCGTCTTTAAAATCTAATTCACTTGATTCTTTTGAAGATATTATTAATAGTATAAACAGTATACTATTAAATAATTCAATTAGTTTTAAAAAGGCAAAAACATTAATAAAAATTATCCTTTTTTACTGTGAATTTTATAGTCACGACACAAAATTTGATAATGTTATATCATTATGTACTATTAATGAGTCATTATGCTTAAACATTGGGAATAAAAAAGCTCTTTATTCAACATGGAATTATCTTGGCATTGCACATATCAAATTAAATAACATTGACTTATCTATTTCAGTTTTCAAAAAATATTTTGACAACTTGATTAATGAGGGTAATAAAAAGGAAGATTTTATATTTCCAATCCAGGGCATAATAAAATGCTGCCAGTTGAAAAATGATTATAAATTATATTATGAAGTTAAAGAAGTTTTGTATGAAAATTTGAAATACATTTCAAGTAGTATGAGCAGTAAGAGTCTTAACTCAAGTTTATTTGAAAAAGATCAATCCCTAGATGATTTTATAAAAACGATTCCTGAAAACAAAATATCAACTAATAAAAATAAAGAAATCAAAATTAGTTCAGACCTTTCAATTAATGTGTTTAAAATATTATACTGTATTTCACTTTCTGATGGTCACGTCGATGAAAGTGAGTTATATGACTTGAAAGAAAGTGTAAGTGCAATTAATCATTCGTTAGGTCAAAAAAATGAATTTTCATTAAGTAGAAATAAAGAGCTTTTATCAAAATTAAAGAAAATCAAAAAGGAAGATATTCCTGTTGAATTTGAAAAAATATGCAAAGTATTAGTAGATGGTAATGAGAAGTTTACTTTAAAATGTATTTATAATTTTTGTTATGATATTTTAATGGCAGATGGTATAGTTGACGAGGCTGAAGAAGAACTATTAAGTATTGCAAAAAAATATTTTATTAAATGAAAAAGTTTTTTTTTACAATTATACTTGTATTGATAAGTACAAGGATAAATTCGCAGACAATTTTAAATACAGAAAGATTATTGTCTGAAGTTGATAGCACGTTTGTAACTGCAATTAGTTTTGAGGGAGATTTTCAATCTGGAAATATTGACTTAGTAGATGTAGGCCTCTCAATTCAAATCGGTAAAAAGGTTAATAAATCAATTTATAGATTAATCATTGGGTATCAACATCAAAGTGAGGACAATGAGATTTTATCTAATGATGTTTCAGGCCAACTTAGATATAATTACACAATTAATAAAAATTCAATCTTTACTTTTTTTCAATTTCAAAATGCAAAATCACTTTTAATGAATCACAGATATTTAATTGGATTGGGTTATAGACAAAATATTTTTAGTAAAAATGGTCAATATTTGGATTTGTCATATGGATTATTTCATGAAAATGAATTATATAATAACAATATAGGTGAAATCAAAGTAAATAATTTAAGACATAGTGTAAGTCTTTTCTTTAAAGTTGATTTAGAAAAAAATATTTTTCTTAACAATAGTTTATATCTTCAATACAATACTTCAGATTTAAAAGATTATAGATCATTTTTTGAACCAAGAATATACTTTGAGTTTGAAAAGTTCAATATGTATCTTTCATCAAGAAATAGATTCCATTCAAAACCTTATGTGGATATTAAAAGAAGTGATAATGAAATATTGGTAGGATTTGAAATAGGACTTAATTAAATATCAAGACTCAATCCAATTCCCATAACTTCTCTTACCTGAAGTCTTTTTATTGAATTGTCATCATAGATGAACTGGAATATAAGATTAGTTGTTAGATATTTATTAACTTTCATTATAGTAGTTATGGTATAATCTAGGTCAATATTTCCAGGATTTTCAAGGTAATCTGAATATAGATTCAATCTATTCTCAAGCTCAACATTCTCTAATAATTGAACTTTAAAGTATGAACTCAAAGAAGCACCTATTTCAAATCGGTTATTTTTACCTTTTTTTACACCAAAATAAGTTTTCCCGTCAGATAAATTTTGTGTAAAATCTTTGTTGACAAGAATTAATCTTCCTGTAACAGGAGCAAAGTTAACCCATAAATCTTTTGTTTTTCTCCAGTATAATCCAACACCAATTTGTAAGTATGCTGGTGAAAAAAATCTACTTAGTTCAGTTTTTGTTTCCTCACCTCCAGAATTACTATATCTAAATCCTTTAGTCCATTGAGTTTTAAAATTTACGAATGATGAATAGCTCCAATTTCCAATAAGGTTATTTGTAAATTTTTTACCTAAAAGAGAATTAATTTCAATTCTATCATCTGTTTTTTTGATAAACTTTGAACCGCCTATACTATTTAGCCCGTAAGCTGAAATAAGTTTAGTATCCCAGTTCCATCCATTATTTTCAAAGTTGAAATCATAATCTATTTTAATAGTCCCAGATATACTAGTTTGCCCACCAGCTGTCCAATAACTGTAACTAGACTGATTTCCTAGAAAAGTAAACTTTCCAGATTTTACCCAATTGGATTTTAATTCAATTGAGTCAGACTCCTTCTGTTCTTGACTGTAAGAAATTAGTGGAAAGAGGACTAATAGTAAAATTAGTTTCTTCATTTTTTCTTTTTAAAAATAGGAACAGATGAGCATGCCTCGCCAAACATTAATGATTTTACTTTGTTCTGTATTTTATCAATTATTAAAGAATAATAATAATTTTTGTTGGCCAAATTAGAACATCCTTTAACTATTACAGATTTTTCTTTAAATTCATTAACATCAATATTTTGAATTGATTTTATGATTGAAAAATTATTGAAATCTTCAACAGTTCCAATAAAATTACTTATTTCATTTACTTTTAATCTGGAGGAAACTAAAAGATATGCCCAATGAGGTATTATTGCATTATTGGAACATTGTATAAGCACAAGATAATTTCTATATTGTTCCCAATCGTGATTATCAACTTGCTCTCTAAAGTCCTTTTCAACTAAAATTAATTCATCTTTAAGCCAGGGTTTTAGATCAAAAACAACTGTTTTTAGATTAGGAATAAATTCATCAAAATCAATCGTTACTAATGAACTTTCTGTAACTCTATTTTTTATTTCATAAGACATTATAGAAATCCTAGCTCAAGTTTAGCTTCTTCGCTCATCAAATCCCTGGACCAAGGTGGATCAAATGTCATTTCTACATCAGCACTCTTAACTCCTTCAATTGATGCAACTTTATCTTTTACTTCTTGTGGAAGACTTTCGGCAACTGGACAATTAGGCGTTGTCAGAGTCATCAAAATTTTAACATCGTTATCTTCGTTTAAGAATACGTCGTAAATTAATCCAAGTTCATATATGTCTACTGGAATTTCGGGGTCATAAATTGTTTTAAGTACTTTAACCACAGTTTCTCCGAGCTGATTTGGGTCTATCATATTTTCTTTAATAATTAATTTAATTTACTGTATGCCAATGCATAAAATTTTATTTGTTTTACCATAGATGATAGTCCGTTTGCTCTGTTAGGAGATAAATGCTCTTTTAGTCCAATTTGGTCAATAAAACTCAAATCAGCATTTAAAATTTCATTGGGTTTTCTATCATTTAAAACACTAAGTAAAATTGCTACTATTCCCTTGCTAATAATTGCATCACTATCAGCCTGAAAATTTATTAATTCATTTTCATAGCTTGCCTTGAGCCAAACTTTACTTTGACAACCTTTTATTAAATTATCTTCAACCTTAAATTTAGTATCCATTGGTGAAAGATTTTTAGATAAATCAATTAAATATTGATATTTCTCAGTCCAATCTTCCATAAAAGAAAAATCATCAACTAAACTTTGTCCTTTCTCTGAAATTGTCATGATATTCAAAGATACAAATTAGCTTAACATTTGTTTTGCAAATGTTATTGCCTTAATTAATTCATCAATCTCTTCAATTGTATTTATAAATGAGAAGGAAGCTCTAACTGTACCTGATATTTTAAAATGATCCATAATTGGTTGAGCACAGTGCTGTCCAGTTCTAACTGCTATTCCAAATTTATCAAGTATAGAACCTATATCATATGCATGAAGGCCTTCTATATTAAATGAAATTACTGATGTTTTATTAGATATATCACCATAAATTATAATTCCATTAATTTTCTTAAGTTTTTCTGTTGCGTACTTAAGTAAATAGTCTTCATACTTTTTAATATTGTCTAGTCCAATATTATTCAAATAATCTAATGCATATCCAAATGCAATTGCACCTGCTATATTTGGTGTGCCAGCTTCAAACTTATGTGGTAAATCTGCATAAGTAGTTTTTTCAAATGTTACATCTGAAATCATTTCACCACCCCCCATATAAGGTGGGATAAGTTCTAATAATTTTTTCTTTCCGTATAAAAATCCAATTCCTGTTGGTCCACATAATTTATGCGCAGATGCTGTGAAAAAATCTACATCAAGTTTTTGTAAATCAATGTCAAAATGAGCGGAACTTTGGGCACCATCAATTAAAACTACAGCTCCATTTGTGTGAGAAATTTCTATGATTTTTTCAATGGGATTAATTAGTCCGAGTGCATTAGATACATGATTTACAAATACTAGTTTAGTTTTATCTGAAATTAAATTCTCAAAAACTTTTAAATCTAATTCTCCATTATCTTTTAAAGGGATAACTTTAAGTTTAGCATTGTTTTTTTTTGTCATCATTTGCCATGGGACAATGTTTGAATGATGCTCAAGACCTGATACTATAATTTCATCACCACTTTTTAAAATATCAGTATATCCGTTAGCAACAATATTTATTGAGTGAGTTGTTCCCGATGTAAATATTATTTCTTTTGTGTCACTTGCATTGAAATGCTCTTTAATTTTAATTCTTGCAGATTCAAAATCTTGTGTCGCTTCTTCACTTAAAGAATGTACTCCCCTATGAATATTTGCGTTGTAATTATTATAATAATTAGAAATTGAATTTATTACACTTGTGGGTGTTTGAGATGTTGCCGCATTATCAAAATAGATAAGAGGCTTATTGTTAATTTTCTTGCTTAGAATAGGAAAATCTTTTCTAATATTTTCAACATCAAAATTCATTACAGTTCAAATCCAAGATTAACACCTAATTTACCAGCAATAATCTTTTTAATTTTTGTTTTTAAAGGTTTTATTTTAACACTTTCCAAAACATTATTCGCAAAAGCATAAGTTAATAATGCTTTAGCTTCTTTTTTTGGTATACCTCTGGTTTGTAAATAAAATAAGGCAGATTTGTCTAATTGACCTATAGTACAGCCGTGTGAACATTTGACGTCGTCAGCAAAAATTTCTAACTGAGGCTTAGTATTTACAGTTGCCTTATCTCCAATAATTATATTATTGTTTTGCTGAAACGCATTTATTTGTTGAGAAATTTTATCTACGATTACTTGACCATTAAATACTCCAACCGAGTCACCTATAAAAATTCCTTTATAATCTTGATGACTAGTACATGAAGGATTAGCATGATGAACTAATGTATGATGATCTGTAAGCTGTTTTTCATCTAATATTGTGACACCATTAAGTATTGAATTTATTCCTTTGCCATTTTGATAAAAACTCAAGTTGTTTCTTGTAATATTATTTCCAAAAGAAAAGGTATGGCAGCTTGCCTCACTATTTTTTTCTTGATGAATATAAGTATTATCTATCAAGGAATTACTTGTGTTATCATTTTGAACTTTGTAGTAATCTAAAAATGCATTCTCTTCAACAAATATTTCAGTTAATGAATTAGTTAATGTCCCGTTTTTTTCGATTGAATAGTGACTTTCAATGATTTCAACTTTCGAACTTTTTTCGACTATAATTAAGTTTCTTGGCTGCAGCATTAAAGAATTATCACTTCCTGTATTGATATGTACAATTTCAATTGGCTTAGCTAATTCAATATTTTTAGGTATATGCACATAAGCACCTTCTTTTGAAAAAGATGTATTTAATAAACTAAATGAGTCACTTTTATTTGTTAGTTTGTTAAAATATTTACCTAATAATTTTGAATACTTATCCTTGTTCAGAATTGCTGATAAAATACATATATCAACACCATCGTGTGTAGTTTCTGACCAAAAAGGATCGTACATTCCGTCAATAAAAACGATTTTATAAGACTCTATACCACTGACAAAAAAGTCCTTTACTTTGTCAAAGTCTAGAAGGTGTCTTCTTTTTGAAAATATTTTTAGGTCTTCATTTAGTACTTTTTTTATTGGCGTATACTTCCAATCTTCATGTTTTCTATCTGGAAAGCCAATTTTTTCAAAATCTTTAATTGATTTTGATCTAATTTCATGAATAGAAGAATTTATATCAGCATCGAGTTCAAACGCTAAAAATGATGAAACTAATTTATCTTTTAGAGACATATTTATAATTTAAATCCAATCGTAACCTTTTTCTTCAAGCTCCAGAGCTAAGCTTTTATCTCCAGATTTTGCAATTTTCCCATCTTGTAAAACATGTACATAATCAGGAATAATATAATCTAGCAGACGTTGGTAGTGAGTAATAATTACTGTCGCATTATCATCTTTTCTTAGTTTATTTACTCCATTAGCAACAATCCTTAATGCATCAATATCAAGCCCAGAGTCTGTTTCATCCAAAATTGAAAGTGAAGGTTCTAGCATAGCCATTTGAAAAATCTCATTCCTTTTCTTTTCACCACCTGAAAAACCTTCATTTAATGATCTAGACAAAAACTTAGAATCAATTTCAAGAAGGTTTGCCTTTTCTCTAATTTTTGAAAGCATTTTGTTTGCAGGCATTTCATCAAGACCTCTTGCTTTTAAATTCGAATTTATTGCAGTCTTGATAAAATTTGTAACTGTTACACCGGGAATTTCTACTGGATATTGAAACGACATGAAGATACCCCTGTGAGCTCTTTCATCTGGCGATAAATCTTCAATATTTTCATCATTAAAGTAAATATTACCTTTAGTGATTTCATAATCTTCATGCCCAGAAATAACAGAGGATAAAGTGCTTTTCCCAGACCCATTAGGGCCCATGATAGCATGAATTTCACCTTTTTTAACCTCTAAATTGATGCCCTTTAATATTTTTTTACCATCAACACTTACATGTAAATTTTCAATTTTTAACATAATAATAATTTATCCAACGGAACCTTCAAGTGAAATTTCAAGAAGTTTTTGAGCTTCGACAGCAAATTCCATTGGTAATTTGTTTAATACCTCTTTACTAAATCCATTTACAATTAAAGCAATAGCTTTTTCAGTATCTATTCCTCTTTGATTACAGTAAAATATTTGATCTTCTCCAATTTTACTTGTTGTTGCTTCATGTTCTATATGAGCAGTTTTGTTTTTTGCTTCTATGTATGGAAATGTGTGAGCTCCACAGCTATTTCCCATCAAAAGTGAATCACATTGGGAAAAGTTTCTAGCATTTTCTGCGTTATTTCCAATCCTGACTAGTCCTCTATAACTATTTTGTGATTTACCTGCTGAAATACCCTTAGAAATGATAGTGCTTTTAGTATTCTTCCCCAAGTGAATCATTTTTGTTCCTGTATCAGCTTGCTGATAATTATTTGTTACAGCAATTGAATAGAATTCTCCAATACTGTTATCCCCTTTTAAAATACATGATGGATATTTCCAAGTAACAGCTGAACCTGTCTCAACTTGAGTCCATGAAATCTTGGAATTTGTATGACATAAGCCTCTTTTTGTCACAAAGTTGTAAACTCCTCCTTTACCTTGTTTGTTTCCAGGATACCAGTTTTGTACAGTGGAGTATTTAATTTCAGCGTCATCTAAGGCAACTAATTCAACAACAGCAGCGTGTAATTGATTTTCGTCTCTTGATGGGGCTGTACAACCTTCAAGATAACTAACGTAGCTTCCTTTATCAGCGATAACTAATGTTCTTTCAAATTGACCTGTTCCAGCTTGATTAATTCTAAAATATGTAGAAAGTTCCATAGGACATTTGACTCCTTTAGGAATGTAACAAAATGAACCATCTGAAAATACAGCTGAGTTAAGTGCAGCATAATAATTGTCCTTTTTAGGTATTACTGTTCCTAGGTATTTTTTTACCAGTTCAGGATGATTTTGAATTGCTTCAGATATAGAACAAAAAATAATTCCTTTCTCAGCTAATGTATCTTTAAAAGTGGTTGCTACAGAGACAGAATCCATTACAATATCTACAGCAACACCTGATAACTTTTTTTGCTCTTCAATGGAAATACCTAGTTTATCAAAAGTTTTTAATAGTTCAGGGTCCACCTCATCTAAACTTTCATATTTTGGATTTGTTTTTGGAGCTGAATAATATGAGATCTTCTGAAAATCTGGCTTTTTATAATTAACATTTGGCCATTCAGGTTCCTCCATTTTTTCCCAGGCTTCAAAAGCACTCAGTCTCCAATCTGTCATCCAGCTAGGTTCATTTTTTTTAGCGGAAATCTTCTTAACTATTTCCTTATTTAAACCAACAGGAAATGTTTCAGCATCAATATCAGTTGTAAAACCATATTGGTATTCTTGCTGTTCAAGTTCTTTTTTTAATTCTTCTTCTGTATATGCCATAATTATAATGAAAAACTTTCTCCACATCCACAGGTCCTATTCGCATTAGGATTTAAAAAAACAAATCCTTTGCCATTTAGACCTCCTGAATAATCTAATGTTGTACCAACGAGGTATAAAAAACTCTTTTTATCAACCGCAATTTTAATCCCGTTGTCTTCAAAAACCTTATCATCTCCAGATGAGTTTTTGTCAAATTTCAGTTCATATGAAAGTCCTGAGCATCCTCCACTCTTAACACCAACTCTAATAAAATGCGCACTAGGATCAAATCCATCATGTTTCATTAATTTGGTTACTTCATCTTTAGCTTTTTTAGCGACTTTTATCATATTCTGCAAATATAACCCTTTAATAAATATTTATAATCTAAATTTGAATTTCATTAAAATCCAATTATTGTACCAAAACAAGGAATTTGTATGGAAGAAAATTCAAAAAAACTAACCAACCTAGACCAAATTGGGGAATTTGGGTTAATTGACCTAATAACAAAGGATTTTGAAATTATAAATGATTCCACTGAATTGTCAGTTGGTGATGATGCAGCAATTTTAGATCATAAAAGTGATAAATCAATTGTTACTACTGATATGTTGGTTGAAGGTGTACATTTTGATTTATCGTATTTTCCTTTAAAACATTTAGGATATAAGGCTGTAGTTGCATCAATATCTGATATCTGTGCAATGAATGGAATCTCAAAACAGATAACAGTTTCTATAGCAGTTTCAAATAGATTTAAACTTGAGTCAGTTCAAGAACTTTATTCTGGAATTAAGTTAGCATGCAAAAGATACAATGTAGATTTGGTTGGTGGAGATACAACTTCCTCTCTTAAAGGATTGGTTATATCTGTTACTGCCATTGGTACACCAGCAAAATCTGGATATGTAACTCGAGACGGGTCAAAACACAACGATTTAGTTGTTGTTTCAGGTTCCTTAGGTGGTGCTTATTTAGGATTACAAGTTCTTGAAAGAGAGAAACAAGTTTTTTTAGTTAATCCAAAAAGTAAACCAGATCTTTCTAATTACAAACATATAGTAGAGCGTCAGCTTAAACCAGAAGCACGAAACGATGTGATTGATTTTTTCATTGAAAATAAAATTAAACCAACCTCAATGATTGACATCAGTGATGGTCTTTCATCAGAAATTTTACACTTGTGCAAAAACTCAGGATTAGGTTGCAGAATTTATGAGGAAAAAATTCCAAT
>Ga0160422_10002572_pt1 | contig 11361 bp, 10 predicted proteins | sample Fk160mmetaG_FD_108192 | JGI IMG/M metagenome (GOLD analysis project Ga0160422, IMG submission 108192) | Marine microbial communities from the Central Pacific Ocean - Fk160115 60m metaG | ecosystem: Environmental > Aquatic > Marine > Oceanic > Photic zone | place: The Central Pacific Ocean... | reverse complement strand
TTATCTAAGAATTATTTCATGGTTAAAAATATTAATTGCTCTTAAATCTATGGAGGTTTTTAATTTTTACAATAAGCATTATTCCTAAAAAAAATATTAAGAGTATTACTATAGTTATGTTTTAAATCTAGTAGTTTTTACTCTAACTATCTTTGAAAAATAATGTTATATTTGTAAATACGTTCATCCTAGTTAATTTTGGACGCATGACATGGAAATAGGGAACGGGATTTCCATTATTTGTGAATCAAATGAACAACCTAGTTATTATTAGAGAAAAAATCAAGAAAGCCGAAAGAAGGCATAAGGCACAGCTATTAGCCACTATAAATGGAAAAATTACTCCGTATAGACCAACAGTATTTGAGAAAAGAAAAATGCAAGCTTTGAAGCAAATTCAACTTTCAGAATAAATTTTATTCTTCTGAATAATATTTATTTATTAATTAAATTTATTTTCAATTAATTTTAAAGACTTATAAGTTTTAATTCTTGATGATCTAAAAAGTATAGAATTTAAAATTTTTCTAAATTATTGAGGATTTTAATTCTTGAAATAATTTATAGTTTCTTCTAAATCAGCACATGGCTGGATATTTATATCCATAAATTGCCTCCATGGCCTCCACTGCCTCCAGATTGTCTCTAACGAATTAGCACTAACTACGGAATGGCCAGTACCATTTTGATGCATAAAAATCCATGAATGAACCTCATATCCTTCGGGCCTTTTACTGGGACCGCCATCTTCATACCATTCTAAAAGCATTTCTCCTCCTTTCTCTTGCATATCTCCATCGTAAAATTTATAAGAAATCAAATAACGTTGCATTTTAAATTTAAAAACTGATCATATTTTAATATCTATAATTTAATTTTTAATTATATTTATATAAAGTTGAATATTTTTCTAGGATTTAGTAAAAATGAAAGAAATATTTATCATTTTATGAAATTTAATTAATAAAAATAATTTTTGTATTTTGAATAATTTGATGATAATTTTTTTGATGTAATTTAAGTAAATAATTAAAGTAAATAAGATTTTTTTAGGGAAAATATTTTTTATTAATACTAAGATTAAATAAAAGTAAAAAAATTTATGCAAAGAATCTCTAAATTAACTAGAGAATTTATTAATGATCCTTCATTAAAAAGTAAGTCCTTGATAATTGGTGGGTTACCTCTAGTCCTTTTCTTACTAACGTGTGCTATAAATCTTGAATTAGCAAAAAACCTTACTGAATTTGGTAAAAACTTTGTTCTTTCAAATGCAGGATCAATATGGTTATTAATGGTTGTAGCAATAACATTAATTGCTTTTCTTTTAGGCTTCTCTCCGATTGGATCATTAAAGATTGGAGGACCCAATAGTAAACCATCATTAAAACTATTTGATTGGTGTGCTGTATTAATTTGTACTCTTCTTGCTGGAGGAGGAGTTTTTTGGTCTGCAGCTGAACCTTTAATTCATTTCATAAGTCCTGCAAGTTATTTTCCTGAAATTAAAAGTGGATCTATTGAGGCCATAGATGCATCCCTTTCAGTCAGTTTTCTTCATTGGGGTTTTTTAGCATGGGCATTAGTAGCCTCAACAGTAACAATATCTTTTTCATTATTATCTCAAAATGGCTACCCACTTCGTCCAAGAAGTCTTTTAATTCCTATATTCCCGAAATCAATAGTTGATGGTATTTTGGGTGATATTGCAGACGGATTTTCAGTAGTTGCTGCAATAGCAGGAACTGTAGGCCCACTTGGTTTTTTATCATTACAGTTAAGTAACGCTGCAGGCAAATTATCTTTTGCATCAGATAATTACACTCTTCAAACTTTCATAGTTTTAGTTTTAACTTTGATATTCACAATTTCTACATTGAGCGGTATTCAAAAAGGAATAAAATTTCTCTCTGAAATTAATATTTGGTTGACAATTGGACTTGGATTAATGTTGCTTTTAATAGGACCTACTTTATGGCTTGTACAACATTTTATTAGTAGTAATTTTTTATATTTTAGTAAAATTAGAGATTTAGCATTACCTAATCCAAATGATTCTTGGGTAAAAGGTTGGACAGTCTTTTATTGGGCCTGGTTTCTTGGATATGCTCCTTTGATGGGACTATTTGCTGCAGGAGTTAGTAAAGGAAGAACTTTCAGAGAATTAATATTGGTTGTTTGTATAATATGCCCATTTGCGACTAATTTATGGTTCACCATTCTTGGAGGTAATGGGATTTTCCTTGAATTAAATAAGACTGGCCTGATATCTAATGAATTAGAAAGAGGCGGTCCAGCAGGCGTCTTGTTTTCAATTCTAAGTCAATTGCCTCTCTCTTCATTAATTCTGCCAATATCAATTGTTTTAATAATTTTATTTATGTGCACAAGTGCAGATTCAATAAGTTACGCAGCTGCAATTGTTGTTAGTGGTAAAGAAACGCCTCCAAAGAAAATAAGATTATTTTGGGCTCTTATGATCGGAGGATTAACTATTGCTCTTTTAAGAATAGGAACTGGTATTGGTGATAAAACAAGTATAGACGCATTGCAATCATTCATTGTAATAACAGCTTTACCTGTAACTCCTCTAATAATTACAACCTTATGGTCTGCCCCAAAACTTGCCTTAAAAGAATACTTGAAGTTAAAAAAAGAAAATAATATGTAATTTAAAATATCAAATAAAAAAAATTTAATAAATAAACTTTCAGACTAATTAAGTTAATAATTATTAAAAGTAAAAAATCTGGAAATAAATTATCCCCTTTATTTTATAAGTTGATTGAGGAATTTCCTACTTCTTTCGTGTTTCGCATTTGAAAAGAAAATATCTGGAGTGGATTCTTCAATTACTTTTCCAGAATCCATAAATAAAATTTGATCACTTACCTCTTTAGCAAAATTTATTTCATGAGTAACGACTATCATAGTCATTCCTTGATTCGCTAAATTTCTCATAGCATCAAGTACTTCATTGATTCTCTCTGGATCAAGAGCACTAGTTGGTTCATCAAACAACAATAAATCTGGTTTTAAAGCTAATGCTCGTGCAATTGCAACTCTCTGCTGTTCTCCTCCACTTAGTTGACCTGGATATTTTTGAGCATGTGAATTTATACCCATTTGACTTAAAAGTAGCATTCCAAATTCTTCAGCTTCAAATCTACTGCGATTTTGAACATTAATCGGAGCAAGAGTAATATTATCAAGTATTGATAAATGTGGAAATAAGTTAAATTGCTGAAAGACCATACCTACTCTTTTTCTTATTCTTTTAATATTTTTAATATCAGGACTAGAATTTATTGATATACCTAAAACATTTAGTTCCCCATTGTCAAAAGTTTCTAGACCATTGAAAGTTCTTATCAATGTGCTTTTCCCAGATCCTGATGGACCCATTACAACTAAAACTTTGCCTTGATAAACTTCTAGAGATACGTCATCAAGAGCAAGAATGCCTTTTTGATAAGACTTTGAAATATTTTTAGCTTTTATGACTGGTTCCATAATTTATTAAAAATAACTCTTGCGAACTAAGATTTTTTTTTCCAGATTTCGAGAAAGAATAGCAATCATAGTACAGATTAACCAATAAACAGAGGCAAGCCATATGTAAACTTCAATATATTGGCCAATAAATTCTGGATTTGCGAGGATGCTCCTCCCAACACCAAGAAGCTCTACAAGACCTAAAATAGACATAAGTGATGTATTTTGTAAAAGTCCAATAGATTGATTTGTTAAAGCTGGCAAAGCTATTTGTATTGATTGAGGTATTTCAACAAACCACATTATTTGATATTGATTCAGTCCAAGACTGTTGGCAGCTTCAATTTGAGTATATGGAATAGATTGTAAACCTCCTCGTATATCTTCCGCAATATATGCAGATAGAAACATCGTAAATGCAAAAATGGCTCTCCAAACTCGATCTACCTCCACACCATAGGGAAGGAAAAGTGGAATTAGTAATTGTCCAAAGAAAAGTACTGATATAAGTGGAATTGCTCTCATAATATCTATGTATATTGAACTTATTTTTTTAACAATGATTAAAGAACTTTGTCTGCAGAATGCTAAAGCTATCCCTATAGGTAAAGATAAAAATAAGCTACAAATAGTTAGAAAGATAGTGAGTGTTAAACCACCCCAATTTCTCGTCATTACGGGACTTAAACCAATACCTCCATATAGTAAGAAAACTCCTAAAGGTATACTACTAATCCAACCGAATAATAAATTTCTGTTAATCCATTTTTTATTAAAATTTAGAACTGAAAGACAAAAAAGTATAAAAATATAAATAATCCAAACTATGGGTCGCCAAATTTTACTTGTAGGAAAACTGCCAAATGCAAATAAAGGAAGATTTGATATAACTACATTCCAGTTGAATTTAAAAATAACCCAATTAAATAATTTAAGAAAGATTGGAATGCAAATTATACATACTAAAGAACTTTTAAAAATGTATGAATATTTAGATAATAATTTCTTATAAATTCTTTTAAAAAAAATTGTAAAATTATCGCTTAAGTTTTTTATCATCTATTAAATAATTCTTTTTGGTGTAATAAATAATTTATTTATAAATTCCATGATATTGCTTATTATTAAATTTACTAATAAGAAACTAAACATCAATATAATAAAACACTCTATAGCTCTCCCAGTTTGATTTATTATAGTATCGTTAATGGCATAAATATCTGAATAGCCAATAGCAATTGCTAGAGTACTATTTTTTGCTAAATTTAAATATTGACTTGTTAATCCAGGAATTATTGCAGGTAGTGCCTGAGGAATAATAACACTTAAAAGACCTTTTCTTTCCGATATTCCCAAACTCCTAAATGCTTCCCATTGTCCTTGTGATACTGATTTAATACCCCCCCTAAAGATTTCAGCTATGTAAGCACTTGTAAATACACTTAAGCCTAATAATAATGCTGAAAATTCTGAGGAAAATTCCATGTTTAATATCTCTATCCCTTTATTTGAAATCTTTAAGATATTCTCTATATTGACTAATGCATCATTTTTTAATCCCAAGAAACCTACAAAATACCAAAGCATTAGCTGAATTAATAAGGGAGTTTGCCTAATTATTGTTATGTATGAGGACGATAGAAGACGATATATTGGATTTCTATTAATGCTTATAAGACCAATTAAGATACCTAATATCGTTGAAAAAAATAGAGATAAAAATATTACTCTAAGACTATTCAACCAGCCATTTAATATAGCCCAAGCATAATTATCAGATGATGTATAAGGTATAAGATGTTCTGCAATCTCAAACCCTGATGTTTTGAATATCCAATTAAAAGTAAAACCTAAGCCAGTTCTAGAAAGATTTATTGTTAAATTATTTATTAAGATTCCACCAATGATGAGAATAATAATACAAATCCCAAGCTGAATATATATGTTTTTAATTTCTTTCAGTTTTGATTTCATATAATATTTAATTAAATGGCGGGGAAATGTGTAAACCTCCATTGCGATATAGAGAATTAATTCCTCTTGGAATGGTTACTTCACTATTTTTACCTAAATTTCTTTCATAAATTTCTCCATAATTTCCAGTAGCACTAATAACACTTATTACGAAGTCATTTTTAAGACCAATCTTACCTCCTAAACCTCCATCGATGCCTAAGAACCTTCTTAAAGGTTTTAATTGTTTATTATTTTTTGCTATTTCAACTTTTTGATAGATATTTGATTTTGTTATACCTTTTTCTTCTGCTGCGATTAGCGCATAGATAATCCACCTCATAGCATCAGAAAGTCTATGATCTGAGCCCTCAGAAGCTGGGGAGAGAGGCTCTTTACTTAAAACATCTTCCAATATAATATGCTTTTTGGGATCTTTAAATCCTGATCTTACCGCAGCCAGTTGAGAACGATCAGAAGTCATTGCTGAGCAGCGTCCCTGTAGATATCCTGCGACCACTTGGTTAAGATCTTGATATTTTATTGGAGTGTAAGGGAGGTTTTTACTTGAAAATGTATCATTTATGTTTTGTTCTGTAGTCGTACCAGATCCTACACAAATCGATTTATTTGATAAATCTTTAATATCGCTAATACCACTTATCTTCTTAACCATTAATCCTTGACCGTCATGAAATACTACAGGGGAGAAAGTTAGACCATTTCCTCCAATTGAATCTCTACTGAGATTAAATGTGGTGTTTCTTGATAAAATATCAATCTCACCTGTTTTGATCGCAGTGAATCTTTCTGCCGCTGTTAAAGGTCTATATTCTATTTTCTTTGCATTACCAATTATTCCTGCGGCAAAAGCTTTACAAACATCTACATCTAAGCCTTTATAGCTACCATCACTGTCAAGGAAACTGAATCCTGGGATTTTGCCACTTACCCCACATACCAATTTGTCTCGTTTTTTTATTAAATCTAAACGAGAATTATTATTTTGATTTGGAGAGGCACAGCTACTCAATAAAATTGTTAAGGCAATCAAACCAGAAAATTTTCTTAGCATGATCTATTTTTAAATATTCTCTTTGCATTTTATATGTCCTGTCAATAAAAGATTATTAGATTTTGTATTCACTAAAAATATGATTTATTTTTGGGGATTTAAACTTTTTTTTCAGATTTTGATAATTACAAGAGTTATTATTGATATTTTTCCGATCTTCTTAAAGCTCTTATAGCTCCTTTGAAGTCTCCTTTTTTATATCGATCATTGCTTTTCTCGTTTAACAAATTAATTATCTTTTTTCTCTTAATGTCATTAAGTTTTTTTTTGTGGTCATTTATTAAATCAAATCTTGATGTATATATTTTTGATAATTCTCCTTTGAATTTTTCTTTTATTTCTACATCACATAGATCTGATTCAAGTATTAATTTTATTTCCATTCTGTCGATATAAGATCCTTTAAAATCTCCATTTTTATATTTCTTTTCACTGACTTTAATTAAATTAATCAGTTTATTTAGAGTTAAACTTTTTTGATTTTCCATATACCTTATATTCTTTATTATCTTATCAATAAAAACAAGCAAAATATAAGCCTGATAAAATGATTTTTATTATTACTTAGGATGCACTGAAAAGAATTTGAATTCAATAAAAAGATTCTTTTTGTTTTTATTTTGATTAAGTTGCAGATATTCTTATATTAAATATTTTAAATTGAAATTAATAAAAAAACTATAATTGATATATAGGCGAGCACTTAATTAATTATCTATATTTAAATATGAGTATTATTATGAATAAAGTTCTTGATAAATTTAAAATATAAAATATTCATATTATTGGTAATAATATAATTAAATTAATACCTTTGTTCAAAGAGATATTTTTATTCAGATTTGTACCTATTTATTATAAATAATTCGCTAATATATAACTTAAAAACTATTATAATATTATCTTAATATTAATTTCTTTTTTTTGTTAATTATGCAGTTATCTTTTAAACGTAAAGGGAGTTTATCTTTTAAAGCAAGTCCAATTAGATATTAGAAGTAAATCATATCAGGAGTATGAATTTAATGGTTATATTAATTTTTGGGAATAGCAGATTTTATTCAGGGTTTAAGGAAAAGTATAAAGATACAATAAAATAAAAGTTTTTTTTGTAGAAATTAATCTAATTATAGGTTGCTATCAAAATTCATAAAGGAAATGATAGAGTCCTAGATATTGTTTTAGAATATTAAACTTTTCAGAGATTTTCTTAAATTTACATACTAAATCCTTTATTAAATCTTATTCTTTATTTCACTACATTTTTCAATAAGAGTAATATTGGATATTAAAGATGTAATTTTTGTACTAGCTTTAATTTTTAAACACCTTTATTCTCCTCACATATTTAATTTTATTTATGTACATTTTTGCAATTTTAGGATTCTTCATAGCTTTTCTAGCTTTCATGAAAATCGGTTCAAATGATTTTGGTATTTCTACTGGGAAGGAGCAGCCAAAAGGACCAAAAACTTTTTAAAACTTTTATATATAAATTTTTCTTGGAACTATGTAAGAAACAATAAATTCTTGATAGGATTATTTAATGGAAAATTCTCAAGAAAAAGTTCTCGTTACCGGTGCCTCAGGTTTTATTGCTTCTCACTGTATCTTAGAGCTTTTAAAAGCTGGTTATAAAGTTAAAGGATCATTAAGGGATTTACAAAAGCAGGTCGAAATACAAAGTTTTCTTAAAAAATATATTTCATCTGAACAAATTGAGTTTTGTAAATTAAATCTTTTAAGTGACGAAGGTTGGGATCAAGCTTGCTCTGATTGTGAATATATTCTTCATATCGCTTCTCCATTTATTATTGAAGAGCCTAAAAATGAGAATGATATCATTGAACCTGCCTTACAAGGAACATTAAGAGCTTTAAAAGCAGCAAGGAATTCAGATATAAAAAAAGTTGTTTTAACCTCTTCTATGGCAGCAATTGCATATGGTCATAAGAGAGAGGTATGTAATACAGATGATTGGACAGATATTTCTAAAAATGTTGGAGCTTATGTTAAAAGTAAAACTATTGCTGAAAAAGCCGCTTGGGAATTTGTTCGAAATCAAGCAGGTGATTCTCTCTCAATGACTACTATTAATCCAGGAATGGTTTTTGGACCTTTGCTTAATAATAATATCGAAGGAGTATCAGCAAATTTAATAGTTAATATGATAAAAGGTAAATTTCCAGCTTTACCTGAAATATTTTTCACAGTTGTAGATGTCAGAGATGTAGCGAAATTTCATGTAAAAGCTCTTAAAAAAGATGAAACTAACAACAAACGTATAATTGCAACCTCAAAAGATGGTGTAGCCTTTCTAGAAATCTCAAAAATCTTAAAAGAATTAGGTTATAGTAAATGCCCAAGTAATCTTATTCCTAATAAGGTAATAAATTCTTTAGCACCATTTAATAAATCCATGAGAAGTACTTCATCAATGATAGAGAGAGGCTGTTATGGAACCGATAATTCTGAAACTATTTCACTTTTTGATTGGCAACCTATTCCTCTTAAGACTTCTTTGATAGATATGGTCAACTCATTAGAAAAAATAATAAATTAGGTTGAGAATAAAAACATAAAAAAGACTTCTGAATAACCAGAAGTCTTTTTATCTGTTTCTAAATCAAGTGTTTCCTTGTTTCCACTGATTAGAAACATCTCCCTCACACAAATTTAATATTTCATGCTTTATAAATATGTCAATTATTGGTTGTTCCTGTATGCTAACTGTCACAATAGGTTTATAAGAAATAAATTGTCAAAAAATTGGTTATACATGCTTTTATCGTATTAACATTTTTAAAATGATTCTAATAAAAATTTTACTATCAAAAATTAACTAATAAATTATTTAAATTAATAATACATAGAAAAAATAAATATACTTAATTAAGGACTTATTATTAATAAATAGAAAGAAGATTTATCCTTTATTATTGATCGAATAACTTATGGAAAGTATCAGAAATTTAAATTATTAAGATTACTTAAAGTTGAATTATATCATTGTATTTTTCTTGCAATGCAAATAATTTCTCTCATATCTTTTCTAAATAAATATGTATATATACCTATAATTAAAAATATAAAATTGAAGGGATTTAATGGGTTTTTTTTAATTAAACTAAGAGCAAAATCTTTATACAAAGTAGAGGATTTGCATTTAATTATATTAATTCTTTCTGAGGATATTTGCTGTTCTAAGCTCTTGATTGTATATGGCTTTTTGTGAGTAAAGTCATTAAAGAAATTCCATTTCACAATATTAATATCTGGAGTCTTTAGCAGTAAAATGCCAGATTGTTTCAGTAAGGAACTTATCGCAAATAATAGATTATTTGGATCATCTAAATGTTCAATAACATGAGAACATATAATAATATCAAAAAAATTTTTTTCGATTTCTAAATCATTTTTTGTTAAATCACCTTTCTTAAAAATAATACCTCTTTTCTCAAGATAATATTGAAGGTCTTCACTTAAGTCGCAGGCATAATATTTATTATTAGAATTTTTAACATTTTTTGGAAAATAGTTACAAATACCTGCTCCAATATCAAGGATTTTAAGTCTTTTATTTTTACATTCAAAATTAATATTTATTAACTCTTCTAATTGATAGTTTGCTATTGAATTATTATTACATACTTGTTTAAATAATAAATATTTTAGATTATTTAAGATTGATTTCTTACTTTCCAGATCTTGCGATAGTAGATTAATGTACTTTGAACCCTTTGCTTCCATAAATAAAATTTTTAATATTTATTGATTTTACTTATTTTAATAATATGCTAATCATTGATTCTTCATAAAGCAATACATATTTATATTATTGTTATTGCTATTTTTTAAGAATTATTTAGATTTAACATCTGTGCAATTAATTAATGATTTATTTTATAATTAAAGCTGTTGAATTTTATTAAATTATTTAAAGGTGACCAATAAAAAACTTTATTTTTCGTTTTTAATATTTTCATTTCTTCAATTACCGATTAGTGCAGTAGAAACTAATAAAATAATAAGAAATTTACGATTTGATTCTCACTCTAATTTACATATCTCTGGATGGAATCCTTTAAAAAATAATTCTGATTCTAAAAAGAAAGCAAATGCAAAAACAATTAAAACTTTAAATGATTTAAAGAAAATAGCAGTGCTACAACCCTACTTTAAGAGAGCCAAGGGATACGCAATCTATCCGAATATAACCAAAGCAGGAATAGGCATTGGAGGAGCTAGAGGTAAAGGGGAAGTTTTCGAAGGTCATAGGGTTATAGGTTCAACAACTCTTACTCAACTATCTATAGGGTTTCAATTGGGGGGACAATCTTTTAGTCAAATAATCTTTTTTAAAGATAAAAAATCTCTTAATAGATTTACTCAAGGTAATTTTGAATTTGATGCTTCAGCTAGTGCAGCACTTATTACAGAAGGAGCAAATGCCTCTGTAGATTATAGTGATGGAGTCGCTATTATGACTTTCTCAAATGGTGGTCTAATGTATGAAGCCAGTGTTGGTGGGCAGAAATTTAGTTTTGAAAGGTATTAACATCTCTTTTAGGTAAACAATTTTTCTTAGATTATTCATCTGTAACTTTTTAGAGTTGTCATTAAACTTTTTTTAATTAAATTAAAAAATATCTTATTACATTCTAATTAATTCGGTAAACACTAAATCACTTATACCCAAATGATTTGTCTATATTTTTAGATTAGTGCATATATTAGATTAATCATGTCTGAAGAAAAAAAAGTTTCTAAAAGCTGTTCAGGAAAGCAAAAAACAATGTTAGCCTATGGTATTTTACAATTGGGATCAACAATTATTT
>Ga0160422_10002571_pt1 | contig 11362 bp, 8 predicted proteins | sample Fk160mmetaG_FD_108192 | JGI IMG/M metagenome (GOLD analysis project Ga0160422, IMG submission 108192) | Marine microbial communities from the Central Pacific Ocean - Fk160115 60m metaG | ecosystem: Environmental > Aquatic > Marine > Oceanic > Photic zone | place: The Central Pacific Ocean... | reverse complement strand
ATCAAACCATTAACCATCATACTTCTAATAATAGATTTCCAAAAAACTTTATCAATTTTAGTTTTTAATTTCAAACCTTGGTTTTCTTTTTCATTGAAATCTTTTGGGTTGTTAGTATTTTCTGCGATGAGAATTTTAGCTAATTCCTTTATTTTTTTCTTTTCGTTGTTTTTTGAAATAACTCTAAGTGCAGAGCACACAAAATTACTTACTTCAACTTTTTGTTTAGGTTTAGCTGAATTATCATCCATCATGGCTCCATCTCCATTAATCTCATCAAAAGTTTCACCAAAATAATTCATCAAAATTTTTCTTCTATTTGAAGATGTTTCAGCGTATAAAGCAACATCTTCAAGCATCGCTAGACCTTTTTCCTTTTCTGAAACTGGTTTTGAAGACAAAAATTTTTCAAGCTTTTCTATGTCATCATAAGAATAAAAAGTTAGGCAGTGACCCTCACCTCCATCTCTTCCAGCCCTCCCAGTCTCTTGGTAATATGACTCAAGTGATTTAGGTATGTCATAATGAATAACATATCTAATATCTGGTTTGTCAATTCCCATACCAAAAGCTACTGTTGCTACAATCACATCACACTTATGCATCAAAAAGTGATCCTGGTTAGATGATCTAGTTTTATTTTCTAAACCTGCGTGATATGGCAAAGCATTAATATTATTTAGGACCAATAATTTAGTTAATTCTTCAACTCTTTTTCTTGATAAACAATAAACTATACCTGATTTACTATCATTTTTTTTAATAAATGAAATAACTTCTTTATCAACAGATTCAGTTTTTTTTCTAACCTCATAAAATAGATTAGGACGATTAAAGGATGATTTAAAAATTTTTGGATTTTGTAAGTTTAAATTCTTAAGAATATCTTGTTGGACTTTAGGTGTAGCAGTGGCAGTTAATGCTATAATTTTTAAACTAGAGTCTATTTCATTGATAGCATTATTAATTCTTCTGTAATCTGGTCTAAAATCATGGCCCCACTCTGAAATACAGTGAGCTTCATCAACTGCAATAAATGAAATTTTTTGTTTTTTGAGGAATTGAATGGTTTTTTCTTTTGTCAATGATTCTGGAGCTAAATATAATAGTTTGGTGACTCCGCTGCTAATCTGATTCTTAACTGATTTTATTTGTGAATCATTTAATGTTGAATTTAAAACATTTGCTATTCCATCAACATTAAAAATACCTTTTAAAGCATCAACTTGGTTCTTCATCAATGCAATCAGAGGTGAAATTATTATTGCAGTTCCCTCAGAAGCTATTGCAGAAAGTTGATAACATAGTGATTTTCCCCCACCTGTAGGCATTATTACCAATGTGTTGTTTTTGTTTAAAATTGAGTGAATTATTTCAAATTGATTTTCACGGAATTCTGAATAACCAAAGTGTTTTCCCAAGAGGGATAATAGATTATTTTTAAAATTCATTCCTTACAGGGATTTAAGGTATATTTGTTGTTGTTGTATTAAATATAAGTTTAATTTTAAATTGAATTTTAATATAAATAAATAAGTTTTGAACATTAAAAAAATCAATACAATTGCCAATGAAGTCATTGACATTCAATTATCTGCTACAGTTAATTTTAGGAAAACTATTGACAAAAAATTTGAAGAAATAATTAAATATTTATCAAAAATTAAAGGCAGAATAGTTGTCTCTGGGATAGGTAAAAGCGGAATAATTGGTAAGAAATTTTCTGATACCCTTAATTCAACAGGAACTCCTTCTTTTTTTATGCATGGATCTGATGCACTTCATGGTGGATTAGGTGCTGTTGAAAAGGGTGATATTGTTATTTGTATTTCTAAAAGTGGAAATAATTCTGAAACTATTGAATTAATCAATAGTTTGATTAAGAAAAAGATTGATATTATTGCCATTACTGCAAATAAACAATCTTATCTGGCTAGTAAATCAAAATTTATCATACATACACCAATCCAAAAAGAGGCTTGTCCAAATGATCTAGCACCAACAACAAGCACGGGAATTCAATTACTATCATGCGATATAATTTCAATTTGCTTAATGACTTTAAAAAAGTTTGATAAAAAATCCTTTGCAACTTTACATCCATCAGGCTCGTTGGGAAAAAAGTTAATTACTAAAGTAAAAGATTTGATTGATACCAAAAGTATTCCTGCAATTCAAATTAGCTCTAAATTTAGAGATGCTATAAATGAGATTTCCGGTAAAATGCTTGGTGCTACAGCAGTTTTGGATAAAAATAAAATTGTGGGTATAATTACGGATGGTGATGTAAGACGAATTTTAGAAAAACACAAAGACCCACTAGAGTTAACGCTTAACAAATTAATTAAAAAAATACCAATAGTTGTTGATCATAATATGCTTGCAACAGATGCATTAAGATTAATGAACAAAAACAAGATTACAAATTTAATAGTAGTAAAGAAAAATAGCTATCTAGGAATGTTACACATTCATGCAATACTAAAATCCGGTGTATGAAAAAAAAAATAGACCCGAATGAAATGTCTTTTCTAGATCATTTAAATGATTTAAGAAATCATATTTTAAGAGCTTTTGCTGCTATTTTATTTTTTGGATTTTTTGCTTTCATTTTCAAAGATTTTATTTTCAATAATATTATTTTTGGCCCAAAAGACATAAACTTTCCCACATATAAAGCACTTTGTTATTTTTCAAATATTATAGGGCTAAATGACAGCTTTTGCATTACCGAATTACCATTTAGAATACAAAGCAGAACTGTTTCGGGACAGTTCTCTGCACATATATGGACATCGATAATTGCGGGGTTTATTATTTCATTTCCATATGTAATATATCAGTTTTGGAGCTTTATAAGTCCTGGGTTATATAAAAATGAAAAAAAATATGCCAGAGGATTTATTTTTATCTCTAGTTTATTGTTTTTTATCGGAATATTATTTGGCTATTTTGTAATTTGTCCATTATCAATAAATTTTCTTGGAAATTACTCTGTAAGTAGTGTTATTTTTAATGATTTCGATTTATCGAGTTATATTGGATTAGTTCGATCATCTGTATTAGCCTCGGGATTAATTTTTGAACTACCAATATTAATTTACTTTCTAACAAAAATTGGAATTGTCACTCCTACAATATTAATTAAATATAGAAAATTTGCTTTAGTAGGTGTTTTAATTTTGGCAGCAATTATAACACCACCTGACGTTACCAGTCAAATCATTGTTGCTATTCCAATTGTAATATTATATCAGATAAGCATATACATTTCCAAATTAGTATTAAAAAATGAAACTAAAAGCAAATAAAATAGAAAAATCATACAGAGGAAGAAAGGTTGTAAATCAAGTTGATCTAGAATTATCTCAAGGGGAAATTGTTGGGTTATTAGGACCTAATGGAGCTGGCAAGACTACGTGTTTTTATATAATTGTGGGCCTAATTAAGTCAGATGCAGGAATAATTTCATTAGACGATAATCAAATATCTAACCAACCCATGTACAAAAGAGCGTTAAAAGGAATTGGTTACTTGGCTCAAGAAGCATCTGTTTTTAGAAATTTAAGTGTTGAGGACAATATCATGGGAATATTAGAACTAAGGAAATTATCTAAAGAGAAACAGTTAGAAAAACTTGAAAATTTAATAGATGAATTTAGACTTAACAAAGTTAGAAAAACAAAAGGAAAACTTTTATCCGGAGGCGAAAGAAGAAGAACAGAAATTGCAAGAGCTTTGGCATCTGATCCAAAGTTCTTATTACTTGATGAACCATTCGCTGGAGTTGATCCAATCGCTGTTGAAGAAATTCAAAAAATTATCAAACAATTAAAAACAAAAAATATAGGTGTTTTAATCACAGATCATAATGTTCAGGAAACACTAGCAATTACTGATCGTACATATTTAATGTTTGAGGGAAAAATCCTAAAAAGTGGAAATCCAGTTGAGTTATCAAAAGATCCTATTGTTAAAAAACTTTATCTAGGTGAAAACTTTATTCTAAATAGAAGGAATAATTGAATTCTGAATATTTTCTATTTTTTGAGGGCACTTTCATTGAGTCAATGAGGATTATCAATGAGCTAAAAATAAATGACATTTCTTTTATTGCTAAAGATGAGCAAAAATCAGCAAACTTAGCCGGATTTGGTATTCCTAATTATTTATATTCTGTAAAAATTTTCGTTAAAAAAAAAGATATACCTAAGGTCAAAAATATTTATAAATACTAAAAAGTTGTGAAGAAAAAATATATATCAATATTGAAATAGAAACCATATTTAAAATATTCAAATTGAAGTATATTAATAATACTACAGATAAGATATTTAGCACTAAGAAAAGAACATAAAAAATATTTTTTTTTCCTGAACCATAATCACTTTTAAAAGAATGGAACTTTATGTTTGATATTAACAAAAAACATGAGATTATTATTAAAAAAATTATCAAATAAGTTGATAGATTAAATGACAAGAAAGGAAGACCAATAAAAAATATTCCATTTGCAGGTGTGGGAAGTCCTAAAAAATATGTTTTTGTAGGCAATACATTAAATCTAGCTAATCTAATCATTGAGAAAGGTACAATTAGAAATGATATAAAAGATAAAATTTCAATTGAATCGTTTGATTTAGTCATTAAATCAAACGTTAAAAAAGCAGGGGCTAGCGAAAATGTTATTAAATCAGATAATGAATCAAGTTGGATACCAATTTTAGATTTAACTTTAAAAACCCTAGCGATATACCCATCTAAAAAGTCCAAAAAAGCACCAAGTAAAACAAAAACTAAAACAAGCTCATATTCATTTAAAAATTTAAAGTCATTAATAAAGATGCAACCTATGGCCAAACAACCACATATACCATTTAGAATTGTAAGAAAATTTGGTAGTATTTTAATTAATTTCAATAGTTAGATTTGTTAATGATTTGTAAATTTAAATATTAAAAATTTGAAATCATTAAAATATTTATTGTTAAGTTGTCTGTCAGGGATATTTCTTGGCTTGTCATGGCCGACATATGGCCTAACCTATCTAATTTTTATTGGTTTTGTTCCGTTATTTATTTTAATAAAAACTGACTTATCCAACTATCCATTAAAACTTTTTGGATGTTTGTTTTTAAGTTTTTTATTGTGGAATACAATATCTACTAATTGGCTTTTCCACGCCTCATTAGCTGGGATGCTATTCGCAATAATAGTCAACTCTGCACTTATGTCATTAACTTTTATGCTTTTCAGCGTAGTTTCAAAAAGAATTAATGAAAAACTCAGTTATATTTTTATGATTAGTTTATGGATATCATTCGAAAAATTTCACTTGATTTGGGATTTTTCATGGCCATGGCTGAATTTAGGCAACGTCTTTTCTTCAAAGATTGAATTAATACAATGGTATGAATACACTGGCACTTTCGGAGGTACATTGTGGATAATTTTGATAAATATTTTAATTTTTAAAGTTTTCGAAGACTATTCCAACAAAAAAAATATTACTAAAAAATGTACTGTTCTATTAGTTTTTTTTTCCCTACCAGTAACACTATCAAAATATATTTTTGAGACAATAGATATTAAAGGAAAACCAACTGACTTTTTTATTGTCCAACCTAACATTGACCCTTACAATGATAAATACAAGGCAAGCAATTTTGATAATTATCTTTACTTATATAACATTTTAAAAAAAAATAAAGTAAAAGACCATACTATTATTGCACCAGAAACTTTTTTCTCAGAGGGAATCCAAAAAAACAGTTTTAGGCATGATGAGTTAAATAGAAGACTACAAATAATTAAAAATGAGTTTAATTCTGAAATTTTAAGTGGAATCGAATTGTTTGAAATAATTTACGATTCCACTAAAATAAAAGACTATTCTAACCAATTAAATAATGGCAGGTGGCTTAACCTATTTAACAGTGCTACCTTTATCTCTGACAAAATACAATATTATAATAAATCAAAGCTAGTTGTTGGAGTTGAAAAAATGCCTTACAAAAAAATTTTAGAACCAATTATTGGTGGATCTTTAATGGACTTTGGTGGCTCAACATACACAAGAGGTTACGAAGATTCTAGAAAGAACTTTAGTTCAATTAATAAGTTTAAAATTTCCCCTATAATATGTTATGAATCTATATATGGAGAATATGTAACAGAATATACAAAAGGTGGATCTAATATTTTTGCAATAATTACTAATGACGGATGGTGGGACAATAGCCAAGGTCACAAACAACATATTTCATACTCCAGACTGAGAGCAATTGAAAATAGAAGAAATATTGTGAGAAGCGCTAATACTGGTATTTCTGCAATGATTAATTATAAAGGTCAAATCATTAATGAAATTGGTTATGGTCAAGAAGGTTTTATAAAAGAAAATATTGAATTATTAGATGATTTGACTTTCTATGTAAGATATGGAGACTTTATTTTTAGAATATCTTTCTTTTTTTTAGTTATAATATTTTTACACTATTTCGCAACAATTTTAAAACGATAGTGATTGTAGCAGCATATGATTATCTAATTGTTAATTCATTTTTTTTTTAAAAACTTGTCTAAATCAATTATTAATTTATTTTTGCAAAAAAAAAATAAAATGTATTGGACCTTAGAATTAGCATCTTATCTCAGTGATGCACCTTGGCCTGCAAACAAAGATGAGTTAATTGATTACTCAATTCGAACTGGTGCTCCTCTAGAAGTAGTCGAAAATCTTCAAGCTATTGAAGACGAAGATGGTGAAATCTATGAATCAATTCAAGAAATATGGCCTGATTTTCCAACAGATGATGATTATCTTTGGAATGAAGAAGAGTATTAAATACTAGCTTGTGATATAAAATATATTAAAGTCTCTTCAGAGGCTTTTTTTTTACTTAAATTTGGTTTAAATAATGAGTTTGTTAAATTCAATATTAAATGTTTTTCTTGGTGATAAAAGAAAAAAAGATATTAAAGAGATATCTCCCATTGTCGATTCAATATTAAAAAATTATGCTGAGTTAAATTCAATCAGTAATGATGATTTAAGAAAAATTACGGAAAATTTCAAAGAAGATATAAATAAATTAAAAAAACCATTTGATGATGAAATTAATGAAATTTATGAGCTGATTAAAAATTCATCTGACCTTGATAAAAATGAAGATTACTACAAAAAAATTGAAAAAAAAGAATCAATTTACCTTGATGAGCTAGATAAATATTTGCAGTCTATACTTCCGAAAGCATTTGCAGTAGTAAAAGAGACAACCAAAAGATTTAAGGAAAATAAAGAAATTATTGTTGAGGCAAATGATTTCGATGAAAAATTATCTATGAATAAAGACTACATAAAAATTGAAAACAATAAGTCTTTGTGGTCTAATTCATGGGATGCTGCTGGAAAAAGTATTATATGGGACATGATTCATTATGATGTTCAACTAATTGGAGGTGTTGCGCTACACAATGGCAAAATTGCAGAAATGCAGACAGGAGAAGGCAAAACTTTAGTAGCTACATTACCAGTATATTTAAATGCGCTCACAGGAAATGGAGTACATGTCATTACAGTTAATGATTATTTAGCTAAAAGGGACTGTGCATGGATGGCACCTATTTTTGAGTTTCATGGCCTGAGCGTTGATTGTATAGATCACCACAAACCAAATTCAGCTGAAAGACGAAGAGCTTATTTAGCTGATATAACATATGGAACTAATAATGAATTTGGTTTTGACTACCTGCGTGATAATATGGCCCACAGAATTGAAGATAGGGTTCAACGTAAACATTCATATGCCATAGTAGATGAGGTTGATTCTGTTCTAATTGATGATGCAAGAACCCCATTAATAATTTCAGGCCCAGTTCCCAAAGGCGACAATCACGAATTTAATGAACTTAAGCCAAAAATTTCATCAATTGTTCAAATTCAAAAACAACTAATAACAAAAATACTTTCAGATTCAAAAAAGTTGTTTTTAGAGGGAAAAATTGAAGAAGCAAGTTTTAAACTTTTGCAATCTTACAGAGGACTTCCAAAAAATAAAGCTTTGATAAAGTTTCTTAGCGAGGAAGGAATTAGACAGTCATTACAAAAAACTGAAAATTTTTACATGCAAGACAACAACCGAGAAATGCCAAAAGTTGATGCTGAACTTTATTTTACAATTGATGAAAAAAATAATCAAATTGAATTAACTGATAGAGGGCTTGAGTTTTTATCAAATGATGTTAATGATAATGATTTTTTTATAATGCCTGACATTTCAATTGAAATTGCTAAAATAGAATCTAAAAAATTAGAAATAGAAAAAGAAGCTGAGGAAAAGGAAAAAATTTATTCTGATTTTAATGAAAAAAGTGAAAGAATTCACACTTTAAATCAGCTTTTAAAAGCGTATACTCTTTTTGAAAAAGATGTTGAATATGTTGTAATGGATAATAAAGTAAAAATTGTTGATGAACAAACTGGAAGAATTATGGATGGTCGGAGATACTCTGATGGTCTTCACCAAGCAATAGAAGCTAAAGAAAATGTTAAGATTGAAGATGCAACCCAAACTTTTGCTACCATTACACTACAAAATTATTTTAGAATGTATAGGAAGTTATCTGGAATGACAGGAACCGCTGTTACTGAATCAGGTGAATTTTTAAACATATATAATCTTGATGTAATGGTAATACCAACAAATAAGCCAATTGTAAGAGATGACAGAAATGATTTGATTTATAAAACCAAAAGAGAAAAATATAACGCAGTAATATCGAATGTGATAGAACTGACTAGAAATGGAAGACCTGTTTTGATTGGTACAACATCTGTTGAAATTTCTGAACTTCTGTCAAGAATGCTTAATCGACGCAACGTAAAGCATAATGTCTTAAATGCTAAGTTGCATAAGAAAGAAGCTGATGTAGTAGCTGAAGCAGGAAAATCTGGTGTTGTAACTATAGCAACTAATATGGCTGGAAGAGGTACTGATATAAAAATTAACAAAGAAATTAAAGATAATGGAGGATTAGCCATTATCGGCACAGAAAGACATGACTCTAGAAGAGTTGATCGACAATTAAGAGGTAGATCTGGAAGACAAGGTGATCCAGGTAGCTCTCAATTTTATGTTTCTCTTGAAGATAACTTAATGAGACTTTTTGGTTCGGAAAGGGTTGCTAAAATGATGGATAAAATGGGCCATAAAGAAGGTGAAGTAATTCAGCACTCTATGATGACTAAAACTATTGAAAGAGCACAAAAAAAAGTTGAGGAAAATAATTTTGGCATCAGAAAAAGGCTACTTGAGTATGATGATGTAATGAATTTGCAAAGAACTGTTATTTATAAAAGAAGAAAGAATGCATTAGATAATAACAGATTAAAAGTTGACATTGCAAATATGATATATGATACCGTATATTCAATATTTAAAAACTCAAAAGAACTAAATGATTTCAAATCTTTTGAATTTGATTTGATAAGATATTTTTCTGTGACATCGCCAATAACAAAAGAAAATTTTGAAAATGATGATGATAAAAATTCGATTGAAAAAATATATAGTGTTGTACTTGATTATTATGATAAAAAAAATAAAGAAAACTCAACTAAAGTGTTTCCAATAATTAAAAAAGTTTATGAAAACCCCAAAAATAGATTTGAAAGAATAGTTGTTCCTTTTAGCGATGGTAAGAAAACAATGAATATTGTAACAAATCTAAAATCTGCGTACGATTCAGATGGCAAAGAACTTATCAATGATTTTGAAAAAAATATTTCACTAGCAATTATTGATGATTGTTGGAAAAATCATCTAAGAAAAATGGATGAACTAAAACAAGCCGTTCAACTTGCAGTACATGAGCAAAAAGACCCTTTAGTTATTTATAAATTTGAGGCAAAAGAGTTATTTTTTTCTATGATTGAACAATTGAATAAAGAAATTTTAAGCTTTTTATTTAAAGGGAGTTTACCTACAAGTAACCCAAGTGAAATTAGAGAAGATAGGCAAACCAGAAGAAAAGATAATTACAACACGAGAAAAGAAGAAGTTCTTAATAGCGATGAATTAGCAAATAGAAACCGAGAAATTGGAATAAATGCTTCTTCCCAGTCACAAGTTGAGACAGTTGTTAGGGATAGAAAAAAAATTGGAAGAAATGAAAGAGTTAAGATAAAAAATACTCAATCTGGCTTAATTAAAGAGCTTAAATTTAAACAGGCAGAATCACTACTTATGTCAGGTGACTGGAATTTAATTGAAAAGTAATGAAACTCCTATTAATTGGCCCTATGCCCCCATTAAGAGGAGGTATTTCTGACTTTAATAATTATCTGTACGAATCAATTAAGAAAAATCATAACATAAACTATCAAACTCCATCTCCGTTATATCCTAGTTTTTTATTTCCCGGGCAATCTCAATTTCAAAATAATTTTAAGAAAATTCATAAAGGCAAAAGTTTTAATCCTTACAATATTTTTAGTTTAATTAAATTGATTTTTTGGATAAATAAAAATGATTACGATAAGCTAATAACTACACACTGGAATCCAATATTTTCAATAATATTTACAATTATCAACCTATCTGTAAGTAATAAAATAGAAAAAATTGGAATCATCCATAACGTAAATTCACATGAGAATAATTATTTAGATAAATTTTTTGTGAAATTATATTTATATTCTTTGAATAGAGTTGTAACATTATCAAAATTCACACAAAAACAAATAAGAAATATATCAAAAATCGAAACTTTGCCACTTTTTCACCCTATTCCTAAATTAAATCAACCATTATTAAACAGAAACAATGAACTAAAAAAAATGAAGCTAGACACTAGTAAAACCTATCTCTTACATTTCGGCATAATCAGGCCCTATAAAGGCTTAAATAGACTTATTCAAATTTTTAATAAAGTAATCAATAGAAAAAAAGACTTACAACTAATTATTGTTGGTGAATTTTATGAAAATGTTCAATACTACAAAACAATGATCGAGAATTTGAATTTAAAAAACTATGTAACTGTGGTTAATGAATATGTTGAGGAAAAGGATTTTAGCAAGTGGTTTTCTATTTCTGACTATGTTGTTCAAATTAACAAGTCAGCTTCGCAAAGCGGTGTAACAGGCTTGTCAATTTATTTTGAAAAGGTTATTATTTCAAATGCGGTTGGGGGCATAAAGGAAATTTTAAATAAAAAAAACTCAGTAATTACAAAAAATGATGAAATTTCAATTGAAAAAACTTTATCAAATTTAGAAGCTGTTGACAAGGAATCTTTAATTAATCAAATTAAATTTTTAAAAAATGAATTAAGCTGGCCAATATTTTGTGAAAAGTTT
>Ga0160422_10002569_pt1 | contig 11363 bp, 10 predicted proteins | sample Fk160mmetaG_FD_108192 | JGI IMG/M metagenome (GOLD analysis project Ga0160422, IMG submission 108192) | Marine microbial communities from the Central Pacific Ocean - Fk160115 60m metaG | ecosystem: Environmental > Aquatic > Marine > Oceanic > Photic zone | place: The Central Pacific Ocean... | reverse complement strand
TGGGTCCAGTTTTGAGCCTAATGAGGGAGTTGGATTCCCAAACCAAGATAGATTGACTGATGCTGTTGTTGGAGGAGAATACACCCTGATGGCTCCTTGGCAACAGGGTATAATCGCGTCCTATAATATTCCAACTGCAACTGGTGCACACTCCAGACTAATTAGATGGCACTATCCAAACATTAGATCATGCAATGAGATAATAGAGATTTTAAATAACGCAACTTTTGATGCAGCTACAGTAAAAGCCCAAATTGCTGAAGCTAAGTTTCTTCGTGCTTGGATGTATTTGGACATGGCTAAAAGATTTGGAGGTGTTCCTTTGGAGCTTTCACCTAAATCAGTTGATGCTCCAGCTGATGAATTGATGATTCCAAGAAGTACATTAAAAGAAACTTACGACCAAATTATAGCTGACTTGGATGCAGCGTCAGCTGATTTACCAGGAATCGTACCTTACGGAAAGGCATCGAAATGGGCTGCATTTGCTCTAAAAAGCAGAGCTGCGTTGTATGCTGCCAGAATTGCTAAGTATCATCCACAATCCTCCAATGGACTCACCTCTATACCCGCAGGAGATGCTGGTTCATATTATGCTAAGTCTCTGCAAGCTGCAAAAGCTGTTATTGACGGAGGAAAACATCCGTTATACAAGGGAGGAGCTAATATGGTAGACAGATTTGCTGAAATATTTTATAAAGACCAAAACAGTGAAATTATTTTTGCTGAACAATACAACAGGGCATTAGGAAAAACTCATACTTGGTCAGGATATGGAATGCCAGATGGCTTCAAAGCTGGTTGGGGTTCTAATATGCACATGTACTTGGCTTCAGATGCAAGGTTTGAGCATGCTGATGGATCACCAGGTAATAAACACCACGCCAAGTTTAATAATAAAGTATGGTTCGATATTGAGGAGGTGATATACACTAAAGATCCAAGATATTTAGCTACTTTATTTACACCCGAAGAGGTTTTCCAAGGTAGAGAAGTTTGGTTCCATAATACTACTGTTGGAACAGGTACTTTTAAAGGAAGAGCAGGAAATGTTGCTCCAAAAAGAGCTCCAGTTAGAAACAGAAACAGAGGAGGAAGATTGGTTCAAAAAAGAATTGATCCACAATATGAATTTCCTGAGTTTGGTAAAGACGAAACACCATACATTGTTCTCAGAACAGGAGAAATGTATTTAAATGGTGCAGAGGCTGCATTCGAAATTGGTAATACTGCTCAAGCCAAAGCAATGATAAATAATTTAAGAGCGAGAGTAGGAATGCCTGCTAAAACAACCATCACATTGGATCTTATTAAAAATGAAAGATTTGTTGAGTTGTTTGCTGAAAACCATAGATACTGGGATTTGAGAACTTGGAAAGATGCTGTGAAGGAATTACACATGACACCCAAGTTTGGTAGTAAATGGACTAGAAGAGCAAGCGATGGAAAATACAAAGCAAGCAAATGGAAGTGGAATTTTTCACAAAATACCCCATTTTTAGAAAAAATGTATTGGTTCCCGATAGGAACAAACAGGATGGCACAAAATCCAAATTTGATTGAAAACCCTGGATACTAAATTCAAAATATAGTTTATTATTTTTTAAAAGGGCTCAATTTTTTGAGCCCTTTTTTTATCTTTATTTATATGAAAAAAATATTTTTTTTACTATTTATTATCTTGTTGAACTCTTGTATTGATAATGATAAAAGTGATGTTCCACCCAATGTGATTTTCATTTTGGTTGATGACTTAGGATGGAAAGATTTAGGGTACTCTGGAAGTGATTTTTATGAAACCCCAAATATTGATAAATTGAAAAATGTGAGTTTTGAATTTACTTCTGCTTACGCAGCAAGTTCTGTTTGTTCTCCAACCAGAGCAGCAATAATGACAGGCAAGCATCCTGCAAGAATAAATATAACAGATTGGATTCCTGGTGTTGACCCCAAAAACAGACCACTCTTAGGCCCTGAAGATCTTCACCAACTTCCTCTAGAAGAGGAAACAATTGCAGAAAAACTTAAACAAAATGGTTACAAGACCTTTTATGCTGGCAAATGGCATTTAGGTTCTGAGGGTTATTATCCTGAACAGAACGGATTTGATATTAATGTTGGTGGTTTTGAAAAAGGTTCTCCCATGGGAGGGTATTATTCACCCTATAAAAATCCAAAACTTGAGGATGGTCCAGAGGGTGAGTATTTAACAGATCGACTCACCGAGGAATCAATTTCTTTCTTGAAAAATCAAAGTCCTGAGCAACCTTTTCTGCTTTTTTTATCTTTTTACAATGTTCATACCCCAATACAACCGAATCTAAATCACGTTGAATATTATAAAAATAAATTGATCAGTAACAGTAAAGATGAGGTTATGACCAGAAAAGAAGGTGATGCAATAACAGTTATAAATCAAGCAAATTATAATTACGCCTCAATGGTCCATGCACTGGACGAAAACATCGGAAAGTTGATTGAATCGCTTAAAAATCACAATTTATTTGAAAACTCATTAATAATTTTTAGTTCTGACAATGGTGGTCTTACAACTCAGAGAAGAGTGGCCCCCACTTCTGTTGTTCCACTTCGAGCAGGCAAAGGTTATTTGTACGAAGGAGGAATAAGAATTCCTCAACTTATAAAAGTGCCTCATCAAAAATCTACAAAAAAAATAAATGATGTGACTGTATCACATGATTTGTTTCCCACAATTCTTGATTATGCTAGAGTAAAAAACAAAACCCAAATTGATGGAAAGAGCTTGACTCCACTTTTAAAAAATGAAAGTAATTTTGAAAGAAGTGAAGTTTTTTGGCATTTTCCTCACTACCATGGAAGTTTGTGGAAACCTGGTTCTGCAATTAGATCAGGAAATTTTAAATTAATTTATTTTTATGAGACCAATCACACGGAGCTATATAATTTAAAAGAAGATATTAGTGAAATGAATGATTTATCATTAATTTACCCAGAAAAAACTAAGGAATTATTAAATAGATTAATTATCTTAAAAAAAGAAATGAATGCGAATAGTGTTGAGATTAACCCAAACTATGTAACCAATAAAGATTAATTAAAATGAAAAGAATTTGTAATGTTATTTTTTTACTGTCAATAATTTTATTTTCCTGTAATAATCCTGAACCAAAGAACGAAAGACCTAATATATTGTTTATAATGTCGGATGATCACGCATATCAAGCAATCAGTGCTTATGATAACAGGTTAATTCAAACACCTAATATAGATCGAATTGCAAACGAAGGTATTATTTTTAATAATGCATGTGTAACTAACTCTATTTGTGCACCCTCAAGGGCTGTGATCTTAACTGGAAAACATAGTCATTTAAATGGAAAAATAGATAATCATTCTCCATTTGATACAACGCAAGTAACTTTTCCTCAGTTATTCAAAAAAGCTGGATATCAAACAGCAATGTATGGTAAACTTCATTTTGGAAATAATCCCAAAGGTGTGGACGATTTTTTGATTCTTCCAGGACAAGGGGATTACATAAATCCAAAGTTTCTTGGCAAAGATAAAGATACTATAATCACTGGATACGTATCTGATGTGATTACAGATTTAACTTTAGATTGGTTTAAAACAAAGAGAGACAAAAATAAACCTTTTTTAATGATGTACCTTCATAAAGCTCCACACAGAGCTTGGTGGCCAAGTCCTGAAAAATTTGCTGAATTTTATGAAAAAAAATTTCCTGAACCTGAAACTTTATTTGATGATTATTCTGGAAGAGGGACTGCTGCCAAAACAGCCGAAATGAATATCCTAACTCACATGCAATACATGCATGACAGTAAAGTTAGACCGTCTACAATGGAAGAAATGGGTGATGTCAAACCTGAAATAGTATACGTTAGGGGAGACGGTTCTCTAATGCGTCCTAATGCAAGTGGCTTTAACAGACCTTTTGGTAGGGCAAATGAAGAACAAAAAGCGAAGTATAATGTAACTCTTGATAAAATTAACAAGGACTTTAAAGAAAATTGGCCCAACATGAACGATAAAGAAAAAATGCAATGGAAATTCCAGAGATATATGCAAGACTATTTGGCAACAATTTCCTCAGTTGATGATAATGTGGGTAGAGTTTTGGATTACTTAGATGAGACAGGTTTGGATAAAAATACTATTGTGGTTTATACTTCTGATCAAGGATTTTACCTTGGAGAACATGGTTGGTTTGATAAAAGGTTTATTTATGATGAATCATTTAAAACACCACTTATGATTAAATGGCCCAATGTTATTAAACCTGGGACTACTAGTGAAGAAATGGTTCAAAATCTGGATTTTGCTCAAACCTTTTTAGAAGCCGCAATGATTGATGCTCCAGATGATATGCAAGGAGAAAGTTTAATTCCCATAATGAAGGGTGACAATGATAGTTGGACCAGAGAAGCTGTTTATTATCACTATTATGAGTATCCCTCAGTTCATATGGCAAAACGTCATTATGGAATTGTAAATAAGGAATATAAATTAGCACATTTTTACTATGATATTGATGAATGGGAGTTGTATGATAGATTGAACGATCCCAATGAGATGAATAATGTTTATAACGATCCAAAATACAGTGAAGTAGTTAAAAAATTATCTCAGGATTTAAAAGAAATGAGAGTCAAATACAAAGATTCTGAAGAGCTCGATCAAAGCTTTATATATAATAATAAATGATAATTTAAATTGAAATGCTTTTTATGTAAGATTTGACAGCTCGCAAATAATTTTTAAATAATTCATCATCATCATATATTTTCCTGATTCCTCTTGTTCCTTCGAACGAGCATATTAACATTGTTGAAGCCGATGCAGCATTTGTTTTTTTCGAAATTTCATTTTGATCGATTCCTCTTTGAATGGTTTTTGTTAACACATTGTGCCAATTATCAATTAGTTTTTGAAGAGGCTTTCTAAAATCATGTGAATTACAACCGATTTCATTGATTAAATTGTTTGCTGGACATCCCTGAGCCTTTTCTTTTTTAGAATAACCTTTAATTCTTTCTGAGAAAACATAATGAAGTAATTCAGGAGTTTTTCTTGTTTTATTATCTAACAGTGGTTTAATAAACCCCTCATGGATTCGTTTTGATAATATATTTTCAATCACTTTAATTCCAATATCAATTTTATTGTTAAAATGATGATAAAATGCCCCTTTAGTAAGTTTGGTTTTCTTCATGATATCTGGGATGCTGGTATTGTGATAACCTTTTTTATAGAAAATATCAAAAGATGTATCAATAATAAGCTTTTTTGTGTTTTCAGATTTAACTTTCTGATCCATAAGTAGTTATACTTGTTGTTTTAAAAGATACCTGAAGGTATGTATTTTTTTTTGATTACAATACTAAATAAGAAAAAACCATTGATGATAGTTATTAACAATTGAAATATTTAAATCTAATTATTGAATAATAAACACTAATCAATTACATTTAAAGAAAAAAAATTATGAATACTGAAAAAAATATTATTAAAGTTAGGGTCCATGACGGTATAGTTGGACTTTTGAACATTGGTTCCATACTGTTAGCCAGTGAGTTTGGTTTAAACTGGATTTACATTGCTGTTGCAGTGGCTGTACTACAAATAGCGAGTCCGGTAACCAAATTTTGCCCTGTTTACACCATCTTAAATAAGTTAATGCCTGATACAGATCCAATTCAAAATGGTAAATAAAGTTGAATGAATAAATTGAAATTTTTATTAAATATTTATTTATTCTGCTTTTCCATTTATTTGATGTCACAGAATGCTACACATGAAAGAGATTCTGTTCAAATAATGAATGTCATGCAAATGCAAGAAAACGCATGGAACTCTGGAAATATCGATTTGTTTATGGAAGGCTATTTAAAATCAAATTCTGTTGTTTTTTCCGGATCGAATGGACCAGTCTATGGTTGGGAAGAAACAAAAAAAAAATACTTGAAAAGCTATCCTAATAAAAAATCAATGGGTAATCTATCATTCAAAATCAATAGTTTGAACTCAGTAACCAATGAAGTCTCTTTAATGATTGGTGAGTATTATCTTAAAAGGAGTGATGATGATTCATCTGGATATTTTACACTGCTTTGGAAAAAAATTGATGATAAATGGTTTATCGTCAGTGATCATACATCAGCTAAACAATAAGAATGACTTTTTTAAACCAAACAGGATTTTTATTTAAAAATTATCTACCAAAACATCAAACACCATTTGAAAAGCTGTTTGATGTTTTTAAAGAATTAATTACATATACCTCAGGTGATTTTGATGAAGCAATAAATTGGCTTAAGGAGCTTGATAAGGAATTCGTCTTGACAACAGATGATTATTCAATTGATGATTTTATTGAGGACCTTTTAAAAAAGGGCTATATAAAGAAAGATTTAAATGATAAGGAAGGTAACAATGTTGGTCTAACCGCAAAAACAGAAATGCTTTTAAGACAGCATGCCTTAAAGCAAATCTTTGGAAAAATGAAAAGAATTGGAAATGGAAATCATAATACCAATCATTCAGGATCTGGAGAGAGCGATTCAGGTGATTTAAAGTCATACGAGTTTGGAGACTCCATTGAAAAAATATCCATAACAGAAACTATTAAAAACGCACAAATAAATAGTGGAATAAATGAATTTAAATTATCTAAGGATGACCTTGTTGTCAATGACCAATATCATCAAGCACAGATGAGTACAGTTTTAATGATAGACATAAGCCATAGTATGATTTTGTACGGTGAGGACAGGATTACACCAGCAAAAAAAGTAGCGATGGCTTTGTCTGAGTTTATAACCACCCGATATCCCAAAGACAAGTTAAATATCATTGTATTTGGTAATGACGCACGTCCAATTTCCATTAAGGAACTACCTTATTTGAAAGTTGGACCTTATCACACTAATACAGTCGCTGGACTAGAGCTTGCCATTGACATACTTAGAAGAAATAGAAATTCAAACAAACAAATTTTTATGATAACCGACGGCAAACCAAGTTGCCTAAAACTTAGAGATGGGAGTTATTATAAAAATAGCAATGGACTTGATTCACATATAGTTGACAAGTGTTACAATATGGCACAGGTAGCTAGGAGACTCAATATACCAATAACTACTTTTATGATTGCACAAGATCCTTATCTGAAAAGTTTTGTTCAAGAATTTACGAAGGCTAACAAAGGAAAAGCCTTTTATACAGGACTAAAAGGGTTAGGAGAAATGATCTTCGAAGATTATGAAAAAAACAGAAAAAAAAGATTGTAAAATGAGTATTAATATAAAAACCTTAGGAGATCTAAAGAAGTCAAATTATTCATTTAAGACTATTAAGCAGGAATTGTCAAATAACCTACAAAATAACCTATCTAATGGAATTTCATCTTTTGATGGTATACATGGATATGAGGATACAGTTATTCCAGACTTAGAAAGAGCAATACTTTCAGGTCATAATATAAATTTGCTAGGACTCAGGGGTCAAGCTAAAACAAAAATAGCTAGACAATTAATAAATCTTCTGGATGAATGGATTCCTGTAATTTCAGGATCAGACATTAATGATGATCCATTGAACCCAATTTCTTTCTATGGAAAAAATAAGATTAAAGATTTAGGTGATAAAACCCCAATTGAATGGTTACATAGAACTGATAGGTTCTATGAAAAGCTTGCAACACCTGATGTTACAGTAGCAGATCTAATTGGAGATGTAGATCCAATTAAGGCTGCCAGTCTTAGATTATCATATTCAGATCAAAGAGTGATACATTTTGGAATGATTCCAAGAGCTCATCGATCGATATTTGTTTTAAATGAGCTTCCTGATTTACAGGCAAGAATACAAGTTTCCCTCTTCTCAATATTGCAGGAAGGTGAAATTCAAATTAGGGGCTTTAAAATGAGACTTCCTTTGGACTTACAATTTATTTTTACTGCTAATCCTGAGGATTATACAAATAGAGGAAGTATAGTCACTCCTCTAAAAGACAGAATAGGATCTCAAATTATGACACATTATCCAAAAAATTTAGAGATCGCAAAAAAAATTACAAATCAAGAATCAAATCTAGATAAGTTCAAAAATATACATGTGCCAGATTTAGCTAAAGATTTGATCGAACAAATTAGTTTTGAAGCTAGGGAAAGTGTTTACATAGATCCCAAGAGTGGTGTTAGTGCCAGGTTAAGTATTTCAGCATACGAAAATCTAATGAGTTCTTCACTTAGAAGAATGTTGGTTAACAATGAAAGTAAAACTACTGTTAGAATGACTGATTTTAATGCTGTTATATCCTCAATTAATGGCAAAATTGAATTGGTTTATGAGGGTGAACAGGAGGGGGCCACGGAGATTTCCAGATTGTTGATAATTGAATCTTGTAAAACGTTTTTTAGTAAATTTTTTCCAAAGATTAAAAAATTAAATAAAGAGGGTTATGTTGACCCATATTTAGAAATAAAAGATTGGTTTAAGAATAGTGAACTTTTTATTGATGAAAATCTGGACAATAAGTCTTATGATGATACTTTTAAAACAATTGGAGTTCTAAAAAAGTTTGTAAAAAATCATGTCAAGGATTTAGATCCCAAAGATTTAAATTTCATGTGTGAATTTTTACTTTGGGGTTTATCTGCACATAAAAAAATTTCAATTACAAGAACGTCAAGGGGTTTGAGTTTCAATGACTCATTTTCTGAATTTATAAACGGTATCTAATAATATTCTCGTAATTTTATACCAAAATAATTTTATATGAATGCAACTAAAGCAAATCTTTTAAATTCTGTAATATTGATAGCTATTGGTGGTTGGGGTTATTTTGATGGAGACGGAAAATCAATGACCGCATTAATTCCAGTTATATTTGGTGTAGTGTTATTGCTTTGTAATAATGGTATAAAAAATCAAAATAAAATAATTGCTCATATCGCTGTTTTAGCAACTTTTATTTGTATTGTAGGTTTATTTATGCCTCTTAAGGGAGCGATAGAAAGAGGAAATGACATGGCGATTGTAAGAGTTACTGCTATGATTATTTCCGGCCTTATAGCTTTAATCTTTTTTATTAAAAGCTTTATCGATAACAGAAAAGCTTCTAAATAAAATAACCCCCAAAATAGCTTGGAGGTTATTTTCATTAAAATTTATTGGGGAATTCCAGCTCCTCCGAATGGAGCATAGTTTGTGTGAACCATTTTCCAACCAGTGTTTGTCGCTATCCAAACAGCTGAAGCTCTCGTGCTGTAATCAACTTCCTCTTTGGATTCATTTAATGTAAATGATCCTTTTGCATAAAATGTAAGAACAGCCATTGACATGTCTGGCGAAAAATGTACATCGATATCATTTAGCTTAAATTCATTCCATGTAAAATTGGTTTCTTGTAAAAACCTTTCTTCCGTTTGCTCGTAGAACTTAGTCAGGTTTGAATCTCCAGCTGTAACAACCATGTCATCAGTTATGTATTTTTTCCATTCTTCTAGGTTTTGTTCTTCAATAGCATTCTGAACTGCTATTTGAGCTTCTTTCAATGAATTGGTCAATCCCTCGATATTACGATTTCTAGCATAAATTACAAGATTTTGGTAATAAGGCGATGCAAATGGCGCAATATCATATGCCTGTAATTGGCTGTTTACAGCTTTTGTGTAATCACCTTCCATTGCAGCAATTTCGGCTCTAGAATCTTTGGCGTTTGGACCATCATGAATACTTAAAGATTTAGAAATAGCATTGTAGGCTGCATCATAATTTCCCTGCCTTGCATATTCATATGCTAGTGCATTATGGGCACTGGCAGAAAGCTCTGGAAACTTAGAAGCAAAACTTTTCATTCCTTCAAAATTATTATAACGAGTTGCCAACCAATTTACTAATGGGCTTTCGGGGTAAAGTTTCAATGCTTTTTGAGAAGCCTCATTAAATTTGTTGTTTGGGGTGGATAGGAGCATAAACCAAGCTTTCTCAACCTCATTTAAATTATTAGTATTAACATTTTGAAGTTTTTTGGCTCTTGAACCCCAATTTGAATTATTGCTTGCAGCAGCCGCTGATACTAACTTTGCACACTCACAGTTTTCGTCAATCAAAAGGGCTGCATCTGCCATTCCAACAGCCATTAAATGTTCTAAATTAGCCAAGTGTGTTATTGCCTGATTTACTATTTCAGATGCTTTTTTATTGCAAGACATGTTATCTACCCATTGTTGTGAATACCCAGTCAAAACAAAACCAATTAATACGAGTGTGTAAATATATTTTTTCATTTTTTAAATTTTCCTTGAAGATATCAAAAAAATAAATACATACGGGTCGGGATGTTTATTTATTTTGATTTTTTCAAAGTTATTGTAAATTTGCCAACCTAAAATAATTATATGAAAATTAAAGTCTCCATTTTATTTATTTGTTTTTTGGTTACGTTTGGTTGTAATGACACCCCAAAAAAAGAATCCAAACCAACAACACCTGAAGTTGTAGAAAAAAAAGCTAAAGAATTGAATTTGATTCTAAATTCCAATGATCAGATGCAATTTGATAAAAAAGTTTTATCTGCCTCACCTGGTCAAAAGGTTACATTAACATTGAATCACACGGGAAGAGGAAATAAAATGATAATGGGTCACAATTTTGTTTTATTGAAAAGTGGAATTGATGTTGATGATTTTGCAAGGAGAGCAGTGGAGGCAATTGATTCAGAATACATTCCTGAAGGTGATGAAATGATTGCATACACCACACTCATTGGAGGAGGCGAAACTACAAGTGTAACTTTTGAAGCACCCTCGACTGGCATTTACACTTTCATTTGTACTTTTCCTGCTCATTATCAACTGATGAAGGGGCAATTGATAGTAAAATAAGTCTGAAACATATTTTTAGTTATTGACATAATTTTGTTGTCTTGACACCAAGCTGCGAAAACTGATTGTGAATTGTTCTCAATAGGCTAAAAGTCCCAAAAGAATCTTGGCCAAGTTCCCATACCATAATTCCACCTACTTTTTCTGAAGCTAATTTTACTTTGGATTTTATGGTAAGCCTACCATTATAAAATTTTGAACCTACATTGTCAATGTCAGCATAATTTTGATTAGATGAAACCATACTTGAATATGTAAATGCTGTAACGTTATTGGAGTTTGAAAAATCATATCCGTAAAAAGGGACACCAAGTGTTAGTTTGTTGGCAGCAACACCAACTGTTTTTATCCAAAAATCAATAGATTGAACTGCATGTGAGTAAGAGCTGTGTTGTCCTTTGTTAGTTGGATTCCATGGGCCAGTAAAGTCGTAAGCCATAATATGAATTAAATCAAATAACCCAAGTGTTT
>Ga0160422_10002568_pt1 | contig 11364 bp, 7 predicted proteins | sample Fk160mmetaG_FD_108192 | JGI IMG/M metagenome (GOLD analysis project Ga0160422, IMG submission 108192) | Marine microbial communities from the Central Pacific Ocean - Fk160115 60m metaG | ecosystem: Environmental > Aquatic > Marine > Oceanic > Photic zone | place: The Central Pacific Ocean... | reverse complement strand
CTCCTATCTTCATACCTTAAACCAGCTTGAAATTTTATCTCATTTGTAAAGTTATTGGTGAATTGACCATAAATTGCTGAATTTCTTGTATCAAAAGAGCTTTTAAAATCATTCTGCAAATAAGTATATTTTCTTATGAGATTTATATCTTGATCTCTATTATATAAACCAACAACCCAATTTATATTTTCAGAATTTGAAATATATCTTAAATCTATAGAATGATTTGTATTGTCACGATTAAAACTATCAAAAGATGAGTACCACCAGTCAAAACCGAATAATGCTGAATCACAGGGTGTTTTTTCGCAAATTCCTGTATTACTCCAGTCTTCATCATAAGCATAACCAAGTTCTGAGTCAGAGAAACTTGCTAGGATCTCGATAGTATTATTATTTCTAAGGGTTTTCTCAAATATAGTAGATGCTGCAGTAGTTTTCTGCCTATCATAGCCAGGTTCATCAGAATATGTATTTCGATTATTATCAAGACTAAATGCATCATAACCATTATCAATATCAGCATAAAAAATATTTAAAGTTAATTTAGTAGTATCATTATTTTTTGTAAATTTAGCTCTAGAAATTGTTTCATCAATATCATTTGTATCATTTCTATTTAAGAAAACGTTTTTAACAAATCCATCGCTTTTTGAATTCTTAAATCCCAGCCTGTAACCAAAATTATTTTCATTTGAATTACTTATAATAATTCCAAAATCTTTTCCTCCAAATTCTGAAATTGATCCAGATATTTCTGAATAAAAGTCTTCGGTTGGATCATTACTAACAATATTTATTAAACCAGCAAGAGCATTTGCTCCGTAAAGCGTTCCTTGAGGACCTCTTAGAATTTCTACTTGCTTTACATCAAATGTTGATGCTCCTAGAGCAATACCTGTAAAATCTATGCCATCTATAATAACTCCAACGGAGTAATTTACAGGTTCTGTAAATTCACTTCTCTCGCCAATACCTCTAATTTGATAAAACTTTCCTCTTGATGCGCCAGACGAGTAATTTACATTCGGAGTTATGAAGAGCAAATCTTCTAAATGATTAGCATTTCTTTTAGAGATATCATTTCCGCTAATAACAGAAATGCTTGAAGAAATATTATATGCATCAATATCATTAAACTCAGCTGTCACAACAATTTCATCTATTCTTGAGGGAGATTGAATTTCTTGGGCTGACAGAAAATTAATGTTAAAAACTAAAAGATAAACATAAAAAAAATATCGCATAAAACTACTCCTACAAATTATACTATGCAGAAACGATTAATATGTGGCTGTAGAGAAAAATCCATTCCTACGCCGGAATTAACCGGATCAGGTTCAAAGGGATTGGTTATTACCATCTCAGCCAATTGGCACCCCTTGGACATATGTTTAGTTATAATGGTTTACTGATGCTTGCAAGTAAAATTTAATCCTCAAAAGGATCTTTAACTAAAATTGTATCTTCACGCTCAGGACTTGTTGATAGAAGAGAGACTGAACAACCAATTAGCTCCTCTAATCTTTTGACATATTTTATCGCCTCTGCTGGAAGTTCACTCCAACTTCTAGCACCGTATGTGGATTCACTCCATCCTTTTACATCTTCGTATATGGGTTCAACCCTAAATTGGTCTTCAGATGCTATAGGTAGATAATCAATTTTTTTACCATCAAGCTTGTATCCGATACAAATTTTTATGGTTTCAAATCCATCTAAAACATCAAGTTTCGTTAAAGCAATGCCGTCAATTCCGCCAACCTCTATTGCATGCCTAACCATAACAGCATCAATCCATCCACATCTTCTTTTTCTTCCAGTATTTGTTCCAAACTCATGACCCTTTTTCCCAAGCTCTTCTCCAATTTCATTTTCTTGTTCAGTCGGAAAAGGTCCTTCACCTACTCTTGTTGTATAAGCTTTTGTTATTCCGAGCACAAAATTTAAAGCTTTTATATTTTGTCCAACTCCTGATAAAGCAGTTGGCGAAATAGTATTTGAAGATGTCACGAAAGGATATGTTCCATGATCAACGTCTAACATTACCCCTTGCGCACCCTCAAATAATATTTTTTTTCCTGCTTTCCTGGCATCCGAAAGAATTGATGAAACTCTTGCTTTGAAAGGCAAAATTTCATCGGCTATTGATATTAATTCATCGAAAACTTCTGTTGGACTTAACTCTTCATGCCCCATTCCTCTCAAGACAATATTATGATGATTTACCAATCTCTCAACTTTACCAGATAGAGTACCTTCATTTGCTAAGTCCGCTAAACGAATTGATCTTCTTCCAACTTTATCTTCATATGCAGGTCCTATTCCTCTTTTGGTAGTACCAATTTTTACATTTTTATTACTACCCTCCCTTAAAGAGTCAAGTTTTTGGTGTAAGGGTAAAATTAGAGCAGCGTTTTCAGCAATTTTTAAGTTATCAGGGGTAACTTTAATTCCTAAATCAGTTATATACTTTATTTCCTTTGATAAAGCCCATGGATCAATTACTACACCGTTACCTATTACAGATAATTTTCCACCCCTTACTATACCAGAAGGTAACAAAGCTAATTTATAAGTAACACCGTCAATAACAAGAGTATGACCAGCATTATGACCACCTTGAAATCTAACAACAACATCAGATCTATTTGATAGCCAATCGACAATTTTTCCCTTTCCTTCATCTCCCCACTGAGAGCCAATAACAGCTACATTTGCCAATTTAAATTCCTCTTTTTTCAAATAATGTTAAAGTTTAAACTTTTTACATTTACAACTGATTCAAGCTTTTTTACTTCATTAATTACTTTTTCATTTACTGGACTATCGATACCAATAAGAGCTATTGCATCTTTTAGGGGTGCAGTTCGTCCTAAGTTAAAACTTGCAATATTTATGCCTTCGTTCCCTAAAATATTCCCTAGGCTCCCTATTAATCCCGGAACATCATTGTTAGTAACATAAAGCATATTTGTCATTAACTCAGCCTCTAAATTAATTCCATTTATTTGAACTATTCTTGGTTTACCATCAGAAAATGTGGTTCCACCAATTGAAAAGATTTCTTTTTTTGATATCAAAGAAATGCGAATATAACTTTCATAAGCACTGTATTCGTCCTTTTTCGTTTCCGTAATTGCAATACCTTTATCTCTAGCAATAGATGGTGCACTAACCATATTAATATCTGGAAATGATGAGTTTAAAATACCCGCAACTGCAGCAGATGTTATTGGTGAACAATTATAATCGGATACATCTCCAACATAATCTATTGAAATTTCTTTATAATCAGAAGGCATTAATTGCCCTGCAAATAAACCTAATTGTTCTGAAACTTTTGTAAAAGGTTTTAAAATTGGGGCTTCGCTAGCACTTATCGATGACATATTAATAGCATTTGTAACAGCTCCAGTTATTAAAAAATCTGACATTTGATCAGCTACTTGGAGAGCGACATTTTCTTGAGCCTCAAGTGTTGACGCACCTAAGTGGGGCGTACAAATAACCTCATCCATTCCAAAGAAGATACTCTCAGTAGCTGGTTCTTCTTCAAAAACATCTATAGCAGCACCAGATACTTTTCCATTTTCAATACTTTTTTTAAGTGCTTTTTCATCAACTAATCCGCCCCTTGCACAATTGATAATTCTTACACCATCTTTACACTTTTGAAGAGAAACTTTGTTAATTATATTCGCAGTTTGATCTGTCATTGGAACATGTAAAGTAATAATATCACTTAAAGAAAGAAGTTCGTCAAATTCGACTTTTTTTACTTTAAGTTCTAGTGCTTTTTCTTCTGTAAGAAAGGGATCATATGCCAAAACTTTCATTTTTAAACCTAGCGCTCTATCAGCTACTATAGAACCAATATTTCCACATCCAATAAGGCCAAGGGTCTTACCTGTAATTTCAGTACCCATATATTTTGACTTTTCCCAATTACCTCTATGAGTAGATTCATTAGCCTGGGGAATATTTCTTACCAAAGACATTATTAATGATATAGCATGTTCAGCAGTTGTGATTGCATTTCCAAAAGGTGTATTCATCACTGCAACACCCTTTGAAGTTGCATATGGTATATCTACATTATCTACACCAATTCCCGCTCTACCAACTACTTTGAGATTTTTTGCTGCATCAAGAACTTTTTGGGTTACTTTTGTTGAAGACCTAATAGCTAAACCATCATATTTATCTATAATTTTTATTAGTTCGTCTCTCTCGAGGCCAGTGATGATATCAACATCAATTCCTCTTTCTATGAAAATTTTTTCAGCTTTTGGACTCAATTTATCAGAAATTAATACTTTCGGCATAACTAACTCCTCATTTACTATCGATATTAGTTAGGGCTTGCTCATAAGCCCAGTCAATCCAAGGTAAAAGTTTTTCAACATCAGAACTCTCAACTGTGGCTCCAGTCCATATTCTTAGACCAGGGGGTGCGCTTCTATGATTAACAATATCAAAGGCAACCTCTTCCTGCTCAAGAATAGATCCTATTTCTTTTGCAAGTTTTCTCTGCCATTCTTCATCTTTATTAATTATGTCAGTCTTACTAAACTTTAGACAAACAGAAGTATTAGACCTGGATTCAGTTTTATCACATAAGAAATTAAAAAAATCTGAGTTCTCAATCCAACTTTCTATATTAGAAAGGCTTTTATTTGCTCTTGAAATACATGAGCTCAAACCACCAATATTTTCTACCCAATTAAGAACATCAAGATAATCCTCTACACATAACATAGAGGGAGTATTTAAAGTTTCACCTCTGAAAACACCTTCAATAATTTTATTTTCTTTAGTTAGTCTAAAAATTTTAGGAATAGGCCAATTAGGAGAGAAGTTTTCTAAATGATTTAGAGCTTTTGGGCTTAATACAATAATCCCATGAGCTGCTTCTCCACCAAGAACTTTTTGCCAGCTATATGTTATAACATCTAATTTAGTCCATTCAATATCTTGGGCAAAAACTGCAGATGTAGCATCGCAGAGAACTAATCCCTTTCTTTCTTCAGGAATCCAATCCGCATTTGGAACTTTAACTCCAGCAGTAGTGCCGTTCCAAGTAAATATAATATCATTATCAAAGTTAACTTTTGAAAGGTCAGGTAAATATCCAAAATCAGCGGTATGAGGTGTTGAATTTGGAATTTTTAATTGTTCTACAATATCTTTTTTCCAATCATTTCCAAATACTTCCCATGCTAAAATTTCAACAGGCCTAGATCCTAGTAAATTCCACATAGCCATCTCTATAGCTCCAGTATCAGAGCCGGCAACAATTCCAACCTTGTATCCCTTAGGGATACCAAGGATATCTATTGTTTTATCAATAGCACTTTTTAGCTTTATTTTACCTTCTTTGCTTCTATGACTTCTACCTAAGAGAGCGTCATCAAGAGAATTCACGCTCCATCCTGGCCTTTTAGTACAAGGACCTGATGAAAAATTCATACATACAGGCTTGCTTAATGGTTTTTTTTCTATCATTTTAATCTATCCTTCCAGATAGTTGCCCCCCGTTGGGGAGGGGTAACCCACTTATGGAAATATAATCTATGAAAGTTTTAGTCAAATGAAATTTATAATTAAGGGGATTTAATTATTTTTTTTAATAGATTTTTCTATGGTAGAAACAATATTTTTACAAATATCATTTATGATTATTTCTTTTTTTGATTCAACCATAACTCTTATAATTGGTTCTGTTCCACTCTCTCTTACAATTATTCTTCCATTATCAGCTAGAGATAATTCTTGCTCTCTAATAACCTTTTTTACAACTGGGTCATTAAGAGGATTTTTATTATTTATTGGTATTGATATATTCTTTTGAGGATAAAGTTCAAATAAATTTGTAAGTTCACTAATTGGTCTATCTTCATAACTCATCATAGATAGAACTTGCAGAGAGGCAATCAATCCATCGCCTGTAGTGCCAAAATTACGCATAACAATATGACCTGAGGGTTCACCACCTATTAATAAATTATTATCTCTCATGCTTTTAACTAAATGCCTATCGCCAACATTTGTTCGAATGAGATTAATTCCGATACTTGATAAATATTTTTCTAGAGCAAAGTTTGCCATAATTGTTGAAGCGACAGATTTATTCGCAAGCATACCTCTATCATTCCAATTCTTTATAATTGACGCGAACAAAAGATCACCATCAACTTCTTTTCCTTTTTCATCGACAACAATCATTCTATCAGCGTCACCATCAAGCGCTATACCAATATCCGCACTTTTCTCAATAACTGTTTTTTTTAATAAATCTGTATTAGTAGAACCGCATTTAAGATTGATATTCTTTCCGTTTGGCTGATTACCGATGACAGTTACTTGCGCTCCTAATTCCCAAAATGTCTCGGGAGCTACTTTATAAGAAGCACCATTAGCACAATCTAAAACAATTTTAATGTTTTCGAGAGTCTTCTCTTTTGGGAAGGATCTTTTGGCATACTCTATGTACCTAGCTTGCGCATCATCTATTCTCTTGGCTCTTCCAATATACTCTGAACGAGGAAATTTAAGAAGGTCCTTTGATAAAATTAAGTTTTCTATTTCAAGTTCTTTTTCATCTGATAGTTTATATCCATCTGGTCCAAATAATTTAAAACCATTATCTTCAAAAGTATTATGGGATGCGGTTATCATTACACCAATATCAGCTCTTAATGCTTGAGTTAGAAAGGCAACTGCAGGTGTTGGAATTGGACCAAATAAAAAAACATCCATTCCGACAGAAGTAAAACCTGACGTTAAAGCTGTTTCAAGCATATAGCCAGATACTCTTGTATCTTTACCTATAACAACGCGATGAATATGAGGGCCTCTCGTAAATACTTTTCCAGCAGCGATTCCTAATTTTAAAGCGGTATCTGCAGTCAAATATGACTCATTTACTGTCCCACGAATACCATCGGTGCCAAAGAATTTTTTATTCAATCAATCCCCCAAAAAAATTATTAAGTACCTTGAAGGCCTGGTTCTGATTTTTGAGTTTTTCCACCTGTTTTGGGAACAGATCCTGATAACGTTTTTGAACCTTCATCATCATCTGATGGATTCTCTCTTGTTGGATCAATGCCTTTTAAAAGATTAATTATTTCATCACCAGTAAGTGTTTCAAAATCGAGTAACCCCTTAGCAATAATATCTAAATCTTTTCTTTTACCTTTTATTATTTTTTCGGCATTTTTATAGGACATATCAACTATTACTTTTACTTCTGAATCAACTTGTTTCTGTGTTTCTTCAGACATACTCTGTGTTCTAGCAACAGATCTTCCAAGAAAAACTTCCTCTTCATTATCGCCATAAGATAAAAAACCTAATTTTTCAGACATCCCATATTGCATAACCATAGCTCTTGCGAGGTCGGTTGCTTGTTTGATATCAGATGATGCACCGGAAGTAACTTTATCATAACCGAATACTTCCTCTTCAGCAATTCTTCCGCCCATTGCTACAGCAAGATTAGCAAACATTTTTTCTCTAGTTATAGAAATTTGATCTCTTTCAGGTAACCGCATTACCATACCCAAAGCACGACCTCTAGGTATAATGGTTGCTTTATGAATAGGATCAGATGAAGAGTAATTCAATGAAACCAATGCATGGCCAGCTTCGTGATAAGCAGTTAAAGTTCTCTCCTCTTCGGTCATGACCATAGATCTTCTCTCGGGACCCATCATGACTTTATCTTTTGAGTCTTCAAACTCTGCATTAGAAACAAGTTTTAAACCTCTTCTGGCAGCTAGTAGTGCAGCTTCATTCACAATATTAGCTAGATCAGCACCTGAAAATCCTGGAGTACCTCTTGCTATTGCTCTGATATCAACATCTGAAGATATAGGAACTTTACGGATGTGAACTTTTAATATTTTTTCTCTACCTATTATGTCTGGATTTGGAACTACGACTTGTCTATCAAATCTTCCCGGTCTTAATAAAGCAGGATCAAGAACATCTGGTCTATTTGTAGCAGCTATCAAAATAATTCCTTCATTAGTTTCAAATCCGTCCATTTCAACCAAGAGTTGATTGAGAGTTTGCTCTCTTTCGTCATTTCCGCCACCTAAACCAGCGCCTCGAGACCTTCCTACAGCATCAATTTCATCAATAAAAATTATACAAGGAGCATTCTTTTTTGCTTGTTCAAACATATCCCTGACACGACTAGCACCAACACCAACGAACATTTCAACAAAGTCTGAACCAGAAATAGTAAAAAATGGCACATTTGCTTCACCAGCAATAGCCCTTGCTAATAATGTTTTACCTGTACCTGGAGGTCCCACTAATAAAGCCCCCTTTGGAATACGACCACCTAATCTTTGAAATTTTGAAGGATCTTTTAGAAATTCAACTATCTCTTGTAGATCATCTTTTGCTTCATCAACACCAGCAACATCTTCGAATGTAACTTTTCCGCTTTTCTCATTTAGAAGTTTAGCTTTTGACTTACCAAAGCCCATAGCTTTACCGCCACCCCCTTGCATTTGACGCATGAAAAAGATCCATACAGCAATCAATAACAACATTGGGAACCATGAGATAAGTACATTTAGAAAAATTGAACCACCTTCTTTTTCTGGTTTAGCTGATATTGATACTCCCCTATTATACAACCTATCTATTAAAGTTGGATCAGAAGGAGCAAATGTTTTAAAAGACCTTCCATCTGAATAATGTCCAGAAATATTATCGCCAGAAATTTCAACATCTACAACATTTCCAGAGTCGACTTCAGCTAAAAGTTGAGAAAAAGTAATTTCTGACTGACTCTTTGAAACAATAGGATTGTCAATTAAGTTGTACAAACCTAATAAAGAAAATGCTAATATGACCCAAACAATAAAATTTCTTAAATTTCCGTTATTCACTTTTTACCTTCTTTCTAAACAATTATTTATTACATAGTTATATAAATAGTTACTAAATAACGAATTACTAGTGCATTTATATATTTTTATTTGATTTTATATAAATTTTTAAATCTTTTTGTCTACAATAACCTAATGTTGGCACTGAAATAAGTCTTTTTTTTGACCAAACTCCTGGAACAGTTTTCCATGCTGATAATGGAACATTTTGAAAACCTTGCCTTTTAAGTATCTTTTCTTCTTTTAATATTGTTATGCCAACATCTCCAAGAGCTCTTATTTGTAGACTATTAGATTTATTGGCTCTTAAAAAAAACCTATCATCCCAACATCTGTATCTTGAAGTCAGAGGTCTAATATTGACCGATTTATAACAATCCTCTGGTTCTCTATAAAAAATAAATTCACTTTTTCTTTTTCTAACAACCACACCAGTTAAAGTTCTGGCTTTAACATTATTATTTTCTAAAATCCAAGATAAAATATTTTCAAGTTTATTTCTTCTAGGAGGATAAATAGATCCAGAAATATTCATAAAAATTTTTTCTAAAACTCTAAGCAGTATTTCTTTCTCTTTTTCATCTTTCAATAATTCTTTATTCAAAAAATATGCTACATTATGTACATTTGATAAGTATTTTTTTAACAAAATATCAGTTTGAGCATTTAAAGCATCTTTTACGGATCGCATCCTTTTTATTACTAAGCCAATTTGTTTAGAATTAATTCCTTCTTTAGATAAGATTGGTAAAATTTTTCTAATCCTTGACCTTTTAAAATCTAAGTTAAGATTACTTGGGTCCGAAATCCATTCAAGATTTGTGATACCCAGTATTTTTATAAATCTAGTCTTGGGTGTTTCTAAAAAAGGCCTAACTAATTTAAGTGAAGATGTTTCTGTAACAAAATTCATAACTGCAAGACCATCAACACCAGAGCCCTTGCCAAGACGCATTAAAAAAGTTTCAACTTGATCATCAAGATGGTGCGCCAAGAAAAGTTTTTCAATTCCTTTTTTTTTGCACCAAGAGGTCATTAATTTATATCTTGCTTTTCTTGCTATTTCTTGAATACGAGTTTTTGGTTTAACACCATCCCATTTAAGGATTTTATACTTAAAGCCAAGTAATTTTGCATTTTGACAAACTATATTTGCTTCATCTTTTGACTCTTCTCTAAGACCATGATCAACAACAATAACTGTAACGTTGCTATTTTTTAATTTCTTTGAAAGAGCAGCTATTTGCATCATTGCAGTAGAGTCAGGACCACCTGAAACAGCAAGAGCAATAGGTTTATTATCAATATATTTATTAAACAGTTTTACCTCTGGTAAATCTTTTATTGGTTTTTTATTTTTCATAACGTTATTTAAAGTTATATATTTTTTAAAGATTAATTCCCTTGGACCTATCTCTTATTTTACTGATATTATAATCATTCCAAAAACATTCATGAGAAGTAAAATTCCATCCCTTTGAATATGATATAAAATTTTTAACTTTGAATTTTTCGTTCCTTTGATAAGCAACATATTCACCAATATTGTTAAATTTCATAAAAATAATATTAAGGTCGTTCTCGTTAGCAGTTGATAATGTTTCATCAATCCAACCATCTAATACTTTAGATTCATTGAATAATAAATGAAATTTAAAATCTTTATAGAATTTACATTCACAATTAAAATAAATCCAATCATCAGGAGGTATTATATCGCCTTTAAAAGCCATAACCTGACCTTTAGACATTGTGTGCCTTCTGTCATAATTTTGTCCACCTAAAAAGGCACCAGATGTTGGTACTCTTATAAATTTTTCACCATAAATTTCTGTCAAAAATTTTGCTTTTGCATTTTCAAATGACTTTCCCTTTACTTTTTGTGGTGAAGGCATTTTAAAAAATCTTCTTACTGTAATTCATTTAAAACCTCCTCAGGTAAATCAAAATTGGCAAAAACTTCTTGTACATCATCATGGTCTTCCAACACTTCAATCATTTCTATTATTTTTAGAGCTTTTTCTTTATTTAAAGGTATTTGATTTGATGGTTTCCAGGTTAGCTGGGAAGTTATATCGCAACTAAGGGTATTTTCGATATTTTCTGTGACTTGATGCAATTCGTCACTTGAACAAGATATCTCATACTCATCATCTAATAAATCACAGTCAAGAGCACCTGCATCAGTGGCAATCTCGAAAATATCATCAAAATTTCCTGCTGATTTTGGAAATTTTATTATACCTAAATGATTGAACATGAAACTAACTGAACCGGTCTCACCTAAATTACCACCATGTTTTGAAAAAACTGATCTAATATCTCCAGCAGTTCTATTTCTATTATCTGTAAGTGTTTCTATTATTATCCCAACCCCTTCAATCCCAAAACCTTCGTAACGAACAGATTCATAATTCTCACCATTTTCATCATAGCTCTTTTTTATAGCCCT
>Ga0160422_10002566_pt1 | contig 11364 bp, 11 predicted proteins | sample Fk160mmetaG_FD_108192 | JGI IMG/M metagenome (GOLD analysis project Ga0160422, IMG submission 108192) | Marine microbial communities from the Central Pacific Ocean - Fk160115 60m metaG | ecosystem: Environmental > Aquatic > Marine > Oceanic > Photic zone | place: The Central Pacific Ocean... | reverse complement strand
TCTTGTTCTAGCAGCTTGTCTTGCTTGAGTTTTTCACTTGTTGATGCCTATGCAACCGTTTGGCCTCAACTATGTTTCAAGCGTTTAAAGACACGCGTTTTGCCAGCTGCCTCGTTATCTAACTAAATTGATATACCCTGCGTTTTCAGTAATATGCTCTAATCGAAACGGCCGCAGACGATCAATATGATAATTGTTTCCATCTAAGGTCGACTCGGGTAAATGACCATAAGCAGCGTCATTTTTTCTGTCGTCGATCTAGCGATCTAAAATCATGCCAAATGGTTTAAGTGAAACCATGGAGCTAAACGGAGCAGCTGCCTGTAGTTTTTGAATTTCTTTCCGGCGTTAGATTAAGTCGCCCGTTTGCTTGCTCCGAATCGTTTTGATTTTTTGCGTCTTTGGGCGTGTGTAGCGAAACGAAAACCTACCGTCTTTAAGTTTTGAAATTTTGTCTAAGCTATACATTTTTTTAATTAAAAAAGTAACGTGGCTACTAGCGGGAGGGGAACTGCTGGTGTGCTATATCAAGCGATACTGTGACATATAGCGGTTTTGTCCTATCCCGCACTATCTGGTCACTTTTTCGGCTGAAGCCCTTGATTTTCCGAAAGTTTTAGGTCAATTTGCTATCCAAAGGCTCCTTAGCTCAATTGGATAGAGTATCTGCCTTCGAAGCAGAGGGTTGCAGGTTCGAGTCCTGCAGGGGCCGCCAAATCACACAAAGGTATTAATGTTTAAAGTAATTGGTTCTTTAGTGGAAGGCGATGGAAGTTTGTTGAACGCAGTATCACAACTCATTTTATATCATTTGATCAAATCAAATTTAGAAAGTTGACGCTTGCTTACTTACCCCGATCGATGGGCTGTGGTTTCCGTAATAACAGCAATTTTTAGCTTTTTACTTTTTTGTTTATGGCTAAACGAAATTAACGTAAGGGTCTGGTATTTTGAAACACGTGGTTTAATTTTTCTTTTTATATTTTGCTCTATTTTCAGCTACCTTTTTCATAGGAAACAGCGAGCACAGTCAGTCAGGCAGTTAAAAATCGATAGCGAAAAAATTATTGATCGGTCAAAAAAAGAAGAAAAGACTTTAAGAAAGTTCCTTAATACAAAAGTTACGGAAGATTAAAGCATATCCTTGTAAAGAAAATTATCCTTCAGTTTCATTTCTCACTGTAACACTATTTTAATTTTAAGCTAAAAAATTTGTCTCCTGCGGAAATCTAGTTTTAAATTTCTCTTATGTGATATTCATAGGCTTAAAATATAAATTTTCTAGAGAAGTGGATAACTGTTGTGAATGCGAGCGATCAAATACCAGCGATTGTAGAAAGCGATGCAACAGGGGATATCAAAAATATTTTTGATGATATAAAAAACGTGACAGGCGTAGATGTGGTAAACCTTGTCTGGCGCCGTCTTGCTATAACCCAAAACGCACTGCCTTATCTCTGGGACGTTTTACGTCCCGCATACGAAAGTGGTTTTATCAGTCATCAAGCGGTAGAATTTCAAAATCAGTTAGTAATCCCAAAGCTTCCAAAATTTAAAGATGAAATTCTTTTTGCGTCGGGAATAGATAATCTCGGGAAAATGACAATTAATAATATTTAGCGTCGTTTATTGGACAAACGCCGCAAATTTGATTGCTCTTCAGGCCGCACTGATCAACCTAAATAGAGGAGAGAACGTAGTTCTAGAACAAATTCAAAAAAAGCTAGCGGGCGATATTCTGCTGCCAATGCCACGTTTGCCAGCTATAAGCGACTTAAACCCGAATATCATTTCACTTGTGGAGGAGCTCAACTCTTTTGGGGAAGAAGATGGAAGAATTATCGCTAGTATGTATAGGCATTTGGCTTATTGGCCAAACTACCTTGCTTTGATAAAAATAGCGTTGGAGCCAATAGCATCATCTGGAGAACTTAAGAGGGCCATTGAAGAGTCCAGAGAGCAGAGCGCTAAGAAAGCAATATCCTTATCAAAATTCTTAGAGCCGTTTCCGGAGAGTACTAGTTCCTCATGCTTTAAAGAAATAAAAAACGTATTAGAACTATTCACTAGGCATCCATTGTCAAAGATGGTGGTCATTTGTGGAATGTTGATCGAAGCACTTGAAAAGTGATTTGCTCTATAGAAATTCGATGAAAAAGTTTTATTTTTTGGAGAACCTAAAATTTTAGTGGTTGCTGCGGGGCCAATTGGTTTGGAGGCTTTGCCTGAGTTCGCGAATTTTGAGATCTAGACTCTGGTTGTAGATGGACTGTCGGAGATAAATAGAGTGAGTAAAGCGATTTGCTGATTTTAGCGAAATCTTGAGATGTTAAACAGCCCAGGTGTTGCCGAACAATTTATTAAAAAAGGTAGCACAATGGAAAGATCACCAACGATTTTCGAAATGACAAGAGCCCTTGGAAAGTAATTTAGTTTATGAACGCTGACAATCTTTTCAGCCAAATAATAATATTAGTAATCTGGACGAGTGTTACGACGATCTCCTGCAAGCGCTTAATGGGTTATCAGCTAACCAGTGTTGTCAATTGAATTCACGTATAATTCTTTTAATGGGTAACCAAATAGCAGATAATAGAAAGCCCAACGAATTTATAACTTTAGCGAAAACACGATTGGATATAACCTAGCTAGATTTTTTAAATAGTGCGAATCAAGGAAGGGTAAAACTATGCCAAAAGGTTATTGGATAAGCGCGCACCGAAAGAAAGCAGATGCAAGTAAGCACGCAGCTTATGTAAAAATAGCAATTCCTGCGATTGAAAAAGCGGGAGGTCGTTTTCTTATCAAAGGTGGTGATTTAGTTGCAAAAGAAAATGGTCTTATGGAAAGAACAGTAGTCATCGAGTTTCCTAGCTATGAAGATGCTAAAAAGGCCTACGACTCGGCCGATTATAAAGTGGCATTAAAAGAGTTAGAAGGCGGAGCGGATAGAGACCTCCGAATAGTTGAAGGCGTTTAATTTGTTAACAGATGAAATCACAGCTCATCAAGCGGAAGATGACCCTCGAAATCAGCACATACTAATTTATGTTGATGGGAATATCGTTCCTCGGTCCGAGGCTAAAATTAGCGTTTATGACTCTGGGTTTATGTTAGGAGATGGTGTTTGGGAGGGTCTTCGTTTTTATAATGGCACCTGGGCTTTTCTAGATGAACATATGAACCGACTTTTTGAGGCTGCAAACGCAATCGATTTAGATATCAAATTAGGCAAAGTTGAATTGGTAGCAGCTCTGGAAAAAACGCGCTTAGCTAATCGTATTACCAAAGATGCCCATGCTAGATTGATGGTGACTAGAGGGATAAAAGCAAGGCCATTCCAACATCCCTCCTTGTCCTTTCAAGGACCTACAATTGTGATCATAATAGAACATTCGGTGCCCAAATTTTCACGGCCAATAAAACTTGCCACAGTTCCTAATATAAGGGGGCTGCCGATGACACAGGACCCAAAACTCAATAGTCACTCGAAGCTAAATTGTGTATTGGCTTGCATTGCAGCTCAGAAAGCTGGAGCCGATGAAGCCTTGATGCTTGATGTAAATGGTTTTGTATGTACCACAAATTCATGCAATTTTTTTATTGTGAGGTCGGGAGAAGTGTGGACTTCTACTGGTGACTATTGTCTGAATGGAATTACACGTCAAAAGGTTATAGAAATCTGTAAGTTGGAGGGCATACCAATTTTTGAGAAGAATTTTTCCTTAGTAGAAGTCTATGGAGCTGATGAAGCTTTTCTTACGGGTACATTTGGAGCTCAAGTACCCGTTGGGTTAATAGATGGTCGCGCAATAGGAAAGGGGGCTGCCGGAGATATTACCAAAAGAATAAGATCGGCATATTTCGACCTCATCGAGAAAAATACCCAACGCTAAAAGTAGAAAGAAAAAATGCAAACGATACCTATTAATTCTAATCGGCTTTTAAATGATCTACGTGAACTGAGGAAAATTGGCGGGATTGGCTCTGGCGTTGTTCGTCCAGCTTTCAGTGACTCTGATATGGAGGCAAGATACTGGTTGAAAAAAAGATTCGAGGATGCTCATCTTGATACGACAATAGATGGTGTTGGAAACGTTCTGGGCCGGTCACGAAAAATAGGTGTAAGTATCCTTTTAGGGTCGCACTCGGATACTCAACCAGAAGGCGGATGGCTAGATGGTGCATTGGGGGTGATCTATGGTTTGGAGGTCGCACGAGCCCTTCATGAAAACGATAATACAAGCCAATTATCAGTGGACGTCGTTTCTTGGCAAGACGAGGAAAGTAACTTTTTATCGTGCTTAGGCAGCAGGTCTTGGTGCGGAACCTTAAATCCCGAGTTGGAAAAACTAGCTGTAAGCCGCGAGGGTGAAAAATTAGAGCACGCGTTGAAAAGAGTTGGCTTAGATAATACACCTAGACTTAAAATTGAAGAAGATAGGTATTTAGGATACCTTGAAGCCCATATTGAACAGGGTTGTTATCTAGAAGAGGCCGGTGAGAAAATTGGAATTGTAACCGCAATTGTTGGAATACGCGCGCTTATTATAAGTTTTAAGGGTGAACAAAATCATGCAGGAACGACAACGATGAAGCGTCGGAAAGACGCAGCAACGGCTATGTTCGAAACTGCCTACAGAATAAATAACCAATTTCCAACTTTGGCAAATGAAACGACGGTTTGGACTATTGGAAATGCAACCGTAGAACCTGGTGCGTCTTCTATCGTACCCGGTGCTGCAGAACTTACCTTGCAGTTTCGGGATCAAGATGAGCGGATCCTAGATTCTTTGGAAGAAGAAGTGCGAAAAATAGTTTCAGATATTGAAAATAAAACCAAAATCAAAGTAGATGTTCGCCCCGGAAGAGAAGTGATCCGACCCTCAAAAATGGATTCTAGTTTTCAAAAACATCTCTCGAAAGCGGCTCAGGCAATTACACCAAATGCATGGCGTTACATGCCGAGTGCTGCAGGGCATGACCCGATGGTCATCCATGAAAAACTTCCATGTGGTATGCTCTTCATTCCGTCTATTAATGGGATAAGCCATAATTTTGACGAAGACAGTCACGAAGATGATATTATTTCAGGATGTGAGGTTTTCACTTCGGCGGTCGCATCAATTTTGCTAAGTGAGTAGTTTAATATCAAAGTGTTGTATAAAAGGAGGAAATTATGTCGGTTTATATGATCTTGGATGCGGAAGTTCACGACCCTGTCGAATATGAAAAGTATAAAGCAGCAGCTCCAAAATACGTTGCTCGGCATGGTGGAGAATATTGTTGTCGGGGTGGTGCTGCAGAAATCTTTTTGGGAGACTGGCAACCTGAACGAATCGTAATGCTAAAGTTCCCTTCGAGAGAAAAATATGACGCATTCATAAATGACCCTGATTACAAACCATGGAAAGAGATGAGGGAGTCTCTAACCACGATCAAGCAATGGATGCTAATAGAAGGGATGTAGAGCTTTTAAACTAAGTACTTTGACGATTAGTTTTTGATAAAAGCAGAGTGCAAATTATGACAATTGTGCCGCCGAGATAGATATTCAAAGTTGGTGTCTCGTTCCAAAAAATAAATCCAAAAATTACTGCCCAGATGAACTGTGTATACTCTATGGGGGCGACAAAATTTGCAGGTGCCAATTTATATGCTTTGATCATAGCAAATTGCCCGAGCCCACCTGCGACACCCATCCCACATAAAAATAGCAAATCGATTGTACTTGGGAATGTCCAACCAAAGGGAAGAAACGTGGCGGACCCCAACGTGCAAGAAAGAGTAAAATAAAAAAACATTGTCCCTGACGGTTCTGTCTTGCTCAATTGCCGTATCGATAAAACAGCCAACCCATATAAAAAAGATCCTAATAGTGCGACGGCTAAAAAAATATTGGGCGGTTCATTAAAAGGATCTACCGCTATAGTTATTCCAATAAAACCGAATATTACCGATAACGACCCTAAAAAACCCACGCGTTCCTGTAAAACTGGGAAAGAAAGAAGTGAGACGAATAATGGCATAGTGAAAATTATAAGGGTTAATATCGTTAAAGGTATCTTGGCGGCGGCTACAAAAAGGCAGGCCATGGATCCCAATCCCAAAATTGCTCTCAGCATATGAATTTTCGGTCGGTTTGTCCTTAGAAGATCGTGGTTATTTAGAAAAAATGGCATAAAGATTAGAAGGGCGATTAGGCTCCTAAAAAATACTAACTGTTGCCCAGAAAAGTTATCACCTAACCCTTTTGCTAAGGCAAACATTACGGCGAATCCAAACGCGGCGAGAAGGCCAAAAGAGAGTGGTAGAATCATAGCTCATAAAGCGAAGTTGGTTTTTATCGTTGTAGTAAAGTATCTTATCCAAATAGAATTCGCCAGTTATTCAAGAATTCTTGTGACGAATTTATATTGATTAGGATTTCGTCGTACTGTCGTTTTCTCAGTAATCAAAATAAGATTAGAAAAAGGTCTAGTTGAAAAATATTTTTTTGATAAATGATGGGTTGTTTTCCTGCTTAGATAAAGATATTTTCCTTCCGTATACGTTTTAGCGCTTCTTGAGAGGTAATACATGGCAGACGTCGATGATGAGACAAGGCAATACCTTAGGATTTTAGCGGAAAGCACCAAGAATTCTGGTACCGCTGGCGTTGCTCGACGGCTCTTTAAGGCAGCTGATACCGGCAGCCAATCTGACTATCAACAGGCCGAAACGATATTTGATTCGTTGCCTTTAGATAAAAGAATGACAATCAAGGAGTTCGCAGAAACGGAAGCACGGCTGGTTGAGAAAAATTAGATCCTCTAAAACGGCAAATGGTTCCTATGATTTGGATCGGTATTTTACTAGTAGTTTTTGTTTTCCTGGTAGCGCTTATTTTTTGGTTGCGCAAGCGAGACTAGTTAGCTTTGGATAATAGCTATAATCCACTGGTACCTATTGTATTGATACTAATGGCATGTCACCTCTTACTTGGTATGTATGAGCGTTGGTTTAAAAAAAGTGAAAGTCTGAACTTATTTATGCCCATCTCGTACGTTGGCTTAGGAATACTTTTAATCGTTTGGTTTTTGTATCCAGACTGGCATTTTTAATATTTTCATGAAAAAGCCATGTCACTGAAATACTTTTCTGTTCTGACACAAGGTTTTCCAGTTATGATTTCGATAACGAGTTGAATTAGCTCTTTGGTACTATTATGAAAAAAATACGCGATTCCATCTGTCTTCTTTTAGCATTAACATTTTTTGGCTCCATGGCGTTTGGGGAAGTAAATACAGAAAAGGCCAACGAGGCTTTCTCGAGAGGACTCGCAGCCTACTCTGATAAAAGATTTTTGGAGGCTATTAGTTGGTATACCACAGCAACATCTTTCGGTCATTTAGGTGCCCCTTCTTTCATCGGGCATATCTATGTCGATGGAGAGGGAGTGCCAAAAAATTTAACACTGGCTTACATGTGGTATCAAATTGGTGCGACCGCTGGCTTTAAAGACTCCGAAGAAAACCGTGATAGAATTGCGCGACTAATGGATCAAGATTCGATTTTACTCGCGAAAAAAAAAGCTGAGATATGCATCGTATCATCGTATGAAAGGTGCAAGTGACAGAACACCATAGTTTTCCAAGACATAGAGTGGAATCGGCAGCATTTTAAATGCGAGTAGCTTTTTTACTTATTAAATGTCTTATTCAGAAAACGGATCACTCTTTATCCAGTCTACCGTTTCTTTTAATAAAGTAGGAAAATCCCTTATGGAAACACCCAGACTATCTCGGCGAGAAAAGTCAAATGTAGTTGCAGGTAATGGTTGTTCTGTTAATGGTGTAGGTTGAACCATGTTGGGAATAAGTTTTGCGCATTCCTCGTAAATTTCCTTCCAATGGAGACTTCCATAAACCCCAAAGTAACGCCCAGATGCATTTGGGTTTTCATATGCTGCGAGGAACAAATTAGCTAAATCAACTAAATGTATCATAGAGGTGGAGTTATTAGGGACAGCATCGTGTCGTGGACCCCCGCCTTCAATTAGGCTTTTTAGCCATTTGAAGGGATTGTGTTCTAAGTGCTTAGGTAATAATGCCTCCCCGAACAACCCTGTTGGAAGAAGAATTGAAAGTCGAATATCATTTGCGCTTGCATACTTTATGGCTTCCTTTTCCATAACTGTCTTAGCAGCCGACGTAAATTTTCCAGAACTATACTGTTCCAATTCGTCTGACCAGTGTTCAACTTCATTTTTGAATGGTTGTGAAGGGATAGGGTTTGTGCTTGAGGTGGAAGAACACACAACGGCTGTTTGGACGTTATTTCTTCTGGCGGCGTCCAATATATTCAAGCATCCGTCCACGGTCGGTTTTATAATTTCAGTTTTTCCTTCAGAGATTGTCATCTCGCGGGCAGGCTTGCCATTACTGCCAAAATACGTGGGGATGAGTGAAGCTATAAAAACTGCGTCTGTCCCCGAGAGAGGATCGTCTAAATCTTTTGGGTTTTTCATGTCTGCACTAAAGAGTGAAAGGTTTTTCGAATTGTTTAATTTTTTAAGATAGCTAGCGCTTTCTAGATCATTCAAATTTCGCATTGTCCCGTTAACATGGTAACCTTTACCAAGAGCAGCCTTAACTATATGGGAACCTACTAGACCAGTGGCCCCAATTACACATAGTGTTTTTTTCATCATTATTTCTTCCGCTATTCTGAAACATTCACAAAAATAATTACACTTTGAGCTATCGTGCTTTTATCCAATTGTCTATGCTTTATATTTTATGCAAAAATTTATTGTAGGCGGCGTTTAAGGTTTCTTCCGAATATTCATATCCTTGAGATTCTAAAAACTCATTAAAAGTTGGGAATAAAGCGTGGGGAATTTGAAAACCGCATAAAACCCGACCAAAAGCAGAGCCATGATTTCTATAGTGAAAAAGTGATATATTCCACTTTTGTCCCATTCTAGTTAGAAAATTCAAAAGTGCACCGGGGCGTTCCGGAAATTCAAACCGATAAATTCTCTCAACTTCATCACTATTCAAACGCCCACCAACCATATGGCGAATATGGAGTTTTGCCATATCATTTTCAGTAAGATCTTCGGTTTCATACCCGTGTTGCCTGAAGACTTTCTGGATTTTTAATCTCTCGTGTTGTCCTTCGGTTAGAGCCAGGCCAACAAATATATGAGCTTCTTTTGAACTTGAGTATCTGTAATTGAACTCCGTAATACTGCGTTTACCCAGAACTTTACAAAATGCTAGAAAACTACCTTTTCTTTCCGGAATTGTTACTGCAAATAGTGCTTCACGCGCTTCAGAATAATTTGCTCGTTCCGAAATGTGCCTCAGTCGGTCAAAACTAACATTCGCGCCACAATTTATCGCAATCAAGGTTTTGTCGGAGATTTTATTGTTTCTAATATAATTTTTCATCCCCGCAACAGCTAGAGCTCCTGATGGTTCCGCAATGGCTCTTGTGTCTTCAAATAAATCTTTGACTGCTGCGCAAATCTGGTCCACATCGGCCAATACAATTTCATCGATAACCTTTTTTGCCAGGCGAAAGGGTTCTTTGCCAACTTGAGCAACTGCTACACCGTCTGCAAAGATCCCGACATTTCTTAATGTTATTCTACGACCCTTTTTAATAGAGGCATACATTGATGCAGATTCGTCTGACTCAACCCCAATGATTTTTATCTCAGGCCGTACCATTTTTATATATGATCCAACCCCTGCGATTAATCCGCCTCCGCCAATTGGAACAAAAATCGCATGAATATTTTTCGTATATTGACGGAGAAGTTCGAGTGCTATTGTGCCCTGACCAGCAATCACAAATGGATCATCGAATGGGGGAATAAAAACGAGGGAATGTTGGTTCGCTATTTCTTGTGCTTTGGCGAAAGCCGTTGAAAAGTCATCCCCGTGCAGAATTACTTTCGCGCCAAACTTTTTGACGCCGTCTATTTTTATTTCTGGGGTTGTCTCTGGCATTACAATTGTAGCTTTTATTCTAAGCCTGTCTGCAGCAAGAGCTACCCCTTGGGCATGATTTCCTGCTGACGCAGCAATGACACCTCTTTCCTTCTCGGAAGGACTGAGTTGGACGAGTTTATTATAAGCGCCCCGAATTTTAAAAGAGAAAACGGGCTGAAGATCCTCTCTTTTGATGAAGATATTGTTTTCTAATTTATCGCTTAATCTTGGAGCTCTCTCTAAAGGTGTTTCATGCGCTACATCATATACAGGTGAGTTCAAGATCATTTTTAGGTATTTTGTAGGCATTACATAAGCTCTTCATAATTACTAAACAACCAGCTATGAAAACTTAGTTTGGTGGCGGAGGGGAAGGGATTCGAACCCTCGATACCAGTTTCCCAGTATAACGGTTTAGCAAACCGCCGCCTTCAGCCGCTCGGCCACCCCTCCAACGCTTCTTAGGCCTGCAAACCTTGCTTCCTAAAATAATCGGAGTGTTGATTTTTATTATTGGAATGCAGGTGTGTCAACGTCTCGTTTATTACTAAGTTAAATCTTCCACTACTTATTGCGATTGTATTCAAAAAATATCAAAGCTTGGGCTATTTGTGGGACTTTACGTCCGTTTATTTTTTTAACTAGTTGTAGCAAGGGCATACTTTAATAGTTACAAATACCTATGTAACATTGAACTTATGATTTGGGTTATCGGTACAAAACATTGAATGAATTGGGATAACAATCGATGATAAATAATTTGAAAACGCGTCTCGCGGACGAGAGAATAACCGTCGCACCCGGGATATACGATGCTTTGTCTGGACTTATTGTTGAACAGGCAGGTTTTAATACGGCTTACATGTCTGGAGCATCACTTGCTTATACACGTTTTGGGCGTCCAGATATTGGTCTAATCGGTATGCGTGAGGTTGCTGATACGGTCACAATTATACGAGAGCGTATCAATATTGAACTTGTGGTAGATGGTGACACAGGATACGGCAATGCTCTTAATGTGATGCGGACCGTGAAAGAGTTTGAGAGGGCAGGCGCTTCGGCTATCCAACTAGAAGACCAAGATTTACCAAAACGATGTGGCCATCTAAATGGGAAAACACTTGTATCCGCATCTGAAATGGTAGGCAAGCTGAAAGCTGCGGTTGATACAAGAGTTGACCCAGATACTCTAATTATTGCACGAACTGATGCTATTGCAGTGGAGGGTTTCGAGTGCGCCTTAGAACGAGCCGAGAAATATCTTGAAGCAGGTGCGGACGTATTATTTGTTGAAGCCCCTGAAAACAGGGATCAAATGGAAAAAATGAACCTCCAGTTCAGTGGCCGGATACCATTACTAGCTAATATGGTAGAAGGGGGA
>Ga0160422_10002565_pt1 | contig 11365 bp, 11 predicted proteins | sample Fk160mmetaG_FD_108192 | JGI IMG/M metagenome (GOLD analysis project Ga0160422, IMG submission 108192) | Marine microbial communities from the Central Pacific Ocean - Fk160115 60m metaG | ecosystem: Environmental > Aquatic > Marine > Oceanic > Photic zone | place: The Central Pacific Ocean... | reverse complement strand
ATGAAAACCATTGACTACATTCAAAAAAAAGATGGGCAAAGTAAAATAAAGCTAGCAAGTCAAGACCTTAAAAAAAGATGGAAAATGAAACAAGAGAGATTAAGCAATCTCTATACTACAAAAATCCATGATATAATAAAAGTGAGATGAAAAAAAATAAGTTAAACTTCTTTCAACCAGAGAAAGAAAAAAATTTAGGTCAATGGCTAATGGAACAAGGAATATCAGCAGGGTTTCCGTCACCAGCGGACGATTTTAAGGAAATTAGGATAAGCTTAGACAGAGAACTGGTGAAAAATGGTGATGCCACTTTTTATGCGAAAGTAAGTGGTGATTCGATGATAAATGCAGGATTGAGTGATGGAGATTTGATCGTTATTGATCGCAGTTTAGATCCGGAAAACAATAAAATAGCAGTTTGTTTTATTGATGGTGATTTTACGGTAAAAAGAATTATCAAAAAAGGTTCTGAGTTATATTTAAAGCCTGAAAATAAAAAATATAATCCCATAAAAATTGATGAAGAAAACGAGTTACAAATTTGGGGAATTGTAACCTATGTTATAAAATCACTTTGATGTTTTTAAGTCAAAAAATTTAGAGTAAAGGAAAATCATATAGAATAGAATAACCGAAATAGTTACAATAATATTAACCCCTTCAAATAAAATGGAAGATAAATCAATGTTCCAAATCATAAGAGATATTCCAAAACCAAAAATTAGAACTGAAATTGATAAGAATACTATTAAAATAGAAGCTTTAACATGGCTGTAACCTTTATCAATTAGCTTGTGATGCAAATGCCTTCTATCAGGTAGGAATGGAGAGTTTCCAGAGTTTGCTCTTAAAATGTAAACTCTTAGCGTATCAGTGAGGGGGTAAATCAGTAATAGTACAGCAATTAAAGATCTATTGATCCAATTATCAGTTATTAATTGATTTTCCGAATGAAGAATTGAAAACATAAAATAGGTAATTATTGAACCAATTAAAAGAGAGCCAAAATCACCAAGAAAAACTTTTTTATCAGTTTTTAAATTAAATATTAGGAATCCAATTAAGGCACCAATTAAGGTTAAAGAATAAGACAACATAGATTCCTTTTGAACAGAATAAGAGAATAAGTTTATGTCAGTAAAATAAATAATTGTTGAAATAGCAATAAAAAACTTAATTGAAATTAAACCTGTAAGACCATCGATTCCATCAATTAAGTTTAACGAATTAGTAATAACTAAAAAAACAAACAAGGAAACAATGTATGATGTCAATTCTGAAATTTCATAAATGCCAAAAATTCCATAAAAATTATTAATGTAAACATCACTTTGAATTAGTATAATTCCAGCAAAAATTTGCATTGCAAACTTTTCAACATAAGTTACATCAAATAAATCATCAAAAAACCCAATAAGTGCTACAAAACAGCAAGCAATTAATGAAAATAAATTTATTTCTAAATCCAAAAAGGCTCTTCCAATACCATAGCAAAAACATAATGTTAAAAAAATTGCAGCTCCACCTGATCTTGTTGCCTTTTCATTATGTGAAGATCTTATATTTACAGGGTCAAAAAGTTTTCTTTTTGAAAAAAACTCAAATAAATAACCATTTAAAAATAATGAAATGATAAATCCCGTAATAAAATAAAATAAAAACATTTATTTACAGCAACACTAAATTATTAAATATATTTAATTATCAATTAAACAAATGATCAACATATTTAGAAAAAGTAAACCAACATTATTAAGTCTTATTCCAAAAGGCTTCGTTGATATTCATTCACATATTTTGCCTGGAATTGATGATGGTGCAAAAGACATAAATCAATCAATATCACTAATATTAGAAATGAAAAAAATGGGTTTTTCTAAAATTATTGGCACTCCTCACACATATCCGGGACTATACAATAATACAAATAATACAATAAAAGAAAGTTTTGATGAGCTGGAAAAAAAGGTGAGGGGAAGAATGAAATTAAGTTATGCATCAGAATACATGATTGATACTTCACTAATAAAAAAAGCAGAAGAAAAAGATATGCTGTGCTTGGGTAGAAATTTTGTTCTTATTGAAACTTCAATAAATCATGAACCACTAAGCTTTGATAATGTAATTTTTAATTTACAAACAAATGGATACACTCCCATAATTGCACATCCTGAAAGGTATACTTACATGTACAACAATAAAAAGAAATATTTTTACTTAGCTGACAAAGGTTGTAAGTTTCAAATAAATCTTCTATCAATTGTAGGTTACTATGGTAAAAGTAGCATCCATTTATGTGATTTTTTATTAAAAAACAATCTAGTAGATTTTGCTGGAAGTGATTTGCATAATATTGGGCAAATCGAATACTTTAAAGAAAGCGTAAGTATAAATTATTACAGAAAGATTATTAAAGTTTTAGAAAATAATATTGAAAATTTTAGTTAAAAATTAGTTTTCTTCCTCATACTTATAACCATAATTGTAAGCATACTTATATCCATAATTATAACCATACTGATATCCATATTTGTATCCATAAGCATCACTTACCCCTACACTATTTAAAACTAAAGACATATTTTTTAATTTTCTTTCATGAAAACACTCATTTACAAAAACCGACAAATTTTTGGAGGAGTAGTTTGATCTTATGACATAGATTGTACAATCTACAAGATTATTTAATGAAAAAGTATCAGAGACTAAAAGACATGGTGCAGAATCAATTACCACGTGATCATATTTATTTTTAAGTTTTTTAATTAAATCTTTGAAAAATGTAGATTCGATTAAATCTGACGGATTTGGTGGTATTGTTCCAGAAAGAAGGATATCAAAACTTGTATTATTAATGTTATGAGTAAAAATATAATCATCTATCTCAGCATTACCTTTTTTATATAAATAATCAGACAGGCCTTTTCTTGATTTATCTATACCAATTATACTGTGAATTTGAGGGTTTCGCAAGTCAGCTCCAATTAGTAAAACTTTTTTATTTTCATTGGAAACTAGTGATTTTGCTAAGTTAAATGAAATAATAGTTTTTCCTTCTCCCTTTACCGAAGAAGTTACAACAAACGAATTTCCTGACAAATTATTTTTCTCCAACAATAAAAATTTAATATTTGATAAAACCATTCTGAAGGTTTCATCAAGAACACTTCTGGTTTTGGAATTATTTGATTCAGTTTTGATATTTGTTATATACGGTATTTCACCTATAATTGGTAAATCTGGAAAAAGATCAGATAAATGTTCTCTGGTATGTATTTTTGTATCAAATGTAAATTTGATAAATAAAAATAGGCCTGGTATTAATAGCCCGAGTAATAATGCGCCAAAATAGACAAGTATAGGAACAGGGAAAACTGGATAGTATGAATTTTTTGCAGAATCAATAATTTTGATTGATGGTTTGATTACTGCGAAGTTTATTGCAGCTTCTTCTCTTTTTTGTAATAATAATAAAAATAATGATTCTTTTATTTCAAGCTCTCTGTTTATGGATCTTAAAATCTTTTCATTTTCGGGCATATTTTTGTATTGATTTTCAAATTCGAGTTCCTTTGAAACTAGGCTAGAAATTTTAATGTTGAGGTTTTGTATGTACAAATTAAGAGACTGAATGATATTTTGCATTGAATTGTCTATCTGTTTATTATAACTACTTATTGTATAATTATTTTCTCCTGCTGTGATTAAGAACCTATCCCTATCTCTTAAAATCAAATTATGATTGCTAATTAATGAATTTATATTATCATTTTCCAAACCTATGTTGAAGGGTAAATATTCAATGTCTCCGTTTTTTAATGTCTCAATTAAATACTTAGAAATCTCCAACTGTTCATTTGATTTAAAGATATCAGAATCATAAATTGATTTTTGATTCATATTTAATTGAGCATCGAATTCTACGTCTGTCAAATTATTAAATTCTTTAAATTCTTTTTTTCTAAGTTCTATTGTCTCTAACTGCCCATTTAGTAAATCAAATCTTCCATCAACAAAATCAATAGTTCGCTTGTAAACTAATCTTCTATCGAGTATACCATCATTATCAAACTCAAAAATCAAAGTATTTATATAATCATTAGCTATTTTTGGATTAGATAACCTTAATACTAGTTCCAATTGATCACTATCTTTTCCAGTTTCATTGATTTTTACTAAACTAACAAACCTGTCTACAACAAAATCAAATGGCTTAATGATTATAGATTTTTTTACTCCATCTAACTTTTCTATCGGATCTCTGATACTTATATCGAAAGGTAGATTATGATTGTATGTTTCAGAACTAAATCCTTTAAACTTAACAGAACTCACAAAATCACTAAATTCATTGTATTCAATAATTTCCATAGCTTCATCAGATAAAATGAACTCATATTTTAAACCTTTTGTTATTGTATCAGTATTTATTTTGAAATTAAAGTCATAATCATTAAACCATTCGGTTGAATGATTTTGTGTATTTTTTATGTTACCAATTGTATAAAATTCAACGTTAGATTTTAATTTTTTAACAACCTCTTTATGAATTTTATTCGATGATAAAACTCCCATTTCATTTTGTAAATTTATCATTGATCTATTAAAGATTGTCATAGCAGTTGGCAAAGCCATCTCAGAATCCATGGCATCATCAATTATCTCAATTCTTGCTGTAGATTCATATTTAAAGTCTGCATAGCGTAAATAGAAAAAAGCTAGAATCAAAGTCATTAGCACAGATGCAATAAAATATCTGTAAAAAGACAGATATCTCATTACATATTTAACATTGATGATATTTTGTTCATTTTGATAATTTGAAATATTTTTTTGTGAACTCATAATCAAAAAAATTATCTATTACCAATTACAATTATAGAGGATAATACAAAGGATAAAAGGCTTAGCAGTGTGCCAGAATTTCCTATAATACCGGCATTTTTAATTCTGTTGCGATTAGGATTAACAATTATAATATCACCAGAGAAAATTTGGAAAGAATCACTTTCAATAAAATCACTTTTTGTTAAATCTATATTAAATACTTCTCTTGTGATTGAATTGTCTGATAAAAGTTTATTTCTTAATATTTTGATTTGATCTCTTTTGCCATTAATTGTTAAATCACCAGCCATACCGATAGCCTCTAAAATATTAATATTATTTTTGAAAAAATCATACTTTCCAGGCTTATTAACTTCACCTAAAATAACAAAATGAGTATTAAGTAACTTAACATCAACAATTGGATCATTTAAAATTTTTGAATCAATTATAATTTTTTTTATAAGATTCGATGCTTCTGAAACGCTTAAGTTTTGAACATAAACCTCTCCAATGGAGTGATAGTTAATATATCCTTTCTGATCGACTTGGAAACCATTGTAAAGCAATATTTCTTTAGAATTGGTCATATTTGAAGACAATGGATTGAATTCGACTGTTGTTTGTGGGTCCTTCGACAAAATTGATATTTTTAACACATCATCTTTTTGTATTTTATAATCTTGGTAGTTTACTTGATACTCAGATTGATTGGCAATATCTTGCATATACAAAATATCTTTTTTTGTAGAGCAATTATAAAAACATAGTGCTAAAGCAATTATAAATAGATTTTTAACCCTCATCCTTATAAATTTAATTAGATTTAGGCTCACGAATATAAATTAATAAATTTAAAATATATAATGAATGTTAAATTTTCATAAAGAAGAAAAAACAATTATTGAAATTTTATTCAACGACCAAGTACCTAGCAAGGTTAATTTCCAAAATTTTAACTTTGATAAATTCGTCAAAATATGCAGCTCTCACCTGTTGTTGCCATTAATTTATTCTAAGCTGAAGGAGAAAAAACTTTTAAAATCGATTCCTTTAAACCTAAAAACTTATTTAAATGAAATTCATAACATAAATTATGAAAGAAACAAAAATTTAATAAAAGAAGTATTAGTAATAATTGATCTCCTTGATAAAAATAAAATCGATTATGTTCTTCTCAAGGGTTCTGCACACGTGCTAACTAATGTTTATAATAATATTGGTGATAGGATGATTGGTGATATAGATATACTTGTTGATAAGAAAAAAGGGGCTGAAACTGTTTTACTTTTGAAAAATTTAGGGTATTATAATTTAACAGATGATATTTTTTTTGATTTCAGACATCTAAATAGACTAATAAATAAAAAGAAAATCTTTGCGGTTGAAATTCATACAAGGCTTTTTGATAAACATAAAAATATTATTGATATCAATGACATTGAAAAAATTAATAATGTAACAGTTTTTAAAAGGAAAACGAGTGCTGATTATAATATTTATAATGACCAAATTAATGATTTTGGATATTTAAAAAATAATTATAGCTACAGAAGTATTTATGATTTTTTAATACTTAGCGAAAAAAAATATCCTCAAAGAAAGAATAAGATAAAACTAGATAAATTTAAAAAAAGATATTTTACAATTGGTAAAGAGTTGGGTATACGTTTTTTTAGAAATTATAATTTTGAAACTGATTACTTTAGTTCAATTAGATTTAGGATTAGTAAAAAAATAAAGATTTACAAAAAGATGGAAAGACTTATCATTAACATAGTTCAAATTATCGTTAATTTACCAAAAAAAATCACAAAGCTACAGGACAAAAAATACAGAATTTATCTTTTTAAAAAAATTAAATCTCAATAACCTCGGCTTTATCCCATTCAATTATTTCATTTGCTCCTCTTAAATCACAAAAGGTACATTGCTTTAGCCATTTTTCTAATTTAGAGCGGGCATTTTTAATTCCCACATAGGATTTAAATGTTCTAAATTTCGATAATCCAGGAACAATAGGTTGATTAATGTCAAAATCTCTAGGGTGAAAATAAGTCATTATATAATCAGCACTTTTAGACCATTCTCTAATAAGTTTATAAGGAATAAGCCTAAAATATCCTCCTCCAGAATATATTATTGGAAATCCGAAAATAGTGTGAGTATTAATTGGAAACTCTTTAAGAGTAGCACTATTATATTTTAGTATTGAGGGCTTTGCATGTTTGTATTTTGGCATCCCACCGTGAGCACGACCTGCAGGAAAAACAGATGAATCATATTTTATTCCAAGTTCATATAGTGCTTCAAAAGCCCATTTATTTTTTTCTGTTATAGAAAATCCTGGAGCTCTGAAAGAATTAACTTTTAAGCCAGTACAATCTTCAATAGTTTTTATGGATTTGTCAATATCATTAAAAAACTCCTCTCTTCTCATTTCATAAGCTAATTGATGCATGTGAGAGTGAGTTCCAATTTCAAATCCTCTATCGTTAATCTTCTTTACAATGTTAGGATAATTCTGTGCTACCCAACCCAACACAAAAAAAGTAGCACTAACTTCGGCTTCATCAACAATATCCAAAATAGTTTCAACACCGTACTCTAGTCTTGATTCATAATTAGACCAATTTTTTTCTGTCTTAGTGTGAGTATGATCCAAAATATGAAACCAATCCTCTATGTCAAATGTCAGAATCTTCACTAGAAAAATTTATTATTATTTTTAAACTCAATTACATCTTTCCTTGAGGGGAAAGAATAATACGAACTGTTTTCATTAGGATTTTCTATAAGTTTTACTTTATTATGATGAATTAAGTCGATAGACTTAGCAATTAATTCCATACCGACCCTTTTTGTGTCTCTGATTAAATCAGCATGAGTTTGATTATTGATTTTAATTTCTTTTTGAGTTATTATTGGGCCACTGTCAATTCCTTCATCTACATAAAATACTGAGACACCTGTTCTTTTTTCATTGTTTTTTAAAACCCAAAAGGTAGGCATCAATCCTCTATATTTTGGAAGTAGAGCCGTGTGTAGGTTAATACATCCCATAGGAGCTAAATTTATAATTTGTTTTTTAAAGATCTGGTTACCCAAAACAGAAACTAGAATATCTGGTTTATAAGAATTTATAATATTTATTGAACTAGGAGAATTAATATTTTCTGAAATACTGATTTTTGGAATTTCATGATATTTCAAGACACTATTCATCTTATTCCTAAAATCAAATATTGAAAAAATATATTTTATGCTATAATGCATAAAAAAATTTATTCCAAATATTTTATAAGTCTTAACTGCTTTTCTAAAAAAACTTTCTTTTTTACCGAACGGTGATACTGCAGTTAAAACACAACCAACAATTTTGGAATGAGCTGGTAATATTTTTATTAGGTAATCAAAATTTTTTCCAAGATAAAAAGGCTCATTCTGTGTTATTACAACTATTCTCATAATTTTTTGGCTTTTGAATACCAAGTTGATCTAAGTTTCTTGACATTATTACTTTGAATCCAATTAAGAGTATTTTTAATAGATATATCAAAATTATAAATAGGACTGAAGCCTTTTTTTCTGATTTTATCTGAGATAAAAAAGGTGGATTGAGTAAATTTTTTTACGCGTTTTGAATTAATTTTTAAATCCTTTTTTAAAATTTTTTCAAATAAATCAATAGGAAAAGTTATTAATGATGTAATTATTAAAGGTATTTTAACTGGATATTTTAAATTTAAAATATTACAGATTTTGTATGATAATAATTCTGTCGTAATTTGTGGATAATCGCAATAATTGTATTCAAAATATTTAAGTTTTAGATTGTCAATACAAAACAAAACAGAGTCAACCACATTTTTAACATATGCTATTGATTTAATATTATCCCCACTACCAATAATTGCGTAAAATCTTGATTTAATTTGAAGTATTAAATTATAAACGTTACCAAAATTATTTTCACCAAATACAACTGCTGGTCTGATAATAATAACTCTGCAACTTGGATTATCTAAACTCCATTTTTGAATAATTTTTTCTGCCTCCAATTTTGATTTGCCATAGTCATTTATTGGATTTTTTGAGGAATTTTCGTCTTTACCATCTACAGAATTACCATAAATAGCAACGCTAGAGAAAAACACAAAAGTTTTGATATTATTTTTTTTCACGTATTCTAAAACATTTAAAGTACCTTCAACATTTGTTCGAAAAAAATGTTTTTGAAAGTCAAAATGTACAGCGGCTAAGTGAATCATTGTAATATCATTATCGATATTTAACTCTTTTGAAAGAAATTTATCTTTATCTAAAATATTAATACACTTAAAATTTTTATTCGGTGTGTTTGGTGCGTTAATATCATAATTAAAGATTATAGAATTACCCAATTTCTGTGAAAAATGTGATCCAATAAATCCACTGCCACCAGTTAAAATATATTTCATAATTCAATATTATTTATGTTTTTTTTCCAAAATGAATAAAAATATTTTTCATCTGAATATCTATAAAATTTATGAATTATTTGATTGGAAATAAAATTATATTTTTCAGAACTATAACCATTAATGATCCTTGCTAGGTTAGTATAATTAGAATTAATTAATTCGAAACCATAGTCCTTTTGGATAAAATGTTGAGTTGGAATGTTCATGACCAGTGGAATTAAGCCGCAACTTAAGGCTTCTAATAATGATAAGGAAAGTCCTTCTCTCGGGCTCAAAGAAATATAAAATCTACATTTTTCTTTAATAATTTTCTTAATGGAATTTTGAGTTAAAGAACCGTGTATGATGATATTTGGATTATTTAATTTTATAAGCTTCGGGTATAGTTGGCCGTCTCCAATTAGATGTAGTGTTTTCCCAGCTATTTTTTTTTGCCAAAAATCAACCAAATTATTTACTCCCTTGGAACTTTCTAATCTCCCAAAGTAAATAAAATCTTTATTATTATTATTCAAACTAACATCACTAAATGAAGAAAAATTTCTAAGTAAGGTTAATCTAAACTTAATATTAAACATTTTATACAAATCATCGCTTACAATTACAATTTCAGAGTTAGTTAGTCTCAAAAAATTTACAATAATTCTAGTAACAAATTTAATTCTACCAGGCCCATGAATGACAATCAAATCCTTTGAAAAGGGTCTTAAAAATTTTAGGCATGCTGCTCTTAGATCATGAAAAATAACTTTATTTTCATTATTGATAATATTTAATAATGAATTAAAACTTATTTTTTTTATTGAAACAAAGTCAACACCAAATTTCTTGCTTAAATTTCTAACATAAATTTCAGCACCTCCAAATTCCTTGTCACTATACAATATTGATTTCATTTTATGTTTTTGAGATATTTTTTAACATCTGTAATATAGCCAACTTTGAATTTGTTATAAAATATCTTTTTTTCCCATTTTAAAGTATCACTGTTCAAAGCAATAAGAAATTTAGAATCGTAATTATACCGTAACAAATTACTTTTGTATCCAATCAAGTTAGTGGTTTTAGAAAATATATGATCAACAACAAATACATTTTTAAATGTTTTAAATTTTTTATGTTTTGATCTTGGGTGAATTTTTACATAAAGTTTTTTAATCTTGTACTTATTTATTAATTCTTTTATCAAATATTGCTCTTTGAGTTTACTAATGCCTAAAGTCTTTGATAAAGGTTCATCTACATAAAAAAAATCACAAGCTTGGTCACTTATTTTAATTTCATAAGGCGAACCATAGATGAGTGGGTTAGGGTCAGAACATTTAAAATAATTTGAATTTTTATAAATTTCTTTTATTCTGTTTTTATAGTAATCTGTGAAATAAAAACAGTTTAAATTAGTTAAACAAAATTTTTTAAAAAATAGAGGAATCATAAAAATAATCGAGCATGACCACAAAAAAAATTTTAAAGAATTATTTTTGATATAATTAAAATTAAAAAATTGATTGTTTTCGGTAAATGCGTGTTGTAATACAACAATTTTTTTTGCTCTATTTTTAAGAAATTTCAACAGAAAAATATCGGGAACTCTCGATGCCACAAAAATGATTTCATATTTATTTAATTCTAAAAAATATAATTTCAAAAATGAAAGTGGATTTTGGTGTGTGATAAAAATTTTACAATTGTATATTTTGCTAGTAAATCTGTGATATTCAATTTTTGTATCTAAAATCGCTATCCTTTTCATGTTCGTTTATTGTTTAAAACAACCCAAAATAATGGAGATACAACAGATATTTTAGTAAAGACTAAAACTAAAAGATTTAAATCTTTAATACACCTCATAGAAATATAAATAATAATTGGAAATGAAAATATTCCTGCATAAATAAAAAGAAAAATGATTGGCCCTAAATCATAAGCCACATAATTTGATAAGTTTTCATAAAATCCTGCAAAATAAAAATTATCTAAATACTTAAATAATAATTCGAATCGACTGTAATTTTGAATCCCAATATCAAAGTAGTTATTAATTTTATTTAAAGCGAATTGATTCAAAAATTCGT
>Ga0160422_10002564_pt1 | contig 11368 bp, 5 predicted proteins | sample Fk160mmetaG_FD_108192 | JGI IMG/M metagenome (GOLD analysis project Ga0160422, IMG submission 108192) | Marine microbial communities from the Central Pacific Ocean - Fk160115 60m metaG | ecosystem: Environmental > Aquatic > Marine > Oceanic > Photic zone | place: The Central Pacific Ocean... | reverse complement strand
TTTTTAATTTCATCATGTTTGTTTTCGCAGTCTAGTAAGATTATTTCCGGACCCATGATTTCTTATATTGATGCTAGAACTACTCAAATTTGGATGTTACTTGAACCTGACGCTAAAACAGTTGAGGTTGATGTCAAGAATTATGATAATACAAAGTTTTTAAATTATTCTTTTGAAGTTAAGAATCCTCATAAGTTTAAAAATTACATTCCTGTAACAATTCCTTTGGAGTCATTGCGACCAAATACAGAATTTATACTAACTATTTCTGTTGATAATGAGAAATTTGAAAAGCAATTTGATTTGTACACAGCTAGGCCTCATTTAGATGATACTCATTTTTTGATAGGAGGAGATGTTACAAATTTAAATAACAATAACAGTCAAATTTTTAATTCAATGTCAAATATGAACTCTGATTTTATGATTTGGATGGGAGATAATATTGTATCTGATTTAAATGAAGATAATATTAATTTCAGAAATTTAGTTGATAGATATGTTAACACAAGATTAAATTCTTCTTTAAATAAGTTCTTTCAATCAACTTCTCATATTGCAACATGGAATGACATTGATTATGGTAAAATTAATGGAGGAATTGACTGGGCATTAAAAGATACCGCTTTTTATGTCTTTGACATGTTTTGGCCAAATTCTCTGAAAAAAACTTACAACTATACATTTTGGGATTATGGAGTATATCAAAAGTATTCATATAATGATTTTGATGTTTTTCTCTTAGATGCTAGATTTTTCAGAGAAAAAATATCCGATTCCTCTCCTTCAATGTTTGGTGATACACAAATTGAAAGGTTATTTGAAGAAATTAATAAAAGTGGGTCTACCTTTACCTTTATAGTTTCTCCTACTCCTTTTTTATTTAATACAGATGAATCATTAATTAATTATAAAGATCAGTTAGATCATTTTATGTACAGATTAAAGTTATCCGGCGCCGAGGGTGTTATTTTGTTAAGTGGTCAAGGAGAAAAAACTCAATTCAAAAAATATGAAAAAGATCCAAATTGGAGTGATTTGAGATTCTGGCATCCCATATATGAGTTTAATTTTGGTTCAATTGCTGGAATGGGCGAACAAAATTTTTCTAGAATCAAAGTTGAGGGAAAAACAGGTAAAAGAGTTTGTGTAATTGAAACTTTTAATGAAAATGGAGAACGATTGTTTATTAAAAGAATTCACGAAGATGAATTAAAATTTTAATTTTAGCCCTCTTTTGAGGGCTTTTTTATTGAAATATAAGTAATGAAAAAACTATTATTGTTTTTAATTCCAATATTTTGTATTCTTCAAATTAATTTTAATCTTAATTGAAAACATTCATATTATTTTTAATTTTTATTTTTTTTATTCCTAGTTGTGATATTGATGACTCTGATATGACTTGTGAGTTAATTTGTGAAAGTGACTTTATTTTAGATGAAGTAAATTGCGAATGTGTTGATTACATAGAACAGTATATTGGACAATGGGAGTTCACTAAATATTGGTCTACGACACATCCTTATAACCCGAATGATGGTGATTCATTTTGGATTGGGGAAATAACTTACGGAGATTTTGATAATACATTATTTATACCCCACGCTCAAATTCCTGAAATAAATGAAACTAACTATTGTTACTGTTATGAATTTGAAATTAATCAATCAGGTGAAATAAATCAAAATACATATGATGCTAATGATTTTAATTATTTTTTTGAAGGTTTTATTACCAGTGATTCTCTTTATTATTCCTCTGCATCTGGTTCTCCATTTAGTTCTTATTCCCAAACTATATACGGAAGAAAAATTAATTAAAGTTTCAAAAAAAAAGGGGAAACTAAATGTTTCCCCTCATTAATTTATTTAATTCTTCAAAATTTACTCAATAATTACTTTTTGAGTTTTGATAAAATTAGCATTAGATATTTCTACTAAATAAATTCCTTTTCCAAATTTAGTTAAGTCTAATGATTTTTGTCCACTTAAAGTTTCAATTAAAATAACTTCTCCTATAGTGTTAAATATCTTGACATTGTAACTTTCATTATTGGAGCTATTAATAGTAATTTTACCATTTGAAGGATTAGGAAATACTGAATAATTTAAATTTTCTTCTTCTAAGTTTGAGGATTCAGAAAATAATAATCCATCAATGAGGTGTATCACACCATTGGAGCAAACAATATCTGCTGTAGTCACCATAGCATCATCAACCATTACATTATCTCCAATATTAATTGTAACATTATTTCCATCCATCATTGTTAGTTCCATTCCATCAGTTAAGTCAGCTGCATTTAATGAAGCGCCAGCGTGAACATGATGAGATAAAATATCTAATAAAGGCGTATCAGCATTTTCTACTATTTCAGCTAATGCTGTATCGTCTAATGCTGAACTTGGAGCGAACATGGTAAATCCTTCAGAACATTCATCTAAAGCAGCTAAATCAGATGCTGATAATGTTATTGCCATTTGAAGATACTGATTTATATCTTGGTTAGAAGCAGCTTCATTAAAAACAGTAGTGATATCTGAAGAAACTGATTCTAGTTCTAAAGCAGCATATACTCTTGGAGCAATAAATTGTTGGATTAAATCCGCATATGCCATACCTTTTTCCTCAGACATATCCGGACTATCTAAAAGAGCTAAACATCCCATTGTTCCAGGGTCAGTTCCTTGATACTGGTCTGCTATAGCACCATATAAGTCATTATCCCACCAATCCCATGGAGAACCTTGGATTTCATAAGGTCCACAAGGAGTCATTTCAGAGGAAGGTTCTGGTGTGACGATAGGGAATAGACCTGGTAAACCTTCATGGCCGGCAGTAGCTGAATTTTCATCTGCATTTCCAAAACCATACCATGAATCGTTTAAATCCCATGGTAAGCCTGCAAATACATCGTTATTTCCAAATTCAGAAGCCATTTGTTGAACAATTAATGATCCCATTCCTTCAACCACAATAGCACCTGTAGTTGGTACCATTATATTTCCAACTCCATAAGGAGCAAAAACTTCATTCCAACATTGCATACTAGCAATTGGTACCTCTCCTTGGTCTACCCAACTACTATCTGGAATGGCACCTCCTACATTGAATGCCATATCAATTTCTGAACTGTAACCTGAGTGATTTGGAAGACAAAATGGTACGTCGGTAACATCATAAACCCCATCTCCGTCTGAATCTAAACCAGGTAGAATTCCTGTGTCAGTTCCTTCAAGATTTCCGAAATACTCAGGAATGATGTAAGGAACAGCATCATTTACTCCATCACCGTCAATATCTTGACTTGTATCTAAAAACTTTGGTAGTAATAACTCTTCTTCATAATCCCAAAGAGATGCAGCACATAAAGATAAGTAACCTCCAGTTCCAAGTCCTCCAATTGCAAATTTATCAGTTATACCGTAAGGATTACCATCTTCAGCAATAGATTTTCTTAAAAAACGAACACCTGTTCTTACGTCTTGAAGCCCTCTATATGCAGCTTGAATAAGAGTACTTCTTCTTATATCTTCATTTTCAGAAATTGGATTCCATCCTAATCTATAATTCATTGCAATTGCAACATAACCTTTTTTTGCAAATGCTTCGCATTGAGCTACAGTAGCGTTATCAGTTTTGTCTCCAGTTGCTTGTCCATTTGCAACAGCAGGTAAAAAACTACCAGTATGTAATATGATAACAACTGGTCTATCTGTTGCAGTATCTCCAGAGGGCATGTAAATATCCATTTCTAAATCCTCCGCTGCAGGAGCTCCACCTTGAAGTAAAGGTAAAACACTTATATTATTTCCGTAAATAACATCAGATTCAATTTCAACATTACAAAATAATTCATCTAAATATCTCACTTGAGAAAATGAATTAAAGAATGTAAAAAAGAAAAATAATAATAATATTGATTGTAATTTTAATTTCATAATTATTGTTTTTAATTAATTTAATTCAAATAAAAACGCAAGATAAGATAATCTTCCGACTTTTGGACCTCCATATGCTTGATAAACTTGATTATTTAAAATATTTGAAGATCCACATTTAATAGTAAGGGGGATATTTTTAATAATATCAATTGATTTATTTATTTGCATATCTAATAATCCATATGAGTTAATAAATCCTGTGAACTGAGGTGATCCTTCAAATAAGAAGCCATCTATCCACTTATAATTGACTTGAAAATTAAATAAATCAGAGATAGTTCCACTTAAGCCAAGGTTAAATTTATGTTCAGGAGTATTATATGCCGGAATAATTGGATCTCTATCGTCTTCATTAATTAATTTATTCCATGAATAATTAAAATTTAATGTTAGGGATTTTGGTAAAAAATAATTCATACCTATTGTAAAACCTTGAGTTTTTACTCTTCCATTAGCATTAACTGCTAATCTGTAACCTTGAATTGATGGATTGGAAATAGCCATATAATTTGGTATTTCTTGACCTACTTCTTGGGCCCAACCATATTGAACATCATCTTCTGTAGCAATTCTAGTTTGTTGAGGGGCGGTAGGGTCAACAGTGTATGATGCTCCAATTTGATAGCCAATAAAATCTCTATAAATGGAATAATAATAACTTGCATCAATATATAACTTTTCCCATAAAGTAGTTCTTAATCCAAATTCAATTGTATTTACTTTTTCTGGTTTAATTGGGTCAACAGTTAGTCTACCTTTAGTTAATGCATTTCTTGCCATTCCTGTTTGAGTTAAAGACCCATTATATGTTATATATTTTCTTAGAGAATCAACGTCAACAAAATACTCTTCAAAACCAAATCCATTTAAGTTACCAAGAAGAATACCCGTACCAAAGTCATAATCTAGATATTGATCTGTTAACGTTGGATTTCGTAGGGCAGAAGAAAATGAAAGTCTCAATAAATCTTTTTCGCTTGCTTTCCAAACAATAGAAGCAGCAGGGGAGAATAAAAAATCAAAATTTTGATTTTTATCTAATCTAACTGTAGTATTAATTAAAAGTGTTTCATTTAGTAATTTTTTGTCTATTCCACTGTAAATACCATATTCAAAATTTTTAATTCTATTTCTCGTTACAATTGTATCAATATAATCAATTACCTGGGTCACTGTTGTGTCCCATCCAATTGGAGTCCATCCATCTAAAATTGGAGAAATAACTGTATCTAATAGAGCGTTTCCGTTTTCATCGTATTTATATATATTTTTAAAATTTTGAATAAATCCATCATCAAATATTGATCCTTCAGAGTTAGGAGTGTAAAGTCTAGCATTAGCACCAATCGTAAGTTTAGTTTTATCATTAATATCAAATTTATATTCACCCTGAAGATGATAGAGAGCTGATTTATCAAAAAATCTTGTTCCATTAATTAAATTACCAGTTTCGGGGTCGTATCTTGAGGACGTAGTAATTTCATTGAAAACGGTTTCAAATTCCTGAGTTCCAGGAATTAAATATGGGTTTCCATCACCTAAAGTTGAATTTAAAGAATTTGCATAGTCCTCAGCCATTTGATGATATGAGTTAAGTAAGTCTGGATTTTGGTTTAATATATTTTGCATATCCATGATCCATTGTCCTAATGTTTCGGTATTTCCATCCCATTCTTCCCATCCAATAATCTCTTCTTCAAGTAAAGGAATAATATCGTTAGCCCAATAGTTACTGTATTCAGTAGCCCATTCAGTATTTACTAATCCTCTGTCCTGTAGAGAAACAGCTGTTGCAACAGCATCATAAGAATCGCCAGCATCTTCATGAGTAGTATAAAATCTGATAAAAAATTTATCTTTTTTTCTGTATTCTAATCTATTTTGTAAAAATTTTATGTTTTTTAGGCTGTATCTGTTATCTCCTTGATAAACAGTCGTTCCCTCTCCATAATTCATTGAATATATTAATTCTTTTTTATTTTTTGTTTTATAATGAAAAGCGCTATTAAATTTTAAGTTTTTTGTATCATAATCTACTAAATCTTTTTCTTTATAGCCGGTTCTGTAAATTGTTCCAAGACCAGGATTTTCGTGAAAATCACCGTATGAAGTTGACCATTCATCTCCGTATATATTCACAGCATCATATCCACCAGGATTATTTCTATTAGAGTCACTGTCATCAGAAGCTGATTGGTTGTTTGCTACCCAATCGTTAGCTTTGAAATGTTGAATATTAAATTTAAATCCAAATCTCTCGTTACCTTCTTTGTCTTTCCAATTTCTTGCAAATCTAAATGAGTTTTCTAATAAAGCTCTTTCTCCAATTTTTATTTGGTATTGAGTTCCGGGAAACATAAATGGATCTTTCGATTCCATATAAATGACTCCATTAAATGCATTTGGTCCATAAAGAGCAGAATTTGCTCCAACAACTATTTCAACTCCTTTTGTATCTAATTCAGGACTACCCATAAAATTACCTAAACTAAAATTAAGTCCTGGAGATTGGTTATCAACTCCATCAATTAACTGTAGAGATCTAACAGGAGAAGTACTATTAAAACCTCTTGTGTTAATAATTTTAAATCCCAGGCTAGCGGATGTTAAATCAACTCCCTTCAGATTAGATAAACCCTCGTAAAATGTAGATGAAGGTGTTTCTTTTATTGCATTTATATCTAAAGATTCAATTGTTACTGGAGATTGTTTTAATCTTTCCGTAAGTCTGTTGTCTCTGATTTCAATTTCTTGAAGTTCCTCTTGATTAATTTCAAGTTTTATATTTACAAAATCATAATTAGAGATCTCAATATCTTTAGTATTATATCCTATGTATGAACACCTTATGGTGACGGGGAGTTTTGTGATGTTATTAAATGAAAATTCTCCGTTGATATTTGTTGTCATCCCTTTTCCATTGAGGATTTGAACATTTGCACCAATTAAAGTTTCTTTAGTTTTTTTATCACTAACTACTCCATTAATATTTTGCGATATCAAAATTGAAGAAAATAAAAAAAATAGATATGAAAAAATATATTTTTTTTTCATGGGGTTAAAAATTTGGAGATAACTGATAATTTTTATAAAAGTCGTCAATTATTTCAATTACTTCATCAACACTATCTACTAATTTAAAATTTTTTAAGTCTTTTTCTGAAATATTTTTTTCTTTTTCCAAAACTGTTTCTTTTATCCAATCTAATAGACCATTCCAAAAATCACTTCCAAATAAAATAATTGGTATTTTTTGGATTTTTTCAGTTTGTATTAATGTAATTGCTTCAAACAATTCATCTAGTGTTCCAACTCCACCAGGCATAACAACAAAACCCTGTGCGTATTTTACAAACATTACCTTTCTAACAAAAAAATAATTAAAATCAATATTTTTATCATCATCAATATATTTGTTAGGTGTTTGTTCAAATGGCAAATCGATGTTTAATCCAACAGATGCTCCCCCTTTATTTTTTGCGCCTTTATTAGCTGCTTCCATAATACCAGGACCTCCGCCAGAAATTATTCCATATCCCTTTTCTGTTAACTTTTCAGATATTTCCACAGCATATTTATAATATTTATTTTCAGGTTTTGTTCTAGCTGATCCAAAAATAGAAATACATGGACCAATGTTTGAAAGTTTTTCAAAACCTTCAACAAACTCGGACATAATTTTAAATATACTCCAAGTTTTATCACTTTTTATTTCTTTCCACTTTTTTCTCATTTTTTCAAAATATTGTTTAATATATCTCTTTTTTTAAATACTTTGCTGTATAACTATTTTTATTTTTAACAATTTCTTCAGGATTTCCCTCACATAAAATATATCCTCCATCTTTTCCACCATTTAAACCTAAATCAATTATATGGTCCGCTTGTTTAATTACATCCATATTATGTTCAATTATAATACAAGAGTTTCCCTTATCAATTAGTTTGTGAATAGATTTCATTAAAATATTAATATCGTGAAAATGTAATCCTGTAGTTGGTTCATCAAAAATATAAAGGGTTTTACCAGTGTCATTTTTAGATAACTCTAGAGCTAATTTTATTCTTTGAGCTTCCCCACCAGACAATTCTGTTGAAGGTTGCCCAAGTTTAATGTAATCCATTCCAACATTTTTCAATGTTCTTAATTTTTTTTTAATTTTTGGAAATTTTTCAAAAAATAAAATTGCTTCATCTACAGTCATTTCAAGAACTTCATATATATTTTTTCCTTTAAATTTAATGTTTAATGTTTCTCTGTTAAACCTCTTTCCAGAACAACTTTTACAGTCAATGTAAAAGTCGGGTAAAAATTTCATTTGAATTAATTCTTTGCCGGATCCTTTACAATTTTCACACCGTCCACCAGAAATATTGAATGAAAATCTTCCTGGTTTATAACCCATTATTTTAGCTGAAGGAACACTTGAAAATAATTCTCTGATTAATGAAAAAAGACCAATATATGTTGCGGGATTTGATCTGGGTGTTCTCCCAATGGGAGATTGATTAATAGAAATCACTTTATCAATATTTTTAGTTCCTTCAATTTTTTCAAATAAACCATAATCAATATTTGATTTGTTAATTTGATTATTTAAAATTGGATATAAAGTTTTATTTATTAGTGTAGATTTACCACTTCCGGAGACTCCAGTTATTACAGTTAATGTGCCTAAGGGAATTCTCAAATTTACATTTTTTAAATTATTTTGAGATGCTCCAAATAAGTTTATGTTTTTTCCATTTCCTTGTCTTCTTTTTTCAGGAATTTTAATAAGATTTCTGTTTACAAGATATTGAGAAGTAAGGTGTTTTGACTTTTTTATCTGATTATTTGTTCCTTTAAATATTATTTTTCCTCCGTTTTTTCCAGCAAATGGGCCAATGTCAATTATATAATCAGCAGATTCGATTAATTCTCTGTCGTGTTCGACAACGATAACAGTATTTCCAATGTCTTTTAATCTTTTGAGTGATTGTATTAACAAGTCATTGTCTTTTTGATGTAAACCAATACTTGGTTCATCTAAAATATAGATTACACCAACTAGTTCTGACCCAATTTGTGTAGCTAGTCTAATTCTTTGACTCTCTCCACCAGATAAAGTTTTGGATTGCCTATTTAACGTTAGGTAATTAAGTCCAAGATTTTTTAAAATTTTAATTCTCTTGATCAATTCTTTTACAATTTCGTTAGTAATTTTATTTTTTTTACTTAATGATTTAACCCAATCGTATAGTTTATCAATTTCTAAGTTTGATACATTAGAAATATTTTTTTGATTTATAAAAAAATTAATACTTTCTTTTCTAAGTCTTTTTCCACCACAAGTTTTACAATCTTCTTCGTTTACATATTTTTTTGCCCATCTTTTTATTTTATTTGAATCAGAATTTTTGAATTCATTTAAAATAAAGTTTGAGATTCCTGGAAAATCTAATTCATGAAATTTAGTAATTCCAATTTCCTTATTTTTTATTTTAAAATTTTCTTTAATACCATATAAAATTGAATTAATACATTCTTTAGATAAATCTTTTATAGGAGTGTCAAGATTGAATTTATACTTATTCAATATTATTTTGAGTTCATCAAATATCCAGTTATCACTTGAATTATCTAATGCTACAATACCTCCTTGTTTTATACTTAAATTTTTATTAGGAATTATTTTTTTTTCTCTGACTAAAAAAACTTTACCTAGTCCTTTACATTCTGGGCAGTAACCCTTAGGTGAATTGAAAGAAAATGAATTTGGTTCTGGGTCTGGATATGAAATTCCGGACTCAGGGCACATTAATTTCGTACTGTAAAAAAATAATTTATTATTGTTTTTTTCTGCTATGATTATAGTTCCGTTTCCTTCCTTTAATGCTAGTTCAAATGAATTATTTATTCTTTCATTATTTTTATTATTAATTATTAAATCATCAATGAGTAAATCTATATCATGGTGTTTATTTCTATCAAGTTCTAAGCTATTAACAGATAAATATGATTTATCAAGAATGTTTTTTAATTCTCCATTTACTCTAACTTTCATAAATCCTTTCTTCATCAAATCAATAAAGAATTGTTTATAATTTCCTTTTCTTCCTCTGATTAGAGGAGCAAGTATTAAAACTTGCTTTTTTTTATGTTCTTTTTTTATTTTTTCAACTAACTTTTTTGGTGGGAAAGTTTTCATTTCTTTTCCAGTTACATATGAAAATGCTATTGATGATTTTGAGTAAAGTAATCTTAAGTAATCATAAATTTCAGTTATTGTTCCAACAGTTGAACGAGGATTTTTTGAAACAGATTTTTGACTAATTGATATAACAGGGCTTAGTCCGGAAATTTTATCTACTTCAGGTTTTTCATAATTATCTATAAATTGTCTTGCGAACACAGAAAAAGTATCCATATATCTTCTTTGTCCTTCTCTGTAAATTGTTTTATGTGCAAGTGAACTTTTACCGCTTCCACTTACTCCCGTTATAACTACCAATTTGTTCTTTGGTATATTAATTGAAATATTTTGTAAATTATTTTCTTTAGCACCAGAAATTTCAATTTTACTCATTTTAGATGTTAATTTTTATTTTATTTCTAATGACTTTTCTAAAGGAAGTTTTATTGTATAATTTTTTTTATTTACTTCTAATTTATTTTTTAAAATCCATGGATTTAAATACTTAATTATTTTGTAGTTAAAACCAATTTCGTTTCCAAAATTAGCAATATTTTCAATTGTTTTATTAATTTCCATTTCATAAGTTTTGACTGGTTGGTACAGGCTACTATCATCCAAGTCAAATCCATATGTAAGTGGGTTTTTGTCGATTATTTTATATGCAATAATTCTGAATATATATCTTGATGTTTCATTATTTAGTTTTAAATCATAATAATTGTTCACATTTTGTTTTTTAATTTGTTTTTCAAGTGCGCTTGGACCCATATTATAGGCAGCTGCAGCTAATGTCCAGTTTCCAAATTGTTCATAAAGTTTATTTAAATACTTACAAGCAGATTCTGTGGATTTTTCTAAGTGGTACCTTTCATCTACCAAATCATTAATTTCTAAATCATATGCTAGACCTGTTTTTTTCATAAACTGCCAAAATCCTTTTGCGCCTGCTGGAGATGTTACATTTTCAAGAGCACTTTCTGCAATAGCTAAGTATTTAAAGTCATCAGGAACATTATATTTTTTTAAATACTTTTCAATTATTGGAAAGTATTTATTTGATCTTTTTAAAATTAATATTGCTTTTGAGTGATAATAAGTATTCACTAGTATCTCCTTGTCAAATCTTTCTAAAATATCCTGATTTTCAATAGGAACTTTTTCATTACAAAAAAATAATTTTTCAGGAATAAAAGGTGCTACAACATGGTAGTTTTGATTATTATATTTTTTAAAATTATTACT
>Ga0160422_10002562_pt1 | contig 11375 bp, 5 predicted proteins | sample Fk160mmetaG_FD_108192 | JGI IMG/M metagenome (GOLD analysis project Ga0160422, IMG submission 108192) | Marine microbial communities from the Central Pacific Ocean - Fk160115 60m metaG | ecosystem: Environmental > Aquatic > Marine > Oceanic > Photic zone | place: The Central Pacific Ocean... | reverse complement strand
TTCTCCAAAAATCCCACCTGCTGCACAACCAGAACCAATTAAAATTAAACCAAAATCACCCAATCAAATCGCTCAATCTCCAGCTCTCCAATTGACGCAAACTATCCCACCTGCAATTAAACACATATTGAATGACAATAAAGTGGTATTTAGAGAAAACATAAGTGATAAAAAACAAGTATTACGTTCAAAATTAGAGACAAAATATTTACGCAAACACGATTGCATCCAAAGTGAGCGACTAACTCTCAAATGGCGAAAAGTATTTCCAAAAATGACAACAGAATTTTCTTTCAAATTGGACTCTCCCAAGTGCAATTATTTGATTGTCATGTATTTGTTAAAATTACACAACCGAGAATTATTTAGCGAATTGAATATATATTCCATAAAGCTATTGCTCATTAAATTTTATAAAAAATATATACACAACGAAGGTCTTCGTTCTAAAATTGTAAGTATATGGAAACAGCAATACAAATTAAAAGAAGCAGAACTATTAAAGAAAGGAACAAGTATCGAAACGATTATTCATGACGATACTTATACAATAGGTGAAGTGGATTTATGTTTGTTAATGTATCATTTTGAGTTACCGATTGCCGTTTATATAAATTCACGAAAAACATTCACACCCATTACATTTTCGTTAACAAATAAAACAAATAACTATTCTTTTGTGCGAGTGAGCTATCATAAAGAAAAATGCAAATTATTTCTCAACGTTCGTAAAACAACTACATTTTTTAGTTTAGACGAATTGAAAGATAATACCGTCAAAGAGTCTATAGAGGAAAATCAATTTCAAGACTTTAGAGATTATATGGCATCCAAATAAGAGTCATTCATTAAATGTCATCGAGGGTGTAACCATCGTCACCCTCAATTACATTTGTTTCTACCATATCTTCATTCAATGCCGAACTTTGTTTCAGATTTTGTATGGAACACGCTCCAAATGTATCACTTTGAAGGAAAGACATTTCTTTCAAGAGATCTTCTGGTGATTTATTTTCTATATCAGTAATATCATAATTATTGTCTTCGGTTTCACCGGGCACATGGCCTACAGATTGATATGATTTCATCAATTCATTAGAATCCAAATAAACCTGAAAAGCTGATGTTCCATACAATCCTTCTTGACCACACATGACGTTTGCAGATACACCTCTCATGTTGTCCAGTTCGCCATGCTTTGCGGCTTGAAGAAACATTTCCGTCGTTTCTTCAAAAGAAGCCTTTGCAATAGGACCAATATTGTCCTTGTTGATACCATGGCGGAAAATACTTACCATCTTTTCATTGCACGTCATTCGGTCACATAGCAAGTGCAAATGATGATGATTAATGTACGTTCCATCAAATTCCATGACATCAATAATTTCCTCAAACAAACAACGCCGCGCGGCTTCAATCCCAAGAACTTGATAAATCTCCATAATATCATTTGAAAAGCTTCGGTTAGTATCTACGAAATCTAGAGTCAATATATCATATAAATTGGTACCAATGGTATCCAAAACATAAATGTCTTTCTTATAATAGTTATGACTTTCTTTGTCAAATACTCTATAATTATTAATCTTTCGTAAATTTACTTTTTCAATGTCCTTTACACCACGAATGACCGTATCATTCAAAATCTTTTCCATAAATGTCTTCACATAATACACATAATCTTCTTGTGTAAAGGTGTCGGTCTTTTTTTTGGGTGCTATGTTTTGAGGGCGAATGCGAAACACAACCTTGTCATCAGTATTGTAATCGCTATAGAAGCACAATACATTACTACCATATGTAGTTTTTAGAATATAGTGGATATCTTCATTGGTAATGCCCATATCAAACATGATGGTTTCATTCATTTCAATGCGAATAATCCAATTATTGTCATTTTGCTCTTCCGTTGTTTCTACACCATTTTCTTGTTCAGGTGTAGCATTTTGGATTTCTTCACCATAACATTCTTGTATAAGCTCTGAAAATTCCATATATTCTTGCATGAGCGTATCGTCCGCATGAATGAGCGTTTGATTGTCATTGGGTTCGTAAAATATCTCGGCTTTTGTAATGACATCACCCAGCCTTGTGTGCTCTATTTTAGACGCAACCGCAAATGCAGATTTCATATCGTATTTGTCTTCGTCTTTCAATTGCACAGTTAACGATGGATTTTTTAACTTTTTGGTGAGTTGTAAGATTTCTTCAATGCGTGGTACGCCACGAGTAACATTTGATTTGCTTGATACACCAGCATAGTGAAATGTGTTGAGTGTCATTTGTGTAGTTGGCTCACCAATAGATTGCGCGCTAATCATACCTACCATTTCTCCGGGATTGACCACAGATTTTTTATAAATATAAATGATTTTTTCACATAAGAATTCAATTGCTTTTTTATGATACTTATTCACATGAATGAGGTAAAACGGATTCATATAAAACATATAAACCATCTTAAATTTCTCACATGGGTGAAATAACAAATCCAACTGTTTGTACTTTGATTGGATCAAGGCATACGCATCCATAGGTGTAATGTCACTAAGACCCGTAGAATAAATATTCATTTGTTGTTTGATGCTTTCAATCAAATTAGTAAAATGCACTGGCATGTATATTTTATTTTTGTCTTGATAATGATATACTTTTTCAATCATAATGTTTCTGTATTGAATAATAGTTTGAATCTCATCATACGTAACTTTCTTCAATTCTTCATATTGCTCTTTGAATTTTGACAACGTTTTTGCTTCATAAATCAACCTTAAGTGCTTTGTTCGTTTTATCTTGCTCATGGAATCGTCAAATAAATCATAAGCATAGCGCTGATAAATAGCATGAATATCCATGTCAATCAAATCAAATTTCATGGTTTCAATATGGGTGGAATCAAAATTGTTGCCACCATATTCGTATTGAATGATTTTGTTGTGATGATTTCGCACCGATCTGTCGTACATAACTTGAATGTCTTCCATTCCCTTGATCAACCGTCGTTGAATGTAGCCTGTTGTGGACGTTTTTACGGCTGTATCAATCAAGCCAATACGACCACCCATGGCGTGGAAGAATAGCTCATGTGGACTCAAACCTTTGATAAAAGAACTTTCCACAAATCCTCGTGCATTGGGTGTATCGTCAAATTGTTTAAAATGGGGTAAAGTACGATTAGTATAACCATATGGTATCCGTTTGCCATCCACATTTTGTTGACCCAAACAAGAAATCATTTGAGAAATATTAATGTTTGCTCCTTTTGAACCACTTGTAACCAGAGCTACAAAGCGATTATCACGATCCAAAGAACGAACTGCAATTTTACCAGCTTCCGAAGAAGCCTGATTCAATGTGTTGTTCACTTGTGTTTCAAAATGTTCTTCATTGGTTTTTCCCGTTTTGTTTTCAAAAATACCAAGATGCACTTGATCGATCAACTTGGAAACGTCTTTCTTTTTCTCTAAAATAACTTCATTGATATTTGTATCGGTTTTTTCGTCAGCAATCAAATCACTAATTCCTACACTAAATCCGGTGGTTTTCATGTATTCCGTAATGATTCCTTGCAAATTGTCAATAAAGTGTTTACATGCCTGCGAATCATAATCCTTCAAAATACGATGCAATATACCTTTACTAGAACTACCAAGAACACCCTTATCAAATTGACCCCGTTTTATGGTTCCATTTTGAATATCAAGAATAAGATTGGATTCTTGCGCCGTTTCGGCAAATTTTTCAAACAAATCGGTTTTATATTTTAAACTAATCGGAGGAATGATTTCACTCATGATTTGAAAGTGATTGTATTCCTCTTTGGAATCATCAAACAAACGCGTAGTGGTATAGGTATTTGTCTTTAAAAGTAAATTCATTGCATCTTTTTTGGATACAAACTGATCCTTTCGTGTAAACAAGAAACTACCAATTAATGAATCTTGGAAAATACCAATAATTGGCTTATTGTTTGCAGGACTTACAATTTGATTTGGCACATTTGCCAAATAGCGAAGTTCGGCTTCTGCTTCTTCGTTTTGAGGCATGTGCATGTTCATTTCGTCCCCATCAAAATCCGCATTATATGGCTTCGTATCTGCAACATTCATGCGAAATGAATCACCGTGATGCATGACTTTGACAATATGTGCCATCATGGACATACGATGAAGTGTCGGTTGTCGGTTGAAGAGCACATAATCTCCATCCAACATGTGACGGTGAACAATGTCGCCAATTTCCAAATGAATATTCTCTCTATCTACATAACCAAGCGATATGGATATTCCGCTTTTTTTCTCAATGATCTTTGCGCCTGGGTACTTGTAAGGCCCATTTTTGACTAAATAATAGAGAAAATGAAAGTTGTTTTCTTGCACTTTAACAGGTTTTGTAATATTTTTCGCAATTTTCAAAGGAACACCAAGCTCCGCAATACTGAGTTCAGGATCTGGTGTAATTACTGAACGTGCACTGAAATCCACACGCTTGCCCATCAAATTTCCACGCACGCGACCCGTTTTGCCTTTGTGCCGTTCGGAAATAGATTTCAGAGCACGGCCAGAACGCTGCGTAACCGGTGACGCACCTGATATTTTGTTATCAGCCATAGAAGCAACAAAATATTGAAGTACTTGGGTCCAATCATTGATGAGTTTTGTATTTAATTGTTCACTTTCGTTTGGATTTGATAAAGTTTGACTTAATTTATTATTGATTTTGATAATATTGATGATGATATGCGTCAAATCATCTTCACTTCGCTGTTGAGCATCATGTTTTACAGATGGCCGCATTGCCGGAGGAGGCACGGCAAACACTTGACACACCATCCACTCCGGACGAGACCAAATGTTTGACAACCCCATGAAATTTACATCTTCATCGCTGATCTTTTTAAACAGTTGAATTACCATTTCTGGAGTAAACGTAAGTTGCATCCCTTCGTTGCCCGCGCCCGCATCCCATGATGCCACAATGGTTGCAAAACCATTTTGACGAATACGCTCAGGTTGCAAACAACCACAGCCATTTTCATTTTCATCACCACATCGCGCCTTTTGTTTATATTTATCTAAAATCATTTTCCATCGAACTTGATTACTATAATCCATCATGTATTCATTTTCTTTCTTGGATATACGCAAACGCCCACATTTTATGCACACACATTTCATGACATTTATGATTGTATCTAAATACTGAATGTAAAACACCGGTTTTGCCAGCTTGATATGACCAAAATATCCAGGACATTGAATGTAATTCATGTTGTCGGTTGGACAAATCATACCAGGCTCCAATACCCCCATTCGTGGATCAAATAATCCTCCTATTTTTGGTTTTAACCCAACATATGTTTCTTTGTTTGTAATTTCAACCACCGATGATTTTTCAATTTCTTCAGGACTAAATAAACTAAACTGTATACCAATAATTTTGGATGGATTTTGATTTTGCATGATCTCTTCTTAAATATTTACTACATTTTTATTTAATTCAATTTTATTTGTAAATGAATACACGTCATGAAAAAAATTGATTCAAGATAAAGCTTAAAAATAATTCGTACACTATTTTATAATGCCGAAACAAAAAGACAATAAAAACAAGCGCGATGATGATGATTCTTCGGAAAATGAAGAAGAAAATGTCATATTGGACAAAAAGCAATATCGCGAATTTCTGAACCAATTGTTTCCATCATCCTATATGCAAAGTAAGATTAAAGAAGACGAGAAAGATACACCAAAGAAAAAAACAAAACATAGCAAACAAAAACAAAGTGCCAAAAAATCAAAATCAAAGAAAAAAGGAGAAATGGTTGATGTTGTATTTACCATTGTTCCAACTAACAAAAAAAAAGACGGCGATGATGATGTTGATTATGATGATGAAATGGAAGAAGATATAGACGAAGACGATAGCGAATATGAAACAGAAGAGGATGAAGAAGATAGTGATTACGAAACGGAAGAAGAGAGTGACGAGGAAGAAGAAGAAAGTGACGACGAAGAAGACAGCGACGAGGATGAAGACAGTGACGAAGAAGAAGATGAGGAAGAAGACGAAGAAGAAGATGATGAAGAAGATGATGAAGAAGAAGATGAAGAAGAAGATGAAGAAGAGGAAGAGTCAGTTGAACCAAAAAAGAAAGTACGTAAATCAAAAAAAGAAATATCTTCGTCTTCTGATGATGATATATACGAAAAGTTTCAAACATTTGTCAAGGGAATCAAGAAGCAAACACAAAATAAAAAGATGAAGAAAGAGTTTATTGATTTTGAAAAGAAGTTGAACAAAACCAAACAAAAGCAAGATAAAAAGAGAAAAGCCAAAAACGTGGGTCAATACATGAAAATGATTTCAAACAAAAATCTTATTAATGACGTAAAGTTTTTTAAAGAATCCATGAATTTTAAGGAGCAAGAAGCCATGTTACAAGAGTTAGAAAAGGTTAAATCATTGACTCATGTAGACAAGCCATATCGTATTCAATTATTGGAAAATAAAAACATTCCGGACCGTTTTAAGGCAATTGCCTTGAAAAAAATAAATGCTATGAAGCTCATTGCCGATGGGGGTGGCGAATACAACAAGTTAAAAAACTGGATTGATACATTTATGAGAATCCCTTTTAATGATGTTTCTATATTGCCGGTACAAAAGGGCGATTCGCAAGAAAAGGTTCACGAATTTATGGAAAAGAGTCAAGCTATTTTGGATGATGCAGTGTATGGCATGACCGATGCAAAAGTTCAATTTATGCAACTGGTTGCTCAATGGGTAGCAAACCCACAGTCCATTGGAAATGCAATTGCGATTAAAGGGCCCATGGGTACGGGCAAAACAACATTGATTAAATATGGCGTAAGTAAATTGATGAATCGTGAATTTGCCTTTATTCCACTGGGTGGTGCTACAGATAGTAGTTATTTGGAAGGTCATTCCTACACTTATGAAGGAAGTACATATGGAAAAATTGTGGATATATTGATTCAATGTAAGTCATCCAACCCAGTGATTTATTTTGACGAATTAGATAAAGTTAGTGACACACCCAAAGGAGAAGAAATTATTGGGATTTTGACACATTTAACGGACACAACACAAAATGACAAATTTCACGATCGTTACTTTTCAGAAATAGACTTTGATTTGAGTAAATGTTTGTTTATATTTAGTTATAATGACGAATCTAAAATCAATTCCATCCTCAAAGATCGTATGTATAACATTGAGACCAAGGGTTACGATGCAGATGAAAAAGTGATCATATGCAAAGACTATTTGATTCCTAAACTAGAAAAGGAATTGAATATGGATAAAGGTTCCATTGTAATCTCTGATGAAAAAATCAAACACATTGTAGAAAAATACACTCATGGTGAAAAAGGTGTTCGCAATTTGAAAAGATGTCTAGAAATTATATATTCCAAGCTTAACTTGTACACCATGATGAAGCCTGGTACCACACTATTTGGCAAGAAGATTATTGAGAACATAACATATCCATTTGATGTAAATGAAGATATTATTGAACAAATTGTTCAGACGCAATCAGACAAAAATGTATCTCATATGGCCATGTACCTGTAGTTATATATAATCACATATGATTGCTTTGTCTCCTTTTAATATAAATGGTTTTCCACAACCATATATTTTTCCTTGATTGAAAAGATCATCACATAATGATTTTTTCAAATGAGGATCTATTTGCTTTCCACTATTTTTGAAAATTCCATGGCGAAATATTTTACAATTAAACTCTTTTTTCAAGATTTGAATATAGTCTCCACAATGTGGACAATTTACTATAATAGAATCACTCATATATTAATACAATATGAATTATAAATTATTTCCCCCATATACAGAATTCAATAAATCTTTCAATTGAATCGCTTTTTTATACTCATCATGATTGCTGTCACATTGTTTTTCTTTGTCCGATATACAATTATTGGCATGGGTCATCATTCGGTAAGTCAAGTATTGTTTGACATAAGCGCCTATATAATTCATATATGCGTTTAATTGATCCATATAAATTCCTATATTTTTCAAGTAATTGTAAGTCAAAGCACCTGAAGCGTCAATCAAATCTGTCGACATGGCGTCTAATTGTGCTGATATATCCATTGCACTTTTCTCAAATTTTTTCCTTGATTGAACGTGATTTAGGGCGTTTTCTTCGTCAAATTCAATCATCTCCTTTTTGATTTTATTGTACACTTTTCGTAAATTGCCTCCTAAAGATTCATTTGTTCCTTGGGCAAATTTATTGGTGCAATCATTGAAGTTTTGTATAGTTTTTTCACTTGATGATAATAAAGGGTTGTCATTGTACACATAACCAGAAAAGAAAAGATATTTTGGATTGCATTTTTGAATATCCCAATTTTGTTTATCTACATTTACATTCATTTGGATGTATAAAAACATAATTATTAATAAAAATAACATTACTGTAAAGATACACCAAGAATATTGAGAAGGATGGTAAGTGACAATGGAAACTGGACCATAAGATTGAAATAGTTTTTGAAGATCGTCTTGCATATATATATTGGGCTTCTTTATTTATTCATTGATTTTTTCAAAAATATTTTTGATTTTACCACTAATATCTCCAATACGTTTCACAATGTTTTCAATATTTGGGGAAGATTGAAGTATCGTTTCATTAATGGATTTTTGTTTTTCTATAGTGTCTTCAATATTTCCTGATTTTGTTAACAATTCAGCATACAAATTGGATCTATCAATTCTACTTTGAGTGTCATTGTCTCCTTGAGTTTCTCTTATTTTGCCCATCAAATCTCCGACTTCTTTCTTAAATTCGTTTGTCTTTTGTTGTTGATTTTCTGCAATGTTTTCGGCGGTACTGTATTCCATACATGCAGCAAATGTTTTATTGGCTTGTTCTTCGTCCATAAAGCTTCCAATGACCATTTCTAGAGGATTGCAGTTGATTCCGCCCATGTTTTTTCTTAACTTTAATTCGGTTTGACGAAACCTTAAAAATAAATAAAATAAAAACATAATGAACAAGATAAAAAAAGTATTTGTAGAATCACTGAATTCGTGCATAATATATATAGATAAGGGGTATAAAAAATATAGGATATATGATGTATATATATGTCATCATCGTCTTGTATTAAGGAATTTTTGGACAAGGATATTTATTACAAGAGAAAATATGGACCAAAGACTTTTTTGATTTATGAAGTGGGTAGCTTTTTTGAGGTCTATGGGTTGGAAGATGATCCATCTTTTAAGAATATAAAGTTATATAGTGAAATATGTGATTTAAATATGGGACCTAAAAAGGTGTCTATCCGAAATAAGCAAGTGTATATGGCCGGTTACCAATCTTATTTACTTGAAAAGTATATTGAGAAAATTCACCCACGAGGATATACCATTGTGGTTTACACTCAACAAGGCGAAAATGCCGACGGCACAAAGATTCGCAAACTGCATGATACATACTCCCCCGGTACGACTTTTCTTGATCACCATGAATCAACATCCAACAATATGAGTTGTATATGGATTCAAAAGGTAAAAACATTGTACCAAGAAAGGTTTATATTTGGATTAAGCAATGTAAATTTAATGACGGGTCATTCTGATTTATGTGAATACGATGAATTATTTTACCATAACCCAACTACATATGACAGTATTGAAAGTTTTTTGAACATTTACAATCCGAATGAATTTGTCTTGATTCATAATGCGGATCCGCACATGATTGAAGAAGTTATTCAATATATGAATGTCAACAGTAAAAAACATTATATTATTGACTTGAATGATCGTGAACACATGTTATCAGAACAAGCGCGTGCAGTTGAAAGTCAATTGTATCAAGATGAAATTATATTATCTTTCTTTCCAAAAACAAATCTAAGTGTTTTTAAGTATGATATATGCGAAAAGCCAATTGCATTGCAAAGTTATTGTTTTTTATTGAATTTTATCCACCAACACAATGTTAGTCTAGTAGAAAAAATACACGAGCCACGCATTCATCAAATCAATGAAACACTGGTGTGTGCTAATCATTCTTTGAAGCAATTGAATATTATTTCAGACGATGTAAATAATTCTTATTTTGACGATGGTTATAAAGTAAAAAGTGTATTAGCCTTGATCAATATATGCAAAACTAAAATGGGAAAGCGTCATATGAATGAAGTATTTTTGAACCCAATCAATAATGCCAAAAAATTGCAAAAACAATATGATATGATTGATCATTTTATGAAACGAGATTTCAATTTTGCCGATTTATCCAAAATATGTGACCTGGATAAAATTATGACAAAGTTGAAACTTCAAAAGATTACACCATGTGATATTTATCAGATTATACAAAGCCACGATATTTTGGAACATTTATTAAAACAAGTCAAGTCAAAAAAAGATGCAAACGTTTATGAAGAATTCAATATCAATCAAGCACGAAGTCAATGGAAAGAATTTTATCAATACATTCATAAAATATTTGATTTGAATTCGTGTGCTTGTATCAACACCTTATCTTTTGATAAATTTGAACAGTACAATGATTCTTTATTTCAAAGGGGTGTTTCTGCTGAATTGGACACATCCATCCAAAAAAAACAAGAATCGAAAGACCAATTACATGCAATACTAGCCATATTGGAAACATACTTTACAAAAAAGGAAAGTGATGGTAATTATATTGCTCAACATCAACCAAGTAGTAGTGAGTTGTGTTTACTGATTACCAAAAAACGATCAAAAGCATTGAAAGATCGGCTCATGAAAGAGACAAATCAATTGATGTTGGAATTTGTCTCTAGTTTCAACAATCAATCCAAGAATTTTTTGTTTGATTTATCTTCCATATATTTCAAAGATTACAATAAAAGCAAAGTATTGTTATGTTGTCCATTGATCGATCAATTGATATCCAATATCTACCAAGAAAACATGGCCTTTCAAGATTTGTTGCAATGTACATATAAAAAGGTCATAAGCGAGATCTATGATACCTATTTTCAGCATTTGGTAGATGTGGTATATGTGGTCAAGTATATGGATATATTTTACACAAAAATGGTTTTGGCCAAGCAGTACAATTTGTGTAAACCAGAAATGATTGAAAAAGAGCATAGTTTTGTGCGCGCCAAGAACATGCGTCATTTGTTGGTGGAAATGATTGAAAATAAAGAAACCTATGTACCCAATGACATTCACTTGGGAGAAGATGAACATCAACAAGGTGTGCTATTGTATGGAACCAATGCGGTTGGCAAAACGTGTTTGATTAAAGCTTTAGGAATCAATATTATATTGGCCCAAAGTGGATTTTACGTGCCGTGCGAATCGTT
>Ga0160422_10002561_pt1 | contig 11376 bp, 9 predicted proteins | sample Fk160mmetaG_FD_108192 | JGI IMG/M metagenome (GOLD analysis project Ga0160422, IMG submission 108192) | Marine microbial communities from the Central Pacific Ocean - Fk160115 60m metaG | ecosystem: Environmental > Aquatic > Marine > Oceanic > Photic zone | place: The Central Pacific Ocean... | reverse complement strand
AATACTAACCCTGTAAATTATTTTAATTATGGCAAAGAAAACTGAGTTTACAGTTGAAGAAAAATTAAGAGCATTGTACGACTTACAGCTAATCGATTCAAGAATTGACAAAATAAGGAGTGTCAGAGGGGAATTACCCTTAGAAGTTGAAGATCTTGAAGATGAAGTTGCTGGTCTCAAAGTCAGAATTGAAAAAATAAATGAGGAACTTAATCAATACTCGGATGAAATCAAATCAAAAAAAAATGCCATAGAACATTCAAAGTCAATGATTAAAAAGTATAATGATCAACAAAAAAATGTAAGAAATAATAGAGCTTTTGAATCATTAAGTAAAGAAATTGAATTTCAGGAACTAGAAATTGAATTGTGTACCAAGCAAATCAAAGAATTAGAAACTCAAATTGAGTTTAAAAAAGAATCAATAGAACAAAATAATGAAGCTCTTAAAGAGAGAAGTGAGCATCTTGAACATAAAAAAGGAGAACTGCAAGACATCTTAAAAGAAACTGAAAATGAAGAGAATGAATTGTTAAAAAAATCCAATGAATTTGAATCAAAAATTGACGAGTCCTTACTTATTTCATATAAAAAAATTAGATCAAGTGTTCGAAATGGCCTAGCTGTTGTTGCTGTTGATAGAGGTGCCTCTGCAGGCTCATTTTTTACTATCCCACCACAAGTTCAACTTGATATTGCATCAAGAAAAAAACTAATCACCGACGAACATAGTGGTAGAATTTTAGTTGATAAAGAGCTGGCCGATGAGGAAAGTCTCAAGATGGAAAAATTATTTACAAGCCTATAATTTTATTTAACAATAAATGATTTGTTTAGGTCATTTCCTCCTGAAATCTTGATGTTGTAAAAATATTGACCGGACGAAAGACTTTTTTGAGTCATGGTTCTATCTAATGGAAAAATGTGAGTTCCTTTTCTTAATAATCCATCGAAAACCATTCCATTTGTTCTTCCGAGAGTATCATAAATCAAAATTTTAATATGGTGATCTTGATTAATTCTTAAATGCAAATCAACTTGATTAAATGAGTAAATAGCTGCATGATAAGTAACAATATTATTAAGATCAACAACATCGTCATTGCAATTTAGGCCTAATCCTAACAAAGAGTACTCTTTGCCCAACATCGCTTTGTTGATATATTCATTATCTCCACATAACCAATCAGTCAAAAGAGTTGTATAAATTGATCTGAAATCAATAGAATGTTTTAAATTCCCTCTATTGTTTAGGTCAGATAAACTAGGATGATTTCCAACGAAACCGTTACCTTTCAGTGCTGATCCAAATAACATTATTGGGGCGGCGGTACCATGATCTGTCCCAAGGGAGCCATTTTCAGCTACCCTTCTTCCAAATTCTGAGAATGTTACAGAGATAACTTTGTCATCCAATCCAAAAGACTTTAGATCATCATAAAAAACCTTAATTGAACTTGATAATGTATTTAATAATTTTTGATGACGATCCGGTTGGTTGCCATGTGTATCAAAACCACCAAGGGAGACCATATAAATTTTTGTACCCAAATTCCCTTTGATCAAACGGGAAACCAAACTTAATTGTTTGTCCAAATTATTTTTTGAATCGTATTGATTAAAATCTTCCGAATTGTTGTAAGCTTCATGAATAACGGATGCATAACTAAATGTTGCATTAGAAATTCGTCTTAAAAATTCTAATTGATCTCCGTGAGTACAATTAGGTAGATTTGATGTATCAAATAGAGTTCCGTTTTCAGCAACTTTCTTTAGCCTTTCGGGACTTGATACAGCAAACGCATATGCAGTGCTTGAACCATTAAAAATCAAATTTCCACGGCTGCCTATCTGAATGGCTAATGGTTTCTCAGTAGGGTTTGTTAAATAATCAAGATATTTTTCATCATAATACCTTCCCAACCAACCTGTTGAGATTTCAGGATCTTGAGAAGCTGTTGCCCATATATCAGACGATTTAAAATGAGACCCATTTGGATTTTCATATCCTACTCCGTGAACAACCTTCATGTTACCATTTTTCCAAATATTTTCAACATCACTCATGAAATTTGGGATCCCAAACTTATCATTCAATTTTATGATATTTGAACTGGGTATACTAATTTTAGGTCTCTTACCAATGTATGTGTCGTAATCATATAGTGGAACAATAGTATTTAAACCATCATTTCCACCCTTCAATCTAATCAAAACCAAACATCTATCAGCAAAAGAGTTTTTTAGGGCATTGGTTATAAAATTTGAGTTAATGACTGAGAGAGAATTATTTCCAAATGAGATCGCACCAGCACCTGCTAAACCAAGTGTTTTTAAAAAACCTCTTCTCCCACTCCATGAAGAGTGCTCGTCTCTATGCTTTTTTGAATTTAGGTAATCTCTTTTGCTCATTTTTATTTTAATTGATACTCTGGCAAGTTGATAAAAAACAACATCAAATTAAACACTTGATTTGGAACTGATTCAAAGCTTAGTGTCCATGTTCCATCTTCATAATAATTTTCTGGAGTATCTCCCTTAAAAACATTTACTGCTTCCAACATCTCCTCTGGTTTCATATCAAATTTACAAAACATATAATCTTTCATTTTAGAAACAATAGTGGATGGATTTTTTTCATCATTACCAACCAATTCAATTATAAAACTTCTAAACTGTTCCTTATTTTTTACCCAATGTCTCCTAATAATATATTCTAAAAATTCCCACCTCATAGGTAAGGTTCCCGTTGAGATCCAATCATGATTCTCTTGCCAACCAGCAACATCAACAGGTTTAAAAATTTCCTGACCCATTTCTACACACTTATTTTTTATGTAATTAAGATAATTACTTTGAAAAGTTTCAGGAAAATCAAATTCAAAATCATTTTGAAGAAAAACGAAGGTATCTATTGGGCTCTTAATTAAAACATTTGAGGAATTGGTATCGAAAAAATGTTCACTCTTAAATAATAATTTGTAAACAGGAATTAAATTAAAGTCATTTGAGACAAAAGTTGCTGCAAGTTGATTAACTATTTCATTTTCAACTTTTGGACTAATAAAATATTTGTATAACTTTTGACATATAAATTTTGCAATTAAATCTTTCTTTTCATTAAAAAGTATGTCAATTACATCTTGATATCCCCAATTTCCAGTTTTTCCAAATATTGTTTTATCTCCATTATCAAAAGTATTTGAATTAAAAATAATGGAACTTCCATTTCCATCGGAATATTTATTGTATCCAGTTAAAGCCCGAGCAGTTTCAGTTATATCATTAGATTGATACCCATTTCCCTCCCCCAAAGTAAAAAGTTCGTATAATTCTCTTGCATAATTTTCATTAGGTGCCTGTTTCCTGTTTGAATATCCATTGAGATAGAGCAGCATTGCTGGTTCCAATCCAATTTCACTGACAAATTCTTTGAAGTTTCCCAATGAATGTTTTTGGAGTTTAATATGATATTGAAATAGATAAGGTGCTCGATTGTAATCATAATACTCTGTTACAAAGTGATTACTCCAAAACAATGTTATTCTTTCTCTAAAACCATCGTTCAAAAAATTTGAAAATGCTTGCCTCTGCCAAATATTTTTATAATAGGATTGATTTTTCCCTGACTGATTAATTTGAGAATTATTCCAATATCCCCATTCAGGAGCAGTTGTTAGAGGAAGATTTTTTGCATTATCAATAATTTGATCAATCAGTTCTGAAGGAGTAAAGCCAAGTTTTGTCTTGGCTTTTTGTAAGCTAATACCAAATCCTAACCTTCTGTAAATGAATTTGATTTTTGAGATATCCCATGGATTAGCAGAAGATGGATTATAAGCAGTTAAATTAGAATTATTACAACTTGCCATTAACCAAAAATAGTCAATTATAACTAAATGATTTACAAAACTTTAGAGTTATACTTTTGACTAATTAAAGCACTCACGATTTTAGCGGAAAGTAAACACATAGGAATACCACCACCAGGGTGAACACTTCCACCACAGAAATATAAATTATTTAGTTTATTAGTAAAATTTGGGTGTCTGTGAAATGCAGAAAAGGTCTCATTACTGGATGGTCCATACAAGGCCCCTCTATATGATTGGGTTCTTTCAAAAATAGTTTTCGGGGATAATATTTCTTCCGAAACAATGTTCTTTTCAATGTGTTTTCCAAGAACTCTTTCAATTTTTTTTATAATGATTTTTCTGTAACGTTTAGCTAAATCTTCCCAGTCATGATCAGAGTCATAATGCGTATTTATCATTACGTACCAATTTTCACAACCTACAGGTGCGTCCGAAGGATTATCTTTTGATGTAATACTTAAATATATGGTTGGATCATCACAAAATTCCATTTCATTAAAAATTGAATTGAACTCCTTTTTATAATCTTTAGAAAAGAAAATATTATGAAGTTCAAGATTTTCAAAAGAATCATTAATTCCCCAATAGAAAATCAATGCTGAGCTTGATGAATTTACATTTTTTACTCTGTATGGAGTTTTAATATTCTTCAATAGTTTTTCGTAGGTAAAATAGATGTCCATATTAGAAATTACTATTTCATATTTTTTTTTTTTATTTCCATTGATTTGGATACCTACAACATTGTTCTTTTCACATAAAATTTCCGTTACTACAGTATTGTAAATAAAATTAACATTCTTTCTTTCAGCTAACTCAACCAAAACGTTTGTTATCATTCTTAGTCCGCCCTCTGGAAAAAAGGTACCGAAATGAGATTCTAAATGCTGTATTACTGTCATTATTCCTGAAGTTTTATATGGAGATGAACCTATGTAAGTGGCAAATCGATTATAAAATTGGATGAGGTGTTTTTCCTTTAGTTGTTGTTGGTTTACTTTTGATAGTGTTTTAAAAAACTCGAACAATCTAAAATTTAAAATAGCCTTTAATACATCCTTAGAAAAAAAGGTACTGAGCTTGTGTAGGGATTTTTCTAAAACAATTTTGGCCGATAATTCATACTTCTTCTTAGCTTTTTTTAAATAAGATTTAAGTATATTTTTATCCACACCTAACTTTAAATTAACCTCTTTTATAAACTTATTTTGGTCTGAATATGCACACAATTCAATACCATCCTCCCAAAAGTATTTACAACCAATTTCTTTTCTTTTGTAATTAAAAAATTTTCTAGGGTTTTCGCCTGATAACTCAAACAACTCATCTACATAAGTCGGCATCGTAAAAAGTTGAGGGCCAGCATCAAAGCTATATTTTCCAGACTTTATAGTAGTTAATTTTCCTCCGGGGTAACTGTTTTTTTCATAAACATCAACATCATATCCAAGATTTGATAATCTGATTGAAAGAGATATTGCCCCTATCCCTGATCCAATAATAGCAACTTTTTTCATTTTACTTCAAAATAAAATCTTTAATAAGATAAAACCTGGAAAATAATTCTTCTTTATACCAATTCTCCTTCCTTGTTTTTTTAACGATTTCTGAATGAGATTTTGATTTATAAGCGAACTCTAAAACATCATTTAATGAATTCCATAAACTTATAGTTGCTTGTTGTATGAAAGGTATTTCTCCAATACCTTTGAAGTAATAAACACCCTTTGCCTTAGAAATTGCTTTGCTGGAGTCAGGAACAGATTTCCAAAACGAAATTAACTTTGAAAAATTCAATGTTGCTCTAGTTATTATAGCAATTTTTGAGTTTTTGTTAACTGTAGATTTTTCAATTTTAAATGGATTTACACCCGACCATAATCCATGACTGTGAAATGGATCCAAAATTAATACTCTTATTTCATGGGATTTTATTTTATATGTGCTGATTAGTTCACTGGACTTAATAAATTTTTCAGCACTATCCATACTATCCCAAACAGAGACCAATGCATAAGTAGAAAAATCTGGAAACAAACTGAAACCTGTTTTACCACCTGAACCCATAAATTTATGAAAGAGTAATCCCCCTGCATTCTTCATATATTTATTGTTTATTCCCATCTGAGAAAATGCCCAGAACTTATTTTTTTTGAATGTAAAGAGAAAAAAATAAACAACTTTTTTTTTCATTAAATATCTTTCTGTGAAAGTAAGTTTTTAGTTGTTAAAAACTAATACATTTTAACTATAATTGAATAATTTTAAATTATCAAGGGGTATCAGTCCTTAAGACTTTATTCGAGAATTAATGTTTGTAAGTGGATAGATTTTACAGATTGAAGCTGAAATGGTAAGGTAAACTTAAAAACGATTGATAAATTAATTGTTTATAAAAAAACCCACCTTTCAGTGGGTTTTTAAAAGTTATTAGAAGTCCATGACTCTTACCATCATCATTGTATTGACAACTTTTCTTATGTCATTTACTTTTGCGGAATATTTTGCGAAAGAGGGATCGGAGTACATCTCTTTTGTGTTTTTTAAAGCAGTTTCAACATCTGGTGCACCGACCCAAACAAAATGTGAAAAGTCTGCGTTTTTTCCGCTTATTGGATATCCTACGCCATATGAATTTTGAAGATCATATTTTTTTGCAAAATTTTGAGAAAATTCTGCAAACTCTTTTACATACAATGGAGGATTTGTGACTTCCATTTGCCAAATCATAAAAACTTGATCCGGTGTCCAATCATTTTTAAACCAAGCAGGGGTATTAAGCGCTTGATTTACAGGTTTGATATACTTATTCATTTTATCACCGAAAACCTGAGCCTGAACAGAACCATACCAAGAGTTCATGAAATTTGCAAAAGCGACTTCACTGGGAAAACAAAATTGAACAGAATGTGTTGCATTGTTGGATCCATTGAATTGATACGCAAATAATGATTTTGTTCCCTCTATATTTTTGGCCCATTCAGTATCCATCATTCCTTTCAGAGTGGAAACAACAGAATCTGGTTCTGTAGTTTCAAAATCAAAAAATGCACAATACTGAGAATAGGAAAATGAGCTAAATATAAAGGCTATTAATAAAATTGTTTTTTTCATAATTATAATTTTTATCAAAAGTAATAGATAAAATATTAAATAACTATTTTTTGTATGCTAGTTAATTTATCTTAAATAACTTCCTGCATTAATATCAATAGTTGATCCTGAAGCATGATCTAATTTACCCTCAGTAATTAAAGAAATTACTGGTGATAGATCCGTAGGCTCTGTAAGTCTATCGAGCGTTATTCCCTCAGTAGCAATTTCTTCCCCATGTTTATCAATAAACTTTTGAGCCATTTCAGTTCTTACAAACCCAGGAGCAATACTTATTGCTATAACATTATCAATTTTTCCAAAAGATTTTGAAATAGTTTTAGTCAATGACAATAAAGCTCCTTTAGAACATGCGTATGAGATGTAATCGGGTTGCTCTCCACGAAAGGCTGCTCTTGAGCTGATATTTATAATACGTAATCTAGAATTGATATTTTTTTTTCTCTTTAAACAGATAAATTCTTTTGAAATTAAAGCTGGAGCTCTCAAGTTTACATGCATTGTTTCTTCGAACAGGTTATTCCATTTATCAATTTCTAAAGATATGTCAGCAGACTGAGCTATCCCAGCATTGTTAATGATACAGTCAGGAATATTGAATTTATTATAAGTTTCATTAACGAGTTTCTTGATATGAGTAATTTTGGAAAGATTTGCTTGTATAATGAATGAATCAGATTTATTTTTTTTTAAGAGCAATTTTAGAGCAGAAGAATTCTTATTACAATGGAGAGCCAAATCATGACCTCTTTCAAGTAAATCTTTTGCTATTTGTAATCCAATACCACGCGACGCACCTGTTATTAATACTTTCAACTTTTATTTTAATGTAATTATATAAAATCAAAACAACAGAACAAAATTTAATAGAATTAAAACTTTAATTTTATTTGTAGATAATTTTAAATTTTTATGACAACTACTAAATTCTGATTTAGTATATTGTCATATAAAGAATACAAAAAATGAAAAAAAAATTCACCCTTATTTTAATATCTCTACTTTTTTCTGTCAATACCATTTCACAGGACAAAAAAAATGAAAAAAAGAAAGAAAAAACAATTTCTGAGTTAACCAAATCAAGTAAAAAAATCGATGGTTTATTCACTATATACCAAGATACAGTTTCAGGTAAACTCAAAATGACAGTTTCTAATGATCAGTTCGATAAGGAATTCATACATTTTTCTCAAATTGCTGACGGAGTTACTGAGGCCGGCGGTTTTAGAGGAAGATATAACGGAGGAACAATTTTTTATATTAAAAGGTTTTTTGATAAAATTGAATTTATTGCTCCAAATACTAATTTTTATTTTGACCCCAAAAGTCCTCTTTCAAAATCAAAAGAAGCCAATATCAGTGAATCAATTTTTTTTAGTACCAAAATTTTAGTTGAGGATAAAAAAAACGGTCTCTTTTTGATAGATACTGATAAAATGTTTAATTCTGAAACTTTAACCAGAATTAAGAGCCCAAGGCGTCCTGGTGCTTCCTCCAATTCATTTAGTTTAGGGAGCTTTGACAAAGAAAAATCAAAAATTAGAGAAATTAAAAATTACCCAAAAAATACAAATTTAAAAACGGAATATGTTTACAATAATCCGAATTATCTAAACGGTGGTTCAGATGCAATTGCTGATCCTAGACATGTTTCAATACAAGTTTTTCACTCTTTAGTTGAAATGCCCGACGAAGATTATGAGATTAGATATGCAGATCCAAGAGTTGGTTACTTCACAACAGAAACCTCTGACATGACTTCAACAAAAACTACCAACTACAGAGACATGATCAATAAATGGAGACTGATTAAAAAAAATCCTGAACTCAAAATTTCAGAGCCAACTAAACCAATTACATTTTGGATTGAAAATTCAACACCAATTGAGTGGAGAGAAACGATTAAAGATGCTGTACTAAAATGGAATATTGCTTTTGAAAAAGCTGGTTTTAAAAATGCAATTGTAGTAAAAACTCAACCTGATGATGCTGATTGGGATGCTGGTGACATTAGGTATAACGTTCTTCGTTGGACTTCATCTCCAAATCCACCTTTTGGTGGATATGGCCCATCCATGGCCAATCCAAGAACTGGAGAAATCATAGCCGCAGACATTATGTTAGAGTTTGTTCATTTCACAAATCGAGTTTTTTATGAAAAACTTTATTTAGATCCAAATGCAAATATGAGCTTAGATGATGACGACACTCACTCAGAAAATTTTGAACATATTTGCCTTGCTGGCGAACACGTGCATGAAAACATTCTTTACGGTAAAACAGTTTATCCTGAACTTTCAAGTGATGACATTGAACTGGGAAAACTTGAAAAAGATAATATGTACCGTCTAATAATGCATGAGGTAGGGCATACATTAGGTTTAAACCATAATTTTAAAAGCAGTCATCTGTATAGTCCTGAAGAGTTAACGAATCCTGAACTAATTAAAGGAAAATCTATCAATGGATCGGTAATGGAGTACCCTGCATCCAATGTTAGTTTAGACAAAAGTAAACAAGCACAATTTTCAGATGTTTCTGTTGGTCCATATGATGTTTGGGCAATTGAATTTGCATATAAACCAAATCTGACTAGTAGTGAAATAAATGATATACTCGTTAGATCGACTGAGCCTGAACTAGCTTTCGGTAATGATGCAGATGCAATGAGTAGCTCTAACAGAGGAATTGATCCAAGAATTATGGTTTACGATTTATCTAATGATCCAATCAAATTTGCAACTGATAGATTCATATTAAACAAAAGGTTAATGTCTGAAATTCAAGACAAATTTCTAAAAGAAGGATCAACATATGAAGATTTAAGGAGAGCCTTTTACATTTTAAATAGCTCATCTTCAAGAGCAGGTAGCGTAATCTCAAGATTTATTGGTGGTGTTTATGTTGACAGATCTGTTGTTGGTCAACCAGGTGGTACCAAACCTTACACTCCAGTCAACTATGAAGATCAAAAAAAAGCTATGAATACTTTGGCTAAATATATCTTTGCGCCCGAATCCTTTAAAATTCCAAATGAACTTTACAATTTATTAGCAAGAGAAAGACGTGGTCAGGATTTCTTTTCAGGCCCAGAGGATCCCAAAATTCATGACCAAGTTTTGGGTTACCAAACAGTCACTTTATCTCATCTTTTACATCCAAATACATTGCAAAGGATAATTGATTCAGAACTATATGGAAATCAATATAAATTAACAGAATTTATGACAGATTTAAATAGCGCTATTTTCGATGCAGATATAAAAAGTAATAACATAAACACATTTCGTCAAAATCTACAAGCAACTTATGTTTCAAGATTGATTGAAATGATTTCTGGAACAAGTTCTAGAAGGTATAAAATACCAGCAAAGTCAATGGCTATTTATAACCTTGAAAAATTATCAAAAAAGCTCAAATCAAAGAATGGAAACCTGTCTACATTAGCTCACAAAAATCACTTGAAAAAATTAATTGATAGTGCATTAGATAATATTTAATACATTTAGGAGTTCTGCAAGCTATTTTTAAAATAGAAAAAAATTTAATTAGAGTTTGATAACGTGGGCGCTGAGGGATTCGAACCCCCGACCCCTTGGGTGTAAACCAAGTGCTCTGAACCAACTGAGCTAAGCGCCCTGAGTCATCAAATAACTAGGTCTTATTACTCTACTGTTTGAGCCTCAAGTTGGTCAAAAACTCCACCCACGTCAAACCATTCAAGAGCAGCTGATATTTTACCTTCAGAATCATACTCGGTAACTGAATAGTACTTACTTACAGTTTTTGCTCCAGATTTGTGATTTCCATTCCAAATGCCGTAAGTCCTTACAGATCCATTGGGAATAAAGTTTTCATCTACGCCAGGGTAATATTGGCGCTCATTAAATGTAAATAACTCAAAGTCATTCATCCAACCCATCATTGCTTCCCTTAGCTCTGGTTTTGTTAAAGAGTCAGTGGTGTTGGCTGGAGACCAAACAACATCCTCTGAATAAAGTTCCATCATTCCATCAATGTCCTTGGCAATAAATAAATCAAAAGCCTTATCAGCAACTTGTTTATTTTTTTCAAAGTTCAGAATTCCGTCATCAAAATTGGTGTTGGTTGGAGCTGGTTGTTCACAGCTTAAAAACAAACCAATTAATGTGATAATGTAAAATAGGTTTTTCATAATATTTTGGTATTAATTTTAAGGTAAATATAGTATTTACAGTTCAAGAATCAAATCTAAATTAATTGAATTAATTTTATATTAATTAAAAAAATTAAAAATTCATTTATAGGACTAATCTATAAATTTCCATTATTTTTTTGCTCTAATAAGTCCTCGTCTTAAATAAGGAAATTTTAAATTTTTATCCCAATAGAAAATCATATAACCTTT
>Ga0160422_10002560_pt1 | contig 11377 bp, 1 predicted proteins | sample Fk160mmetaG_FD_108192 | JGI IMG/M metagenome (GOLD analysis project Ga0160422, IMG submission 108192) | Marine microbial communities from the Central Pacific Ocean - Fk160115 60m metaG | ecosystem: Environmental > Aquatic > Marine > Oceanic > Photic zone | place: The Central Pacific Ocean... | reverse complement strand
ACTTGTTTAATTGGAAACATATCACCAACTGTTTCTGAATTTTCTGATTCAAGATATAAACAAAACTTCCTTAACCTATACCCAACAGTTGATAAAGATAATCCAAATAATGATCCAGTTCAATCTGTATCTGCTGCTTCAAACGAGATATTAGGTAAAGTCAATGTTAATAATCCACTGAATAGTATTACAAAAGAATCAACAATTAATTATCTAAGAGATAATCGTATCGGATTTGCAGTTACTTTTGCTGAAAGTGATACTGCAGGTATCACAACCTTAACATCAAACGTGGAGCATAATTTAAATTCAATAACTGGTGTTAGTTTTTCTAATGGAAATGGATATGCGAGTGGTGCAGGAACAATTCATAATGTTACATTGATTAGTGAGGCAGCATCAGTGGTTGGTTCAAACGCAACAGCAGATGTTACAACCAATCCTAGTGGAAATATTACCGAAGTTAAAATTATTGATGGAGGTTCTGCATATGGTGTTGGAAATACCATGAGAATTGGAAGTGGTAAAGATGCAATAGCACAAGTGACAAGTATCAATAATGTTGTAGGAAATGCAATTCAAGTTGTTGGTGTTGGAAATACTATTAATCGTACTGATAGTGGTTATAATGGACTGTACAAAATTACATCTGTCCCAAGTTCAAAAAAAGTTACTTATACACACGTAGCTAAAGGAGAAACAGCAGGATCAACTGTGGGTGTTTACACAGGCCCAGTTAGTACAACAAGTGGTATATTTACACTGCTTGATGAAAAAATTGCAATTAGTAGTATTGCTGGTGTTGCTAACACAACTTTATCTGGAACTGTCACAGTTACAACAAGTGCAGATCATAACTTGTCAGTTGGAAATAAGATAAAGGTTGCAGGTCTAGTTGGATCAGCAGCAACAGTTTATAATGGATTTGATTTTGTTGTTAAAGAAAAAGTATCCGATACAAGTTTTACAATGAACTCTACACTCGCAATACCAGTAAGTGGTGAAGCAGGTGCAGAACTTTACAGGTATAGTTTAAATTCATTCGGACAGGATAATTCACTTGCCTCTGAAAAAATTTCTGGTAGTCTTTCTCCATTAATAACTGGTATAGATTCTAAAGTAATTGTTGCCATTAGTGCTTCTGCCGATTCTAACGGTGAATCTGATATTGATATTGCAAGCACAATTGGTATTGAGAATGGTGATTTCTTACAGATTGAAAATGAAATAGTTAGAGTGAAAACTAAAGATACTGGAAATACAACTGGAATGATAGTTTTCAGAGGTGTATTAGGAACTCAATCTGCTTCTCATGTGGTGGATGCATTTGTAAGAAAGATAAATGTCATACCATCCGAACTTCATAGATTCTCTGCGATACGAGCATCAGGTCATACATTTGAATATATTGGATATGGGCCAGGTAACTATTCAACATCTCTACCACAAAAAATTAAGAAACAAATTGAATTAGAGCAAGAACTTCTCGCAATCTCTAGAGAAGAGGATGGTGGAGTTGTGTTCTTCTCTGGTATGAATGATCGTGGTGATTTCTTTAGCGGTCAGAAGGCAGAACCAAGAGAATTATTCTTAGGTGAGTTGGGTGACTCTAATTCTGCAATCTTTGATGATGTGTTTATCCGTAATACACTACGTGTTGGTGGTGGGCCAAATCAAAACTTACCATCAGAGTTTAACGGGCCAGTTAACTTCTCAAATAAGGTAACATCCACATCACTTGATGGTATTGAAGCAATTAAATTATTAATCAAAGGTAACGCACTTAACAATCCATCATTCCAAGTTGGTGAAGATGTAAATCCAGCATTGATTGTCAATAAAGACACTCAAAATGTCGGTATTCGAAATGCATCTCCTCAACATGAACTTGATGTTAATGGAACAATTCGTGCGAATGTTTATGAAAACTTCAAGTTATCTGATTTACCTGATGCTACTGAGGAAACAACCTATGCAAGAAATCGTATTATTAAAGTTAAGGAAGATGGTAGTGGTTATGAGATGATTGATCCTCATGAGTTATCTGCATATGAATTGAGAAGTTTGGGTGTAAGTAATGATGGATCTGTTTATTCAGGTGTTGGTGCAATAGAAAATAGTAAATTAAAAATAACAGGTATATCAACTGCTAAATTCTTTGTTGATGAAAGAGTTAAAATATTTGGAGTTACTAAATCAAATGATAGTGTGACAGTTGATCCACCAATAACAACCAACACTGTAAAGGTAGAAAGAATTGCAGAAGCAGGAGCAACTAACGCAGTAACTTATTACTACTGGCAAGCACAATATCATATGATAAATGGTAAGGTTGGAGTTTCCTCACAAATTGATCCTACTGGTGGTTACTCTGGAACTGGTGCGAGAACTGGAGTAGAAAATGTTGCCATAGATTCATTCAATGATTTGAATCATAACTCATTAACTTTAAGTAGAAAAGATTCAGATCATGGTCTTATAATTTACCGCCAGAATTATACTGGTCAGGGAAATGAAACAAATGCTGATCTCGGAAAGGCAAAATTAATTGCTGTTTTAGGTCAGAGGGAATTAGGATCAGGATCAATAGGAATCAACTGGAAAGATTTTGGTGTATATGAGCAGACAGAATGGAGTCCAAAAGGAACAGTTAATGAGTTTCTTGGTTTTTCAACTAGTACTACGGAAACTCATCAAATACATTTTCCAACGATTGGTACTGAAGGACAAAGAAGAGGTTGGGATATTGATAAGATCGTAGCTATCGGACAGAACAGTATCACTGTTGACGGTAATTATAACTTAAACCTTATGGGTGGAGTTACTGGTTTTGGAACAGATACAAGAGTTAAAGTAGTTCACGATAATACTAAATCATTATCTGATGCAATTGCAAGAACTACTTCTATTGGTGGTAATTATCTAGATTTACCAAGTGGAACATACCTTACAAATAAACTTGTTATCCCAACTAAATTTAGTTTGAGAGGTAATGGTAAGAATAGCATCATTAAACAACAGTATTACGCAACAGATGCTACTGATCAGGGTGTAAGTGGTGGAAATGCTCTTGGTTTTGATGGCAATTTAGTTGGTATCGGAACAACTAACGCAAATGATATAACGATTGCAGACTTAACTATTGACGGAAACAGTTCAAATAACATAATGTTTACGTTAGATGATGACAATAACTTAGTAACATTTGAAGGTGGAACTTCTATGTTGTTTAAGGATATGGAAATTAGAAATAGTTCTGGTGGTGGATTATATGCTAGAAATTCAAGAAGAATTTCAATTGAAAACAGTACTATTGTTGATGGTGGATTGACAGACAGATATAATATACGTCCACTTGATGTTCAGAATTCTGAAACAGTTAGGATTAATGACTGTTTATTTGAAAACTTTGCTGGTGCTGTTGATGTATCTGTAACAACAGTTGTATCAACTGGTGGTAATATTATTCGAAATTGTGGTAGTGGTATTGATGCTTATGCAACTGGTAAGATTACTACAACAAATAATGTAATCCTTGGCCCTTCTGATGAGTTTATTGCTTCTCCTGACATTTATGATACAGACTTCGATTCTATTAATGTAACAATTGACACAACAGCTGATCCTTTTGTTGGCCCAGAGTTACTTTATATTGAAGACGGTCAGGCAAAAGATGTTAGTTCTCCTGCAGTCACTCTTACTGCAGGAATTGGAACAATGGTGGGACTATTCAGTACAACTCGAACTGCAAGTCTTGGTGAGAAAATTTTCAAATTTGATATAAACACTCAGAATACAACTGGATTTAATGATAGAGAATCTGGTTTCTTACAACTTAAATTATCCAAAACATATATTAATTCATATACATCAACTGGACATCGATTATCAGATTATGCTGGTGTTGGTGTAACTGCACTTGGATATGAGATAATTGGAACTGAATTTATGGAAAAACCAGTAGGATTTAATACGACTGTTGGTATTACATCTGGATACTGGGCAACTGCTGCTGGTTATGGTGGTGCTAATGGAGGATATGTAAACGCTGGTGCTGCAGTTACACAATATGTTGTTAGACTTGAAGATGCGGGCCAGATGTCTGGTATTTCAGAAGGTGATTATGTCCAGTTACCAAATCATTCAATGGGGCCAAACTTAACGTTGGGGCCTCAGGGAGATACCTCTGCAACAGGAATAGGTTTAAGAGTTGATAAAAAACTTCCCCCTAATCGTATCGTGCTAACAGATCTGCTTGCTGGTGCAACAGGTGGACAGGTGACATCAAGTTCTCATGGATCTGAACCAAGGGATGATGACTATATATCTATAAGGAGAATATTTACTATCGCTAAAGGAAGAGTCGGAGTTAACTAAATGCCTGATAACACTAATGTTAATAATAATGCGTCTGTGGTCGTTGTAGGAAGGACTGCTCCAGTCCCTCCAGGTCAACAAAAATCTGATAAATCTGTTCCCGTCGTTATTGCGAGTGATCAGTCAACGATTCCTGTTGCAGAACAAAATAAGGTACAGTCAGAAGTCGCACTTTCCCTTTTAGGGATACCGAGATCTGAAGTTGCACTGGGTATATTTGCAGACGTTAATACTTATGATGTAAACCCAACAGAATGGGCCGCAGAACCAGATTTATTTTCTACAGTCGGTGTAGGTGAGGGAACATCATATGAAAACGTTACTCAAGGAATGGGATGGGGTTTAACACATGTTCCTGAAGAGTCAGGTGCATTAGTTGAGGCACCTGCAGATAAATTTGCTATTCTAACATCGAAGAGATTTTTTAGATATCAACCAGGTCGTGTATCTGCTGCTACATTTGGTGTAAAAACCACAGTAATGGATACTAATACTACCGATGCTACAACTTCTCCCAGTAACTCTCAAAAAGAAGATATAGGTAGTACAGTATATAATCCAGCAGTTCGTAAGTATGGAATATTTGATAATTTTGATGGGTATTATTGGGAGACGAGAAACAATGGACAGGGAGATAATTTTTGTGTAGTAAGAAGAACACAATCTTTACTATTCAACAATCCAGTTGATTTTTCAACAACTGCAGATCCTAGTCAGACGGCAGATTTTGGTGCAACAAATCCTCTAGATGTTTTAGCACCAAGACCAAACGAAACTCCTGATGATAAAGCAAATAATCCAAGAGGTTATGTAAGTGGAAATTATCCAGAAGATCATGATTCAACTCCTGGCAAAGCAAAGAATGTAAAGCTTGGTGATCTTGTTATCTATCGTGATAACCTGATGATGACACATGCAGGTGCTTTTGATCCATCTCTACTACAAGAAAAACAAGAGTTTTCAATTGAAGCAACTAATAGTAATGTTCTTACTTTTAACTGCACAAATTCTACAAGTAATTCTGGTTTAGGTAGAACAATATCAAACGCAGTATATGATATTGACACTGGTTTAATGACAGTTACTACACATGGTAATCATGGATTTGGTGTTGATAGATTTGTCCACTTAAGTGGAATCGGAATGACTTGTCGATATAGTTACGCAAACTTTGATGGAACTGGAGCTTTACAAGATGGTTCAGGTGGTGCTAATGGGAGTGTTGATCAGAGAAAAGTATATCCAGACAGAACACATGGATATAGTATTTTACAAGTACCTTCACCTAATTCATTTGTAGTTAATGTTGGTATATCCACTGTTCCAACATTCTTTAATGAAGAAAAATCAAGAGACTCTGGTGCCATTGTTCTTGGTCTTTCTACAAGTCAGTATGTCTCTTATAGTAAAGGAACAAACGCTGGTGCAATATCTGGATTCGTAGACGAAAAGATATACAGAATTAATTCGATTTCATACAGCAAAACAACTCAAAAGGCAAGTGTTGAGATAAAAGAACTCACCACAGTTATGGGTTCTCTTCCTAAATCTCAAGGGGGTACTTATGATCCTGGTGCATCACAAACAAAAAAAGCAGATATTACTAACTCTACACAAGCTGGACATAAATTGGTAATTCCTGTTCCATTCGTACAACCAGTTGCTGATGATGTCATACATGGTAGAAAAAAATATGGAACTAATTCAGTTAAGTCTTCGGGATTATTTCCTTACATGTATAAGGATCCAGATAAAGGAAATGAGGGATATGTTGATACAACTTTAAGCACATCAACTACAGATTTAAATGAACTTAAAAAACAAATAGAAACTCTTAATTCATATTATCATAATTGGATAAATCAAAATATCAAAAAAGATTTTTGGAATGTATATGAATATCGTGTTCCAAGATCTAGATTTAGTGGTGATCGTTTGGATAATGCAACTGATGATTTGCTATTCAGTGATGTTACTGCATTAAATCGTGCTGGTTCAAATGTTGTTGATGCAACCACGGGAGAGAATGTAGAAGATACGAGTATATGGAATCTTGAATTTGATAAAGTCACCATGTACAAAATTGAGTTCTCATGGTATGGTGCTGTTGGTGCTTTATTCTTAGCATATGTTCCAGTTAGTGCTGGTGAAGCTAGATGGGTGCGTGTTCATCATTTAAGAGCATCTAACCAATTAAAAGGATCTTCACTTGGTAACGCAACACTTCCAATCACATATTTGGTATATGGTGGAGGTGGATCAAATCGTTTTGGATATAGCGATACTAAGAGAACTCCAACATCATTTGGATATGGTTCATCATCAGAACATATTATCAAGTATGGTGCTTCTTACTACATTGATGGTGGTGACAGAGGAACTGTTAAATTATTCAGTCATGGAACTCCAACAGGGGTTGAAGTATTTGGATCAAAGAGAAATTTCTCTACAAGTGATTCTACTAATGGAGTTATAATAGGTTCAGATGCAGAAAGTCCGACAAATCCATTCATCACTGGAGGATCTGGTACAACATTATTTGATACATCATATTACGTTGGTGCTAAAGTTATAACTGGAAATCCATTGGATCAAAATTTAGAAGTTGTATATGCTGACTCGTCTAAAAGATTATATTTAAATGTTCCCATTGTAGATATAAGTGCAGTTGGTTCAAGTATTGATATAATCGTAAATCGTCCAACACCTTTAGTTGGATTGAAGTGTAGAGATTTTATTACAAGTAGTCAGGGTAAAGATGTTAGAAACCGTACTCAAGTCTATCCAACAAGATTGTCAACTGGATCTAGTGCTTTAATTAAAGTTGATTTATTGAAAACTCCTATATTCCAAACCACTTCTGCAAAATCTGGAACATTTACACTTCCAACAAATCCAGATCCAACTGATGCATCTAAAACTGTTTTAAATATTGGTAAGAGAGGAAAATCATTTAAGATAAACGTTACATCATCTTACTTTACTAATAATAATAGTGGTGCTTATGGATATTTCAGAGGACAATTCCAAAACGATCCATCAAATAAAAAGATATCAGTGTTTGGATATCTTGAGAAAAGAGAGTCTAACAGCGATTACTACTTTAGGGCTGAAAATCAAACTAATGATAATATCCTTTTAGATGGTAATTCTGTTTTCTTATATGAAAGTCAAAATACACCCAAAGGAACAACTATTACTCCTGCAGACAATGACTTTACATTAGATTCATTATCTTCTATTAAAGTAAGTCCCGAATTAAGAGCACCGATTCCAAAGACAGGAACAATTGTTGCAAGTTTGTATATATCTGCGGGTGGATCAGAGTTTGATTTGTCAACATACTTTGATTTTAATAAGGAATATCTATCATTCCCACTTACTAATGTTGTGGAAAGTTTATATGTAGTTGGATCTTCAGAGGGAACATTTTCTGGTACCCCAATTTCAACGACAAATGCAAGTGTCACTTGGGAGGAGCAGTGATCTATGAATGGAGGAAAGGATATAAAGATTGGGCACGATAAACGCCCAGTATCCATAGTACCATCAGACGAACAACCGTTATATAATATTCAAAATGGTGAGATATTAACTGATGAATTTGGCAATCCACTTATAACAAAAGTTGATCAGTTTTTTCTTGCAGATGCATCTATGGATAGATCAACATCTGTTGTCTTTCCAGAGAATCCTACTGATAAGTATCTAATAAAAAAAGTTAATCAAGTTGGAGTAATAACTGCAACTTACGGTGTAGATTTTGATGTTGATGTGCTGATTAGAAATGATTTGGCTAACAAACATATGTTATTTCGGCATCAGATTGATCCTGTTACAGGAAATCAAACTGGTTCTGGACTGCAAGGAGTTTCTATTGGTCTTACTGCTCTGACTGCTAGTGGTGTTGAAGTTACTATTTCAGATGGAAATCAATTTGAAGTTCGTACTGTAGGTGTTAACACTGGATCTATTAAACATTCTAATGTCACGTATAATTTTCATCATGATAAAAATAATTTATATTTTTCAAACCCATCAGATATACAAAACATAGGTGTCGGTGTTTCATTTAAGGTATTGGGGCATAATATTCCAGACGGAAGTTATGTGATGAAAAAAGATTATGATAGGATTAAGATATCAAAACCTGTTATTGCAGGAATTACCACTGATAAAGTAACTTTTTCTAATACTAAAGAGATTTTTTATAAAGCAGATAACGTATTAAAAATTGCAGAAATATTTAATGAAACAAGTGAAGTTAGTTCAACGTTGTTGGGTGTTAATCGTGCAGAAACACAACTAAGTTTGTTTTCAAATGTTTCATCTTATGGATTAAATAATGATGAATGGGAGAGTTATTCATACAATACTGGAAGTAGTAAATCATCATGGGATCAAAGAGCAAATAGAATATATGGTAATCGTTACCTAGCAAGAATTGAAGAAGAGACACAAGAATCTGCGATTAAATTATCTGCGTTTCCTCCATCACATTCATATCCATTTGGCCCTGAATATCAAAAACTTGGATTATATAATAAAACTTTACATGACCAGTATGTAAATTTTATTTTGTTAGGAAATTTTGCTTTTCAACTTTATAAACAAAAACTTTCTGGTTACTCTGCGTCTTGGATAAGTAAATTTTTAAATCCTGCAGATGTCTCTTATGACGCAAGCATTGGAGAAATAGTTTATTCAAAAATACCAGGTAAAGAAAATGATTTTTCACAAGCATTTCAAAAAATAGATGAGTGGACTGATACTTGGAGAGCAATTGGAGAGGGAAAAAGTTTATTTGATGATGTTCAGGGAGACTTTTTGTCTTTCGGAAGTTTAAAAACTCTTCTCGCAGAAAATAATCTAATATCTCAGTATGATGGTTCAAATACAAGACCAGGATATAACACTAATTTTCGTAGATATAGTGCTATCCAATCAAGAAGAGTTTTTAGATATCAACCAGGTAGAATTAGTGGATTTACATTTGGATTAAGAGCATCTACAGAACCAGTTTCAGGTATTGCATTAGAATGGGGAATTGCAAACGAAACAGATCAATATGTGTTTAAAATTTATGCAGGTCAACTATCAATAGTTCGTAGAAGCACAGTAAAACTATCTGATGCTGTTTTGGTAAGGAATGGATTAGATCCTGCAGAGACATTAAGTGTCCAAATAAATGGAACCTCATACAATACAGTTCAACCATTTATAACAAGTGGAGATCCATTTGATGTGAATGATGATCAGGGCCCAACGAGTGGGAGTAATGATGATGGTAGAGCGAGAAAGTATTTTACCGTTGAAATACCAAGAGATAAATTTAATGGTGATCCATTGAATGGAAATGGCCCATCTGGTTATACAATTAGACCTGAAAAGGTTACGATGTGGAAAATTGAATTTGGTTGGTACGGTGCGATTGGTGCAAGATTTTATGCTTATATTCCTGCTGGTAATGGTGATGCAAGATGGGTTGTCGTACATACACTTGTAATAGAAAACTCCCTTACAGGGCCTTGTTTAGAGGATTCTTATTTTAGATTTAAATATTCTTTGGATGTATTTAATACTTCTAATTTAAAGACACCTCAATTTTTATATAAGTATGGTGCTTCTTACTATATTGATGGTGGTGATGAAGGAACTTCTCAAGTTTATTCAGTAAGTACGGGTTTAAGTCCAAAGCAAATAACAAGTGCAAGTGAAACCTCTCTGTTTGGTATAAGACCAAAAGATTTCTTTGAAAGTATTAAAACATTATCAAGTGGTGAGGATCAAATAAGACGAATTACAAATAGAAAATTAATTCTTCCAACTAAATTTAACATAACAACTAATACTTTGACAGAAGTTAAAGTTAAAAATTGTAGAGCTTGTGCTGGTTTTGGTCACGTGTTCACTCCTGGTGTTTCTAACGGTGATAATGGAAGAAATATTTCTGTAGAATTTACAGGGACAAATTTAATTACAGCTCAAGGTAGTGATTATTTTATAGAGGCAGACGTTGGTGCAAAATTAATTGCTCCATCTCTTTTTGGTGTATATATTACTGAGATTGATAAAGAAACATTAATAGGTGGCACTTACAATGGCCCTCCTAGATATGAATCTGCAAAAGTGTATGGGTTAGGGGATGGTTTAGATGCATACTTCAGATCGGGAACAAGAGAGTCTGGTTATAATAAAACCACAGGAGCATCAGCAAGACCTATAGGTGGAACGAAGGTTATAGATTATGCTAATGGGGGAGTTGAAGCAACAATTCCAGTTGGTGTTGGAAATGTGTATCCCCATGCAGTTCGCCTCAGTAATTATGACGTTCACTTTGCATCTGATCTTCAATTAACAGGATCAGAAATTGATATTCAATTTATAAATCCAATAAACAGAGATCAAAGTTCATTGGGTGGATCTAGCACACACTTTGCAGATTTTATGATTGGTGTGACAGATAAAAGACCATCAATTAATCAGAGTAACCCAAATCTTTTAGATGGGTGGGATAATACTGTGGTTCCTTGGACAGATTACACTAATGGTGGAAGCGGAGTGGTTGGCGTGGGAAAAACATCTGTGTTACCAGAGAATGAAATTTTATTCGGTGAAAGTACACATAGTTTCGTAAATATGAATGAAGATGGTATTGAAACGGGAGAATCTTTTTCAGGTGGTGATTTTAGAGTTAGAATGGGTCAAGATGTGAGAATACCAAAAGTATCCTCAACAAGTGGCGGTTTCTGCTCACTAGTTAAAATAAAAGTTAGTAATGCAGTCACTATAGCATCTTTAGTTAGACAAGAATCTCTAACTGGAACTCTTCCAGGTGGTATATCAACAACCACAACAACTGAAAGGCACTTTTTAAGTGTTGATGGATCTTTTGGTGGAGACATAACTGACTGGTTAGGTGGTCGAGTTGTATTTGAAAATGATGATGGGTCTGCTAATGAATCACTTGCAACTTATGCTCAGAGACAACCAACAAGTT
>Ga0160422_10002559_pt1 | contig 11380 bp, 8 predicted proteins | sample Fk160mmetaG_FD_108192 | JGI IMG/M metagenome (GOLD analysis project Ga0160422, IMG submission 108192) | Marine microbial communities from the Central Pacific Ocean - Fk160115 60m metaG | ecosystem: Environmental > Aquatic > Marine > Oceanic > Photic zone | place: The Central Pacific Ocean... | reverse complement strand
GCGGGTGTTAGTAATTTGTCAATTGAAGCTACTGTTACTGTAGAGATATTAGGAACGGAGCTTAGTTTTGATCTTCCATATGAAGGTGGTGTTATGTTGCTAGATCTTGTTTTTGCTGATGGTAATTATACATCTTTAAATAATTTTATTCCAACATTTGTTATTGAAGTTGATGAAGCTAATACCTTACCTGATGACATCTATGGTTGTACAGATTTAAGTGCTTCAAACTTTAATATTGATGCTAATATTGATGATTTTAGCTGTATTTATTCACAAACTTTGGATATAATTGAAGGATGGAGTTTAATTTCAACTTATATTCAACCAGATAATTTAGATATAAGCATTGTATTTTCTCCATTGGTTGAACATATTGTTATATTAAAAAATAACGAGGGTAGTGCATATTTACCAGAGTGGAATTTTAATGGTATTGGCGAGATGATCGCTGGACAAGGTTATCAGATTAAATCAAATTCAAATCAGCAACTTACTATCTTTGGTGAGGTGTTATTACCAGAGTTAACACCTATTGATTTAAGTCTGGGCTGGAATTTAATTGCATACTTAAGACAATCATCAGCAAACGTGGCCGATGTTTTTCAAGAAATGCTGTTTAATGGTAGTTTAGTTATTGTAAAAGACTCAGAAGGTAATGCATATCTACCTGAATGGGATTTCAATGGAATTGGTAATATGTTTAGTGGTAAAGCATATCAATTAAAAACAAATGAAGCTTATACACTTATTTACTTATCTAATAACCAGGATTACTAGTTATTCGTTTTATAATAAAAACTCACTTTATACAAAAGTGGGTTTTTATTTTAAATTTATTAGTGACCTCAAGTGTCAATTCTATATTCTCTACTATTAGAGGAACAGCAAGAAATAAATGAAAACTAAAAACGGAAAACCGGTTAAAAGCAACCAATTTTCCGCTTGGGTGACCCCGGCAAGATTCGAACCTGCAACCGTCACATTCGTAGTGTGATACTCTATCCAGTTGAGCTACGGGGCCATTTTAATAAGATTGCAAATATAGAAAAGCTTTTGATTAATTCAATTCAGACCTCAAGTATTTTACAGTAAAACTCTCTTTATTGTTTATTATACTTTCTGGACATCCTTCACATATAATTTTACCACCATTATTTCCTCCCTCTGGACCTAAGTCAATAATGTGATCAGCTAACTTTATAACATCGATATTGTGTTCTATTATAAGTACAGTATTACCTTTATCAACAAGTTTGTTTAAAACATTCATTAGTACACGAATATCTTCAAAATGCAGTCCAGTTGTAGGTTCATCCAAGAGAAATAGTGTATTTCCTGTGTCTTTTTTACTTAATTCAGTTGCGAGTTTAACACGTTGAGCTTCACCTCCAGATAGCGTAGTTGACTGTTGTCCAAGTGTTATGTAGCCTAGTCCTACATCTTGCAATGTTTTAATTTTATTAAATATTTTCGGAATTGATTCAAAAAAATCTACTGCTTTATTAATGGTCATATTAAGTACATCAGATATAGACTTCCCTTTGTACCTAATTTCTAATGTTTCTCTATTAAATCTCTTCCCATTACATGTTTCACAAGGTACATGGACATCAGGAAGAAATTTCATTTCTATTAAACGCATTCCACCACCTTCACATGTTTCACATCGTCCTCCTTTTACATTAAAGGAAAATCGCCCAGGTTTATATCCTCGAATTTTAGCTTCAGGTACTTCAGAATAAATCTTTCTAATTTCACTTAAAACTCCTGTGTATGTAGCTGGGTTAGATCTTGTAGTTCTTCCTATTGGACTTTGGTCTATATTAATCACTTTGTCAATATTTTCTATTCCTTGAATAGATTTATATGGCATAGGTTGTTTAAGAGATCTATAGAAATGAGTACTTAAGATTGGATAAAGTGTTTCATTAATTAAGGTTGATTTACCACTTCCAGAAACGCCTGTTACGCAAATTAATTTACCTAATGGGAGTGAAAGATTCACATCCTTTAAGTTGTTTCCTGACGCACCTATTATTTGAAGTTTTTTTCCCGTATTAAGTCTTCGTTTTTTAGGCACCTTAATTTCTTTTTCACCTTTTAAATACTTTGTTGTTAATGTTGTTGCATTTAATATTTGTTTAGGTATTCCTTCCCAAACAATTTCTCCTCCAAAACGTCCTGCACCGGGTCCAATATCAATTAGGTAGTCAGCAGATTCAATCATTTCCTTATCGTGTTCTACAACCAATATAGAGTTACCAATATCTCTTAAGTTTTTTAGTGATTTGATAAGCCGTGTATTGTCTCTTTGATGAAGACCGATACTTGGTTCATCTAAAATATATAAGACGCCAACTAGTTGGGTGCCTATTTGTGTTGCTAGGCGGATTCTTTGAGCTTCTCCGCCTGATAGAGTTTTGGAGCTTCTGTTTAGGTTTAAATAGTTTAATCCTACATCAATTAAAAATTTTAATCGAGTTTTAAGTTCTTTTATGATTTCTTCTCCGATAACTTTTTTTTGTGAGTCTAATTTTGTTTCGAGTATAGATACATATGAATATAGTTCAGATATATCTAGATTTGAAAGATCAGAGATTGTATAGTTGTCTATTTTAAAATTTAGGGACTCTCTTTTAAGGCGCTGACCTTGACATTTTGAACAATGTTTTTCATACATATAAGTTTTAGCCCATTTCTTGATACTCTTTGAATCGTTTTGGTGAAATTGATAATTGATAAAATTTGCTATACCCTCAAAGTTTATTCTATAATCTTGCGTTATTCCAAGTGTTTTATTTGAAACCTTAAAAGATTCATCAGTTCCAAATAAAATTACATCAATTGCTTTTTTTGGAATATTTTTAATGGGATCTTTTAGGTCAAATTTATAACGTTTTGAAATTATTTTAAGTTGTTTTTGAATCCATTTACTATTTCGGTCTGCAATTGGTGCTATTCCACCTTGCTCTATGGATAGGTTTTTGTCTGGAAATATTTTAGTTAAATCAATATTCATTTCTAGACCTAAACCATTGCATGTTTGACATGCACCTTTTGGTGAATTAAAAGAAAATGAATTTGGTTCTGGATTATCATACGAGATACCTGTAGATGGACACATTATATTTTTACTAAAGAATCTTATACTGTGATCTGTTGGGTCAAAGATTTGTATGATGCCTTTGCCAAATTTTAATGCAATATTTATTGACTCTTTTAGCCTCTTTTTGTTTTTATCATTAAGCTCTATGCGATCTATAACTATTTCAATATCATGACTCTTATAGCGATCAAGTTTAAGTCCTGGAGTAATGTTTTGAATTTCTCCATCAATTCTAACTTTAAGAAATCCTTGTTTAAAAATTTGTTCAAATAAATCTCTATAATGTCCCTTTCTAGCTTTCACAACAGGTGCTAGAATAATTATTTTTTGATTTATATAAGACTTAGTAATTAAGCTTTCTATTTGTGCAATAGTATAGCTTACCATTTTTTCACCTGTAGTATATGAATATGCATCAGATATTCGTGCATATAAAAGTCTTAAGAAATCATAAATTTCTGTTATTGTTCCTACGGTAGAACGTGGATTCTTATTAGTTGTTTTTTGTTCTATAGAAATGACTGGGCTTAATCCATCAATTTTATCTACATCTGGACGCTCTAATCCTCCTAAGAATTGACGCGCATATGCGGAAAATGTTTCTACGTATCGTCTTTGTCCTTCTGCATATATTGTGTCAAATGCTAGTGATGATTTTCCGCTTCCACTTAATCCTGTAATTACAACAAGTTTATCACGCGGAATTTTAATGTCAATATTTTTTAGATTGTGAACCTTAGCGCCTTGTATTTCGATATATTCCTGAGCCTTAGCCATTTAATGCTATTATTTGCGAATACCTTTAAAGTAAACATTATTAGACTTGGTAATAGATTTTTGGTTTTTTGCAAAAATAAATCTTCATTTTTTAAATTACCAATATCCTGTTAATTTTTAATAAATTAAATGTACATCTTTAAATAATTTACCTTCTAGATCTTTAGATGATACAATTGGGTTCTTAATTCCCCAATCAATTCCAAGAGATGGATCGTTCCATGCAATACATTCTTCAGATTCTTTGTGGTAAAATGCATCGCATTTGTATTGAAATACAGTTTGGTCTTCTAAAGCAATAAATCCATGAGCAAACCCATATGGTATCCATATCATAGTTGCATTTTTGTCACTTAATTTATATTTGAAATGTTTTCCGTAAGTCTTTGATTCTTTGCGAATGTCTAGCGCTACATCTATTACACTTCCTTTAGTAACTCTAACTAGTTTACCTTGACCATTTGGATGATTTTGAAAATGTAGACCTCTAAGAACGTTTTTTTTTGAGACTGACTGATTGTCTTGAATAAATGACATGTTAAGCCCAAGGCTTTTAAATAAACTTTTATTCCAGCTTTCAAAGAAGAACCCTCTTTCGTCTTTGAATATTTTTGGTTGGAGTATCAATAGTCCATCAAATTCAGTTTTTTCAACTTTCATAGCTCAATATTTTATTTCAATTATACTATCAATGTGCATGAATTAAAAAGATGCAAGGTCTTTTTTTAAGATTTGGTTTTGATACTTTTTTCCATTCATGAACGGTTTTTGTTTTAATATATTCTGAATTCAAACTCAGATCACAAGCAATGCATAGTTTTGTATTACCCTGTAAGTTTTGATAAATAGAATCGATTAGTTTATCGTTTCTGTAAGGTGTTTCAATAAATATTTGTGTTTGGTTGTAATTTCTTGATTTTTTTTCAAGACTTTGCAATTTCTTTTTTCGTTCAGATTTTTCGATTGGCAAATAACCAATAAATGTAAAAGATTGACCATTCATACCACTTGCCATTAGTGCAAGCAAGATAGATGATGGTCCAACAAGTGGTACAACTTGAATATCTTCATTATGTGCCATATTAGTTATTTCTGAACCTGGATCAGCTATACCAGGGCATCCTGCTTCAGAAATTAGCCCAATATTGGTTCCATTTCTACAAGCATTTAAATAACTATGTATTTCTTGTAAAGGGGTGTGTTTATTTAAAACATGAATTTTTAATTCATTCTGAGGTGTTGGAATATTCATCCTCTTTAAAAATGCTCGAGCAGTTTTACTATTTTCAACAATAAACTCGTCCAAATTATGTAGATGTTCCTTAACATATAAAGGTAATATTTTATCGACATCACATTCCCCTAATGTCGTTGGTATCATATAGAGTTTACCTTTGAGCATTAAATTCTTTTTGTAGTTGAATTTTAATTTTTTCGCAAGAATCGTTCAGTAGGTTGTAAACGTTTTCAAACCCTTTGTCGCCACCAAAATAAGGGTCTGGCACATTAAGGTTTTTTCCCGGATTTGATACATTAAGGATGAAGTCAATTTTTATTTCATCATTTCTACTTTTAACTAATTTTAAGCATGTCGAATAATTAGATTCATCCATAACATAAATCAAGTCAAAAGTTTCAATATCTTTTGAAGTTAATTTTCTTGCTTTTTGATTACCAATATTTATCTGGTTTACATTTGCAATGTATTGTGCTCTTTGATCAGGAGCTTCTCCTATATGATATCCAGATGTGCCTGCAGAATCAACAAAAACCGGGAGGTGTTTGCATTTTTCAGTTAGTATTCCTTCAGCTAGAGGAGATCTACATATATTACCTAAGCAGACCATCAATATTTTTTTTTGTTTCATAATCTAAAAAAAAAGCAGGATTAGATCCTGCTTTAAGTTTAAAATTGCTGTAATTCAAGTTTTTTACTGAGATCATCAACATAAGATCTGAATTGCTTATCAGTGTCTGCTAAGTTGTTGACTGTTTTACAGGCATGAAGAACAGTAGCGTGATCTTTTCCACCACATTGAGCTCCTATGTTGGCTAAAGATGATTTTGTTAGCTTCTTAGAGAAGAACATAGCCAGTTGTCTCGCTTGAACAATTCGTCTTTTTCTTGTTTTTGAATTTAAAACCTCTAAGCTTAAGTCAAAATAATCACAGATAACTTTCTGAATATAGTCAATAGAAACTTCTCGAGTTGTATTTTTAACAAAGCGATCAATCATTTCTTTTGCAAGATTTAGATTGATGTCTTTTTTATTTAATGACGACTGTGCTAAAAGTGAAATTAAAGCTCCTTCAAGTTCACGGATATTAGAGGTGATACTGTAGGCTAGATATTCGATTACGTCTTCAGGCATTTCAATGCCGTCATTGTATAATTTCTTTTTTAATATGGAAATTCTCGTTTGTAGACTGGGTGTTTGTAAATCTGCAGATAAGCCCCATTTAAAACGAGACAACAATCTTTGCTCCATACCTTGAAGATCAACAGGGGCCCGATCAGATGTAAGAATAAGTTGTTTACCTTGTTGGTGAAGGTGATTGAAAACGTGGAAAAATACATCCTGGGTTTTTTCTTTTCCTGCAAAAAACTGAACATCGTCTATAATCAAAACATCTATCATTTGATAGAAGTGAACAAAATCGTTTCTTGTATTGTTCCTGATTGAATCTATAAATTGTTGTGTAAATTTCTCTGCAGAAACATAAAGTACAGTTTTGTCCGGATATGTATCTTTAATTTCAATTCCAATAGCATGAGCTAGATGGGTTTTCCCTAATCCAACGCCACCATAAAGAAGTAAGGGGTTGAAAGATGTTCCACCGGGGTTTTTACCAACTGCGTAACTTGCAGATCGAGCTAAACGATTGCAGTCTCCTTCAATAAAATTTTCAAAATTGTAGTTTGGATTAAGTTGAGATTCAACATTAACTTTTTTTAAACCGGGAATAACAAATGGATTTTTAACACCAGTAGCTGCAATCTCAACAGGAACTGAAACTTTTGGGTTATTTATTGGCGGTCTATTATTACTTGGGATTTTGACAGTGTAAGGATTAGTATTTCCATAAGTGTTTTCCATAACAATAGAATACACTAACTTGGCATCAGACCCAAGCTCCCGTATAATCGCAGTTTTTAATAATTTAATATAGTGTTCTTCAATCCATTCGTAAAAAAATTTACTAGGCACCTGAATATTTAATGTACTTCCTTTAATTTTAATTGGTTGAATTGGTAGAAACCATGTTTTGAAGCTTTGCTCAGATATATTGTCACTTATAAAACCTAAGCAATTTTTCCAGACTTTTTCAGGGGAATTCTTCATTGATTTATTAAGTCTATTTCAGAGATTAATTTGATTTTTTAATTGTCTTTTGCATAAGTAATTCTACATGACAAATTTGTGAACAAAAAAGTTAAGAAAAAAATGAAATTGCTATTGATTTTTAATTTTCTTTTCCATAACTAGGGAAATCATTAATTATGGATTAAACAATATATTTAAATAATAAAATTTGTAGTTTAATGTTATGTAGATTTTCTTAAAAAATAAATTCGTTAGTAGCTGAGATCATTAGATAAACAACTGATGAATTAAATATATTCTGATACTTTTAATATCAATTTATTTAAATACAAAATTCTATTTTACAAATATTTTCCCATATTTTTTTAGGTAATTTTGTTTAAATTCTATTTAAAAAAGAATAATTAAGTTCAATTTTGAATGGAATCATCTGTGATTTTAAAATATAGAATAATCGGTGATTATTTATTGACTTAATTAAGATACTTGAATTATTAATTTCTTTAAGCGTTAAATTAAAAATAGAGTTATTGAATTTTAATTCTATAAGATTTAAATAAATTTGCAACATAAATTTAAATAATGTTTGAACATCAAATAAAATTTCGAGTTTTATATTCAGATACCGATAAAATGGGATATATGTACTATGGGCAATATGCAAAATATCTTGAGATGGGAAGGGTTGAAGCTTTGAGAAGTTTAGGTCTTTCATATAAGTCTATGGAAGAGACTGGAGTATTCTTGCCTGTCTCAGATTTAAAGTTAAAGTACTTAAAACCGTTGTATTATGATGATGAGGTTTCTTTAATTACTAAAGTTTGTGATATGCCAGGAACTCGAATTTATTTTGAATACGAATTAAAAAATCCTGAAGGAGAGCTTACTACTTTAGCTGAAACAACTTTAGTTTTTGTGGATCGAAATGGCAGGCCTTGTATGATTCCTGAAAATTTTAAATCTAAAATTAAAACTTATTTTACTAAATGATGAAAAACTTAAAGACAACTCTTTTACTGAATTTCTTAATCCTTTGTGTTTTTAATTCTGGAGCAAAAGAAGGGATGTGGCTTCCCATGTTCCTTCAACAACTTAATGAAGCTGAAATGCAGGCTATGGGTTTAGAACTTTCTGCTGAAGATATTTATTCTATAAATAATGGAAGCCTAAAAGATGCCATTGTTCATTTTGGGGGTGGTTGTACAGCTGAAATTATTTCTTCAGAAGGATTATTATTGACAAATCATCACTGTGGATATGGGCAAATACAGTCTCATTCTTCTGTAGACAATGATTATTTGACAAATGGGTTTTGGGCTAAAGATCAAACAGAAGAATTAACGAATATTGGTCTAACAGCTACATTTATAAAGTATATGAAAGAAGTAACAGTTGAAGTCTTGGCTAACGAAACTGATAATATGATTGAAAATCAGCGTAAAGAAATGATTAAGATTATAGGTGATTCTTTGATTGCTAAAGAAATTGAAGGAACTCATTATGAAGCGAGTATAAAACCTTTTTTTAAAGGAAATCGCTACTTTATGTTTGTTACCGAAACCTTTAAAGATGTCCGCTTAGTGGGTGCTCCTCCCTCTTCTATAGGTAAATTTGGTTCTGATACCGACAATTGGATGTGGCCACGTCATACAGGAGATTTTTCAATCTTTAGAATTTATGCTGATAAAGATAATAATCCAACAGAATATTCAGAAGACAATGTACCTTATCAACCAAATCGTCATTTAAGTATTTCTACTAAAGGGGTAAAGCCTGGAGATTTTACTATGGTTTATGGCTTTCCAGGTAGAACAGACGAGTACCTACCCGCTGTAGCAGTAAAGCAAATTACACAAATACTTAATCCAGCTAAGATTTCTATAAGAAAGACAGCATTGGATATTATGGATAAAGAAATGCGAGCTTCAGATGATGTACGAATTAAGTATGCATCAAAATATGCAAGTGTAGCGAATTATTATAAAAAATGGATAGGAGAGAACACAGGTATTCAAAAAACGCGAGGTATTAAACGTAAAGAGGAATTTGAAGCGGCTTTTATGGATGCCTTAAATTTAAATGAGGTTAACCGTCAATATTCTGGTTTATTAAATCTTTACGACTCTCTTTATGATCAGATGGAATCTGTTGCGCTTGCTAGAGATTACTTCATAGAAATTGCATATCGAGGTGTCGAAATTATCAAATTTGCAAATAAAGCGAATAAATTCATCAATACAGGAAGTATTGAAGATTTAGAAAAGTTTAAAAAATCAGTTTCAGGACATTTTAAAAACTATGATGCGAATACAGATGCTCAATTATTTGATGCATTACTTCACAAATATCATATAGATCAATCCGATTCAGAATACTTGCCATCCTATTTTAACGGTAAAATTTATGATGCATCTGAAGTGTTTTCTAAATCATATTTTGCAAATCAAGAGAATTTGGAAGATTTATTTAACTCATCCATAAAAAAGATTCAAAAGAAACTCTTACGGGACCCAGCTTTTAGAGTTGCTTCTGCTTTGTACGGACACTATAGAGATGTGATTTATGGAAAGTATTGGGCATTAGAAGATGAATTAGATGCTCTGGATAGACTTTATATTAAGGCTATGATGGAAGTTCTTCCTGATTATAGAAATTATTACCCGGATGCAAACAGTACATTGCGTCTAACGTACGGGCAAGTTCAAGGTGTTTCTCCAACAGATGCAGTCTCTTTCGGTCATGTTACTTATTTGGAAGGAATGATGGAAAAATATATTCCTGGAGATTATGAGTTTGATTTACCACAAAAGTTGATTGATTTATATGAAAGTAAAGATTTTGGTACTTACGCAGATGACAATGGAAAATTACCAGTTTGTTTCATTGCTACCAATCATACTACTGGTGGAAATTCAGGTAGTCCTGCATTAAATGCTAAAGGCGAGCTGGTTGGTTTAAATTTCGATAGAGCATGGGAAGGTACAATGAGTGATATAAACTATGATGCGTCGCGTTGTAGAAACATTATGGTTGATGCACGCTATATCTTATTTATCATTGATAAATATGCCAATGCAGATTATCTTCTAGATGAAATGACAATTAATTAAATTAAATAGCCTTCCAAATTGAAGGCCATTTTAATTGGACCATTTGTTAATGTCTTATTTTTGCATTAATGAAAAATAGACGATCAAATATTAGCGATTCAGTTCGTAAAGAACTGGAATTTGATAAAGTATTGTCTTTACTAGAAGGGTTTGCTCAAAGTTCTGCTAATAAAGAACGCATACGCTCATTGTGTATCTTACGTAACTCTGAAAAACTAAATTATAATTTAGATCTTCTTGAAGAGTTTAAGTTCATCGAATCTGATTCTAATTTCCCGCATTTTAAATATATTAGTTTAGGTAAAGTAATTACATACTTAAAAATTCAGAATTCAGTTCTTTCAGAAGATCATATTTTTGATATATATAGTGCTACCAACTGGGTTAATTCATTCATTAATTTTTTAGGTAATAATGAATACATCACACCAAATATTGATCAGCTCATAATTAGTTTAAAAAAGAATGTCCTAATAAAAAAACGTATTGACAAAGTATTTACTCCAAAAAGATATATACGTTCTAATGCTTCAGAATCTCTTTTAAAAATACGTGATAACATATCTAAAAAACGTGTTCTTGTAGATAAGTATTTTAAGGATAGCAAAATTCACTACATGCAATTAGGATACTTAGCTGATATTAAAGAGTCATTTGCCGATGGTATTTCGTTACTTGCAGTTTCATCAGAGTTTAAAAGAAAAATAAAAGGTCGTGTACGTACTCAATCCAAAACTAAGAGTATATCTTTTATTGAGCCTGATAAATGTATCTCGTTAAACAGAGAAATCTCCCATTTAATTGAAGATGAGAAAGAGGAAATTAGAAAAATTTTGAGATTACTTTCCGATGATCTGCGTGGACATTTTGATAGAATTAATTTGACTTTACATCTTTTTGAAGAACTTGATTTTTTGAATGCAAAACTTAAACTTTCTAAGTTAATGTTTGCTAATAAACCTAAAGTATCTAATTCTAGAAAAATAGAAATTAAAGATGCATTTCATCCTTTATTATTAATAGAAAATAACAATAAAAATATTGATACAATTCCTCAAG
>Ga0160422_10002558_pt1 | contig 11381 bp, 8 predicted proteins | sample Fk160mmetaG_FD_108192 | JGI IMG/M metagenome (GOLD analysis project Ga0160422, IMG submission 108192) | Marine microbial communities from the Central Pacific Ocean - Fk160115 60m metaG | ecosystem: Environmental > Aquatic > Marine > Oceanic > Photic zone | place: The Central Pacific Ocean... | reverse complement strand
ATGAGGGCGCCGAATGCGTCGCCTTGACCTTCAAGGAAGCCGGGGGAGAATTGGGTCTCACCGCCGTTGGCGTTGCCTTCACCGATGGTGACCCATGAGTCGCCGGGTTGAGCCAAAGGACCGGGGACGTCCGCAGGAACTGCAGGCACCAAGTGCTTGTTGATGAGGTCGGAGCTGGCGGTCAATTGCAACGCGGAGAAGTTGGCGTTACCGGAGACAGCGAGCTGCTTGTCGAGTGGGTTGGTGTAGTTCAGGAAGATCTTGTAGGTGACTTCACCTGGGGTGATCACTTCTTCGGTGAAGGAAGCGCCAGCGAAATCGGCGGAAGCCATGGCGGTCGCGCCAAGAACAGCTGCAAATGCAAATCGGGACATAGTGGTCCTCTCTCTTTCTTTCCAATTGTGATTGCCGGCGTACCGGCGTTCTCTTCAATCTTCATTCGTGACGACATTCGTCACACACTCATAACATGCAGAACGACAGAGCTGAAGGCAAGCAAGAAAGCCAAAATAAGCAGGCCAAGGCCGCAAATAAGTGTCAAAAGCCTCAAACGGGGTCATTATTGGGCGTCTGCGGTTGAAATTGGCCGATTGTGTGGTTTGGTGGGGCCCCTTGTCATTGATCAACAGCCCGGCAAGCTGGACATCGTCTGGCTTGGGCTTCTTGGGAGGTCAGGGTGCTGCAGGATTTTGTTCCAGCAAGCGATCCATGTTTCGGCGGTGCGCCCAAGCACGATCCTCATCGGAGGACAGTGTCATAGCTGCTCGGAAGTCTTTCCGTGTCTTTGTACGAAGATCATCGGGGATATCACCCATCATCAGAATGCTGTTGATGGCCAGTTCGTACAAGTCTGCGCATCCCACATGATCTCCGTCGTTGTAACGGGGAACACCCATTTCAATGGCTTGCAGCAAGATAGATCGCTCTGGGCTTCGGATTTCAGCTTGGGTTGCAGACGATGGGGTACGTGGGGCGGAGTACGTCGTGATCTTGATAAGCGTGAGGTCAAAGCTGGCTTCTTTTTTGTCGCCGATAAGTACTCCAAGGCCCGCGCAGTCAGAAGCTCGGAGATCGCCTCGCGCGAGAACTTGGCCAAAGCTCACGGCTTCGAATCCTGAAAGAGGGAATCGATGGGTGGTTCGAACACCTTTTTTGGTTTGGAATCGGGTCCGGTACCCGCCAGCCATCACCCTGCGGCGGGATGAATCGATCATGAAGTCCCATTCGCGGCCGTCACCCTGAACTTCAATTTCAAATCCATCGAAATTGCGGTCCAAATCAAGCCGACGTGTCCTGGCCCAAGCAAACCCGCCGTTGTTTTTGAGGGAAAGTTCGCCGGTGAATCGAAGTCCAGATGTTGACTTGGTCAGCTTCCCACTGGAGAGCCCGCCCATCACCCCGTCGAGCACCACACGCCACTGGGACGGTTGCAGGTCAATCGAATTTGTGGCGTAATCTGTACCGTTTGCGGCGAATAACAGTGAAAATGCGGCAATTATTGATTCCATGCATGGACTTTAGGCCGGCACTGTTTGAGAGTCCCAGATTCCAACAAGGTCCGAAAATAGATTTCATGCTTGAATATTAGATCTTCTTAAGGTTTAATGATGTGACTTCGGGGGTGGGATCTTCCGAATGACATGTTTTGGTGGTGGATGAAGCCAAGGGGGCTTGCTGTGGACTTTTTCCGCCGACTGTTGTTCAGCACACTTTTTGTCGTTTTTGCTGCACCATCTTTTGCGCAATTCAATGATGGCAGCGGTGATCCATTGGGTGACGAAGCCGGACGCCCAGACGGCCTTGGAGGATTCGCGGCCTGCTGTATTGCCGGAGAGTGCATCGAAAGTTTTCCGGTCGATGTTTGTCTGGCCACCGGTGGAGAGCCGCAACCGGGGGGTGTGACATGTGCCGACGAACCATGTGTTGATTCGCTTTTGGGTGGTTGCTGCACGGCCGATTTGTGTTGCACCGAACTTGAAGAAGCTGAGTGCATAGCTTCGGGAGGCAGGTTCCAAGGTGTTGGTACGAGCTGCATCAGTGGCCAGTCATCTGTGATATGTCCTGTGGTGGGTCGCTGTTGTTTGAACGACGGCACATGTGGGAACGGCATTACCATCGAAGAGTGTGAAACCGTTGGTGGATCTTGGGGTGGGTATGGAACAACTTGTGGTACGCAAGGATGTGGTGGCGCGTGCTGCTTGATTGATGGAACTTGTATTCCGGAGCAAAGCCGTGAATCCTGCGCTTCCGCCGGTGGCTTGCATCAGGGCGATGCTTCAGCTTGCATCAGTGAGGATTGCCGAACTCAAGTCGCAAGGGGCGTTGGTTTGAATTCTCCCAACGGTGAGGAGTGGATGGTTCAATTTTCCCAGTTTGATACCAATGGTGGGTTGTTTGAATTGACTGCCGCGGAACTGGAAGTTCGATCTAAGGTTGTGGCCAAACTTCAGCTCCTGAATGTCTCATCGGAGCCAATTGATACCAGTGTTCCCTACAACGTCGAGTTCCGCTTGGTGAATGGTCCCTGTGGTATCGGTTTCCCCGAGACCACCCTGTTGGACGAAACCGGTATCGAAGCTTGTGTAACAAACCCGCTTCCTGCTGGTGCTTCCTGTGACTACGGATGCGGAAATGTCTACGACCGCGTTGATCGTGACCTTCGAATTGATTTGCCTGAATCATGCTTTGATGAACTGATTGGTGCTGGCCAAGTCGAAGTTGGGTTTGAGGGTGACAATGATTTCGCCGCCCCTCCTGGAGGATCTCTGTTTGTGGTGGGTCCCAATGTGGGTCAAGCCGAAGTCTGGGTCCGTTACACCTTCAATTATGTTGGCGGTGCGTGCTGCCTGTGCGACGGAACTTGTTTCGACACTCTCGAAGAAGATTGTGTGGCACAAGGTGGTGTTTTCTCTGGAGCAGGAACTCTTTGTTCAGAGAAATCATGTATCCCACGTGGTCGATGCTGCCTTCCATGTCCCAACGACGAAGGCGCTTTGTGTCTTGATGAGGTCACTGACGGCTTCTGTCAAGGCGTCGGTGGTTCTTGGCTTGAGTGTGGCACCTGCGATATGGACCCTTGCCCTATCGACGACTGCAATGGGAATGGTGTCCCTGATGAATGCGAAGATCTGACGGATTGCAATGGGAACGGTGTACCCGACGAGTGTGAATCTTTTGATGATTGCAATGGCAACTCGATTCCAGACGAATGTGAAATCGACGGCAACGACTGTGATGCGAATGGCATTCCCGACGACTGCCAGGCGGATTGCGATGGAGACAGCATCCCTGATGCCTGTGAGGTGGATTGCAACTCCGACGGCACTCCTGATGACTGCCAGAATCTTTCCGACTGTGATGCCAACGGTATTCCTGATGTTTGTGAGCCCTTTGATGATTGCAACGGAAGCGGTGTGCCCGACCGCTGCGAGGTCAATGGCAACGACTGTGACGCCAACGGTATCCCTGACGAATGTGATCCTGATTGTGATGGGGATGGTCTCCCCGACGCTTGCGAGGTGGACTGCAATGCTGATGGAACACCAGACGACTGCCAAGATCTCGCTGACTGCGATGCCAATGGCACCCCTGATGTGTGTGAGCCCAGCGAAGATTGCAACGGCAACAGCATTCCCGACCGCTGTGAACTGAATGGCAACGACTGCGACAACAACGGTATACCTGACGAATGCGACGCCGATTGCGACAGTGATGGCATTCCTGACGCTTGCGAAAAGGACTGCAATGGAGACGGTGTGGCAGATGACTGTCAAGGCCTTGAAGATTGCAACGGCAATGGGACCCCTGACGTCTGTGAAAATATCAACGATTGCGACGGGAATGGAATTCCTGACGAATGCCAACCCGATTGTGATGTCAATGGTGTGCCTGACGCATGTGAGTCGGATTGCGACGCGAATGGCACGCCCGACGCTTGTGAATCTTTCGAAGATTGCAATGGTTCAGGGGTGCCGGACCGCTGTGAACTTGATGGCAATGACTGCGATGCCAATGGTGTTCCTGACGAATGCCAAGAGGACTGCGACAGCGACGGAATCCCCGATGCCTGCGAAGACTCCGGTGACTGCAATGTCAACGGAATCCCTGATGATTGCGAAGGTTTGCCCGACTGTGACTCAAACGGGACTCCCGATGAATGCGAGCCTTCCGAGGATTGCAATGCCAATGGACTTCCAGACCGTTGCGAAACCGAAGGCAACGATTGCGATACCAACGGAATTCCTGATGATTGTGAACCAGACTGTGATTCGGATGGTGTGATAGACGCTTGTGAAGTGGATTGCAATGCCGATGGCACCCCGGATGACTGTCAAGACCTTGCCGATTGCGATCAAAACGGCACCCCGGATGTGTGTGAAGCCTCCGAGGACTGCAACGGATCGGGCATTCCCGACCGATGTGAGCTTGACGGGAATGATTGCAATGGCAATGGGATCCCTGACGAATGCGACTTGGAAGGCAACGACTGTGACGCCAACGGTGTTCCTGACGACTGTCAACCGGACTGCGATTCTGATGGACTGATTGACGTTTGCGAGGTGGACTGCAACGCCGATGGCACTCCAGACGACTGCCAAAGTTTGGCGGACTGTGATGCGAATGGCACCCCAGATATCTGCGAGCCATCTGAGGATTGCAATGGCTCCGGCATTCCCGACCGCTGCGAGATTGATGGCAACGACTGCAATTTCAACGGGATTCCTGATGAGTGCGATCTGCAAGACAACGATTGCGACAGCAATGGTATTCCCGATGACTGTCAGATCGATTGCGATGATGACGGTACGCCTGATGCTTGCGAAGCCGATTGCAACGACAACGGTCAGCCAGATGATTGCGATATCGCAGAAGGGTCAAGCGAAGACTGCGATGGCAATGGGCAACCAGATGAATGTGAGCCTCAGGGATCCTGCTGTCTTGGCGAATCATGCGTGATCGCCATCGAAGCATGTTGTCTGAGCCAGGGGGGTGTCTACGGTGGTGATGACACCAGCTGCACGCCGAATCCTTGTGAAACCGACGACGAACCGATGCGTGGTGACGCTGGCCTTAAAGGTTCATTGTTGGTCTTCCCCGATGTTGTGGTTGAGCACGACTCGAACGGTGACGTTCGGTTGGACACTTTGATTCAAATCAGCAATGACCATCCCAATGCAGTTCAGTTGCATATGTACTTGGTTGATGGTGCCGGAGACTGTGTCTTCTTGGATCAAACCATTGTGCTCACTGGCAATCAGCCCACATGGTGGCGGGCCTCCGATGGAGATCGCCTTGGTGGGTCTGTTGCCCCATTCGGAGCGTTGTATCCCAATGGTCTTGGCATGGAAGAGCCTGATGGCTCCTTCTTGGCACGTGGTTTCTTGGTTGTTGTGGCAACGGATTCAGAATTCCGTCCGATCCGTCACAACCACCTGTCTGGTGCCGCGGTAGTTGTGGACGAGATGTCGGCTTCGGAGTACTCCGCCATGGCTTGGCCGGTGGTTGATGCTTCCGTCCCGCAGGGCGGCATCGTCGGCGACGGTTCCGGCACGCTCAACCTTGATGGTGTTGATTACGCTTCCACGGCCAATCGTTTGTTGCTGGGCTTTGAACCGGTTCAGGGGATGATCGATCACGAAGTCGTGCTGCTTGGCATGGATCTTGATCTGAGACACTCTTCGGCTGCTGTCCCAGCTTCCACCAAAGCCGAGTGGGAAATTTGGAACGCCAACGAAGTGAAATTCAGTGGCACCGGACGTTGCATCCGCTGTTGGGATGCCACATGGTTGAGCGATTACAACCAGCCCAACCACTTCCTAGCTTCTACGCTACAAACGGCCGTGGCCAAGGGACGTCTGGATACCGAAGCTTCCGCCCAATGCGATTCTGGAGACGGGCTCTTGGCGGCACCGGCATTGGTCGGGGTCGTGCATCGAGAATTGTCTTACGGCACGACCCGGATGGTGATGATCCAAACGGGATGGCAGCCTTCCACCATTCGCTTCGATCAGTTGGAACTTCCGGAAGAGGCTGGCTCCATGCTGCGTGACCTTGGACGTTTGTTGAACAGACGTTGATCTGGTCAAATAGTCTGTTGCGATCGCCGGGGGGGGTGATCGCAGACAGAACGCCCGGACTTTTGTTCGGGCGTTTTTTGTCTGGTACCGTTCTCTTTATGAGCAAACTGCGATCAGTTTTTCCCACCTTTGTGAAATTTTGGAAAATTGTGAGATGGCCTTTGGCCGCACTAGCTTTGATCTATGGATTGCTATGGTTTCGCTACACCACGGTCGAACGGGTGCTGACCTTTGATCCAGTTGTGGCATTGAACGCTCGTTTCGCCGATGTTCCAAGCGAACATCGAGGGTGGCCCCAAATGCGCAAAGCGCTGTTGGCCATGCACGCAGACGATCCGATCGCTCCAGAATTACTCCGCGAAGCCAGCCGCTGCGAAGTGCTGGGCTTGTCCGTGGGGCATCCTGGGGATCTGAGTCCCGAAGACAAAATGCTCTGGCCGGAACTGGTTACAGATCAAGATCAAAGCAAACACGCCAACCCTTGGAGTTGGGAGCAATCTGCATTCTTAATCCCGCTGCCGCATTTGGGCGATTTAAGAAAAGCCAGCCTTCGACTCAAAGACCATGCTTTGGTCCAAGGTCACACGGGAGGACTTGAGGATCTTCGTGCGATGCGTCGGATTTCCGTACTTTGCCAAGAGCATCCAACGATCATCAATCAGTTGGTTGGCATGTCGATTTTGTCTCTTGAAGTCGACACCATCTCGCAGTTGCTCCTAGAACACGGAATGAACTATTCCGATGAAGTTTTGGCAGAACTCGAAGTTGAATTGGGTTTGGCTTCGGATGCTTTGAAGCCTCTGAACCTTGAGGGAGAATACATCACGTTCGACGATGTGCTCCAGCGTGTCTACTCAGATGACGGTGCCGGGAATGGAATATTTATTGGCGAAACCGGCACGTGGTTGGCGGATAATGGGGCCGACTTCACAGGATTTCCTATTGTTGTTGAACATCGATTGACTTCTTTGGCCGCACCTTTCCTTGCCCAGTGGATGCCAGATCGGAAGACCACCCGAGAGTTGTATGCCAACACTTTGGCGGCACAAGTCAAGTACTGCGAAGCGCCTCTCTGGGATCGCACGGAACGGGAGGCCTTTGATGGCACTGGCAATCTCATTATCGATCTTCTTCTTCCTGACTTGACCAAAGCGTTTGACCAAATTCAATTGAAGCACATGGAAATAAAATCTATGTCTCTGGTAGTGGCGGCTTATCGGGTACGAGTTCGTTCCGGAGAATTCCCTGAAGAACCTCCGATCGAAGTTCAGGATTGCTGGATTGACGACCTGGTTTCTTATGAAGTGAAGAATGGTTTACCGCACGTGCAAAGTGTGGGTCCTGAGCGGAAAGGTCAAGTTCTTTTTCCGGTACGGAGCGAGTGATCTTCCGGAATATTCTTCGATCAGTATCGAATGGAAATGCCGGTGAAGAAGTTGAAGTCGTCCGCCGCACCTTCCAGGCCAAAATTGCACCCCAGGTCAAGCACAGTGTCGGTGGCTACTTCATACGTCACTCCCATGCCCAAAATTGAAGTGAAATCCTCATCGCCATCAGGCCGTAGAATCGCAATTCCTTCGAGGTAGGTGCCTAGTGCTTCGGTAATCTCAAAGCCAAAGACGCCGGTACCTACATATTCGACGTCGTAATTGTCTTCAATTTCGTTGTGCACGAAGTCTGTTTCAAACATCAGGCCAAGGCCCACAGACTCACTTAAGGCCGTGGCGTAGGGGAAGATCAGTCCCCCTTCAATTTCGTCACCACCAATGCCGTTGGTTGAAGTTGGGATTTGAACAAAAGGCATAAAAGCGAAGGCATCGCCTTCAGAATCATTTCCCCAAAGGTTCATTTTGAGACGAATTTGGGTGTCTCCCACACCATCGATCTTTTGGGTCCCGTCATCAGAAATGACAAATGGATCCATGACGAACTGAATGTCCATGTCGTGTCGCAGTCCCACCTTGAAATTGATTGGCGCGAGCGTGGTGCTCTCGGCATCATCGGTTCGGCTGTAATCCAAGAAGCTCATTTCCAATTGAAAGGCTCCAGCATCAACGGTGTAGGGACTTTCAGTGAAATCCGGACGGTCAGCGCTCATGTCCCTCCACTCGCTGCGAGGTGTAGGGTTCCAGAGGGTGTGATGTGCTTTGCGAGAACTGTCGGCGTGGGTGACGCTCGTCCCAAAAATGAGGAGCAACGAGACAGTCTGAACGAATAGGAGGTGGCAAGCTTGTAGCATCGGCTACAAATATTACCAGCACATCTGAAAATGTGCTGCAAAGAGACTTCTGGCGGCGGAGTTAGTTGGTGCCCGCTTGTCGATTTAGGAAGGTCAAAGGTCCACTTTGTGGGTTTCAGATTTTTCTTTGGCTCGAATTTCGTCGGACCACTCGCCAATCCCTTCCCCCCATTGGTGGAGACGCTTTTCAAGGCGCTCTGCAAGATCGGCCGCCCAGGGCCGGAAATCTTGTTCGAGTTGCTTGAATCGTCGTTCTACCTCAGATTCGAATTGAGACATGAGTTGATTCATGTCTTGCTCCCACTGCATTTTATTTTGCTGTGCATGTGCATTTTCCACTTGACGTTGGGCTTCTTGCAAAAGTGGTGTGAGATTTTCGCGTTCGAACCGCAGCATGCGATCATGGACCTGGCGGTGGAGATTCCCCATGAAATTTTGCAACTGAGCTTCGGCTTCCGATGGGTTCACCATGGGTTGGGGTAGAGGCATGTCGGCGGGCCGGGCTCCCAATTCGATCTCCACGTTCATTTTGCGACCGTCTCTGATAATGGTGGCCGAGACGATCGTGCTTGGTTTCATCCTCGCGATGGTGGATGACAACGTTTGCGGATCGACACTGCGTTTCGTTTGCGGAATGATGATGTCGCCCGCTCGCAAACCTGCCGAGGCAGCGGGGGAGTTGGGGGAAACAGACACAACCATTGTGCACCGGCTGGCGTCGAGATCCCATGGCTGACCGTTCGCATTGTTTGGTGGAAGTTGTGAGACCGGGGCCATTCGAATTCCGAGAAAGCCATCCGCATCTTTGCCTGGATTCTGGAGGTTCCGTGTTTTTAGGTGAGGCAAGTTCGCAACTGCACCTCTGCCATCCACAAAGGAAGAAGACAGTGGCATGCTGATGAGCACGCCACCGTCTTCGTCCAAAATTTGCAGCATGTCGTTTTTCCAGTGGGTTCGATCGGAGGGAACCCGATCGCCATTCACTTCAACAACATACGTATTCGGACCTGAGCCTTCGACTTTGATTTTCAGACCGTCCTGAATCACCACGGCATTGAACTTGTGTTCGACCGAGAGGTCATCAGAAGTGTTCAGTGCATTGAAAAAGAAAAGAAGAGTCAGCGGGGTTGAAAGCAGCATCCATGATCCTTTCCAAGAATTGGAGACGGGACCAATGGTACGAAGCCTTTGGGTAAAAGTTCAGCAGGTTGCCCGTCGACGTCGGCTCTGACCCGCCACCAAGAGCAACGCGGTCATCACACCGGGTGCGGGGATCACAGGCAGGGATGGTGGAATCGTGGAATAATCGGCGTTGAAGCCGTTGTACCACCCATCGAGAGAGTTGTTGCTCAACAAGTTGTCTGAGACGCCCACCGGGGAACCAACCCAAGAGACTCCAGGGTCAACCACGTCTCCTAGGCTTAGCCCCCAATAAAAATCCACATCCCCGGTCATGTCTCCGTAGGAGAAATTGTCCACTGCACGGCCAAATGTGTAGTCGGTGTACTCCCAGCTGAGAAATCCCGCAGCCACAATGGCTTCAATCATGTCGTTGCTGGTTGGGGTGGTGGGTCCACTCCATGAGTAGCTGAACGCCACGCTGTCGCCACCTGTCGCGGCGAAGTCAATAACCATGTAGGAGGTGAGATCCCCGGAGCCAACCGAGTGGGAGACATCGAGGGTGGTGCCCAAGGCGGAGTCGATCACAAGATCGGCGTTGGCGGTTGAGACGACAGTTAGAGCAGCAGCAGCAAAGGTGCGGCGAATCATGATTCGTTTATCCTTGAATATGTGTGAGAGAGAGAAATGCTTATGAAAGCATTGTTGGATATTAGTCGCGAGTCAGGAAACCAATGAATCACAATCCTAAATTTTTAGCCAGAGTTGACCATGCTCGCCGGGGTATCTGTGAATGCTCTGTGGATGAATTTATTCAACTTAGAAATGAGGACAAATCGTTCACGTTGATCGACGTGCGTGAAGAGAGTGAGTTTGCCGCGGGGCACATCCCAGGCGCCATTCATTTGTCCAAGGGTGTCATCGAGCGTGACATTGAGTCTGCCATTTCGGAGCTGAATGAACACCTGGTCTTGTACTGCGGGGGTGGTTATCGCTCGGCCATCGCCGCGGAATCATTGGTTGCTATGGGGTACACCAATGTCACTTCCATGGACGGAGGTTGGCGAGGTTGGCTGGACGCTGGACAGCCGGTTGAGCCTTGAACTAGCCCGCGCGGCGGTGACTGGACACGCGGCGAATCTGATTGCGTCCAGCAGCTTTGGCCCGATAGAGGGCTCGGTCGGCTGCACGAAGCAAACCATGATGTGAATTCACCTGAAGCGTGCGTGCGGCAACTCCGGCACTGAGGGTGACGGCGATGGGTCCTGCGTCTGTGTTGACGGGGTGCTCTTCGAGCGAGCGTCGCAAACGTTCCGCGGCCATGGACGCAACATTTTCATCTGCCCTAGGGCATAGCAGCAGAAATTCTTCCCCGCCCATGCGGTAGAGCTGATCTCCAGATCGGATGCAGCGCCGCCAGCGGGTCGCGACGGCCTCCAAAACCATGTCGCCCACTCCATGCCCAAATTCATCGTTGATCTTTTTGAAATGATCTAGATCAAGCATGACCACCCCCAGAGATCCTTTTTTGTCCCAACAATCTTTCAGATGATCGAGGGCGGCTCGTCGATTCCCCAGACGGGTCAGATCATCGGTCAGTGCCTGCCGACGCATCCTTTCGGTGGCCATGTGGGCCCGCTTGGTTTCCCGGTGGGCGGTTTCCAAGGCGATTCGCGCTGCTTCTCGTTCTGACTCAAGGGATTCAAGAAGTCCCAAAAGGCGGATCCCAGGAGCCAAAGTCCGATCCAAATCATCATGGTTGGTTGGGGTCAGTAAGACTTGATCGCACTGAGGAATGGGGTCGGATCCTGATTTCTTATTTTGCAGCAGCACCGACCACACAAAAATTGCCGGGGTTCTTTCTCCCAGCTCTCTGGAATGCTGCAACAAGCGATCGGCACCATTTGCCGGAAGGTCTTGGTCAACCAAGAGAAGCGGCGGGTGAT
>Ga0160422_10002557_pt1 | contig 11381 bp, 11 predicted proteins | sample Fk160mmetaG_FD_108192 | JGI IMG/M metagenome (GOLD analysis project Ga0160422, IMG submission 108192) | Marine microbial communities from the Central Pacific Ocean - Fk160115 60m metaG | ecosystem: Environmental > Aquatic > Marine > Oceanic > Photic zone | place: The Central Pacific Ocean... | reverse complement strand
CAATGTATTATTATTATCTTGTTCGTTGATTTTATTGTTAATTATGATTTTTTTCATATTTAATATAACTGTAAATGAATACGATAAAAAAAATATTGTGGAAGTAAGAACTAATATTTTAGGAAGTGAAAAAAAAATAATTAAAGACAATGATGAATTTGACCTAAGATTAATTCAATCTCCTATTATTTTTGCTTTACCAACTAAGATTGGCTTTAGCAAAGATTTATTTGAAAACGAAAAAAAAGTTGAACTTTTTTTCTCAAAATCATCAGAAAAAGAAGCTTTTTTTGAATTTGAAAACAATACTTCTTATATCTCAAAAAAGTCTCTAATATTTGAAGAAACTGAAAAATTGAAACCTTTAAATATTTCAAGTATTAATTATGAAAATCTTGAAAAGAAAAATAATTTTGTAGAATTTAAATTAAGTAAAAATTTAGAGAAAATAATTATAGATGAGCTACCTTTATTATTTGATGAAGAGAATTTAAAAATCGATGGTTGGTATGTTAAAGCTACATTGCATATTTCAGAAGATGGATTTGTCGAGCACGTTTTTATTGATGATATTTCTGAAAAATCAATTAACAAAATGAATCTTATAAATAAGTTATATAATATAAAATTTAAAAGTGGTTTTAATGAAATTGGTTGGATAATATTGAGTAATAAAAAAGGATAAATTACTATAATGGAAATTTATTTATCAAAATTAGGTTTTTTAATTATTTCTCTTCCTTTGGCATTTTTATTAATAATTTCATTAATTTCTGAATTTGGAAAAATTAATTATTTTGATAAGAAAAATGAATTAATTCTTTTTTGTTTAAAATGCAAAAAACCTTTTATTGTTAATAAAAAAAGAGAAATTAAAAATTGTCCCAGATGTAAGAAGAACACAACGTCAATTTCCATTAACTAATTTAAGAAATTAATTTAAAGGACCTCCAGGAAGATCATTTATTATTGTATCTTGGCTTTGTTTTTTAGTCTTCGGAAAATCGTCTATATAATGTAATCCAACGCTTTCTTTTCTTGACAGTGCGCTTTTAATAATTATTCCTGCAACATCTGCAATATTTCTTAATTCTAATAAATCTGATGTTATAAAATAATCTTTGTAATATTGTTTAATTTCTTTTCTTATGTTGTAAATTCTTGATTTTGCTCGTTCTAATCTTTTATTTGTTCTAACTATTCCAACATAATCCCACATACAGTTACGAACTTCATTCCAATTATGCTCAACAACAACTGCTTCATTTGAATATACAGCAATACCTAATTTCCAATCAGGTATATTAATTTTTGATATGTCAAAAGAAATATTTCTAGACATTTCAATACCTGATTCGTGTCTACAGACAAGCGCTTCAAGAAGTGAGTTACTTGCAAGTCGATTAGCGCCATGTAGGCCTGTACTTGCAACTTCTCCAGCCGTATATAATCCTGATAGTGAGGTTTTCCCATTTACATTTGAAAGAATTCCGCCGCAAGAGTAATGTGCAGCAGGGACAACTGGAATGGGATGTTTTGACATATTAATTCCATACTTTAGGCATGCTTCAAAAAGGTTAGGAAATCTTATTTTTAAAAAATCCTCACTTTTATGAGTAATATCTAAATATACATAAGGATCACCATATTTTTTCATTATCTTATCTATTGCCCTAGCTGTAATATCTCGCGTAGCAAGAGAGCCTCGAGAATCAAATTTATTCATAAAAGTATTTCCTCGAATATCAATTAGTCTTCCTCCCTCACCTCTTACTGCTTCAGATATTAGAAAAGATTTTGCATCTGGATGATATAAACATGTTGGATGAAATTGAATAAATTCCATGTTTCTTATTGATACTCCTGCTCTCCATGCCATAGCAATACCATCTCCTGTAGCAATATCTGGATTTGATGTATAAGGATAAACTTTTCCTAGTCCACCCGTTGCAAGTAACGTAGATTTAGATTTTATCGCTAAAACTTCATTATTTTTTTTATCAAGAAAATAAGCACCAACGCATTGATTTGTATCATTTATATTCATCCAACTTGTAGTAATTAGATCTATAGCCATTAAATTTGTTAAAATTGTGATATTTTTTTCCTTAATAATTGCATTATTAAGAGTTTGCATGATTGCTTTTCCTGTTGTATCGCCTACATGAAGTATTCTTCTTCTTGAATGACCTCCTTCTTTTCCCAGATCATACTCTGTTTCTTTTCCCTCTCTTAAATCAAATTTTAAACCTAATTTAACAAGCGAAGAAATTCTCTTTTGACCTTTGTTAATAATTTCTTGTACAATTTCTTTTTGAGATAAACCACAACCTGAATTTAACGTATCTTTAATATGGTTTTCGAGAGTATCTTTCTCGTCCATTACGCATGCAATGCCTCCTTGGGCATACAAACTATTACACTCCTTTAAATCAACTTTTGAAATAACTAATACTTTACCGTGTTTGCATAACTCTAATGCAGCGCTTAAACCCGCCAGACCCGAGCCAATAATTAAAAAATCACATGATAAAGTTTTCATTAAATTTATTTTTATAATTAGAGGATTAAATATTCATTTGCTCTAATAATTTCTGTTCTAAATCATACTCATGTAGAGCATTGATAGTTTCGTTCAAATCGCCTTCTATAATTCTATCTAATTTATATAAAGTTAAATTAATTCTATGGTCAGTTAAACGATTTTGTGGAAAATTGTATGTTCTAATCTTTTCAGAACGATCACCAGTTCCAACCATAGATTTTCTTATTGAAGCTTCTTCTTTCGCTTTTTTAGATTGTTGTTCGTCATAAATTTTTGATCTTAACATTTTTAATGCTGCAGCTTTATTTTTATGTTGAGATCTTTCATCTTGACATTGAACAACTACGCCAGTTGGAATATGTGTAATTCTTATAGCAGAGTCTGTTGTGTTAACATGTTGGCCTCCTGCTCCTGAAGCACGATAAGTGTCAATTCGTAAATCTTCATTTTTAATTTCTACATCAAGTTCTTCTGCTTCTACCAAAACTGCAACAGTTGCAGCTGATGTATGAACTCTACCTTGGGTTTCTGTTTGAGGCACTCTTTGAACACGGTGCGTTCCAGCTTCATATTTTAGAGTTTTATAAACATTTTCGCCCTCAACTCCAAAAGAAATTTCTTTATATCCTCCAGACTCGCATGGATTTGCATCAAAAATTTTGTATTTCCATTTATTTACATCAAAAAATTTCGTATACATTCTATATAGATCACCGCAAAAAATTCCAGCTTCGTCACCACCAGTTCCGGCTCTTATTTCAATTATGACATTTTTATTATCTGAAGGATCTTTAGGAATTAATGAAATTCTCATTGTTTTTTCAGCCTCAACTAAAAGATTTTGCATTTCAATTAATTCTTCTTTTGCCATTTCTTTGAGTTCAAAGTCACTATTTTGGTCATTTATAATAAGGTTGCTTTCATTTATATTGTTCTTTATTGAAAGTAAATTTTCAGCTGATTCTAAAATTTTTTTTTGAGTTGAGTATTGTGCTAGATAATCTTTCATTTTTTTAGGATCAGAAGAAATTTCTGATTTAGACATTTCTAGCTCTAGAGATACAATGTGATTCTTAAGCTCGGTAATATATTTTTGATTAATTTCCATTTTATTATGTTATGGAGGAATCTATATTAATTAAAGATAAATTTAATAAAATAGCGCTTAATATGTACCTTCAGCAAAGCGTTTCTTAAAGCGATCAACTCTACCTTCAGTGTCAATATATTTTGCTTGTCCAGTAAAGAAAGGATGACAGCTTGAACATGTATTTACGTGCATTTCTTTTACAGTTGATCTTGTTTGAATCTGATTTCCACAAGCGCAACTGATGATTGCATCTTCATATATTGGATGAATATTATTTTTCATTATTATTTCCCAAATAAAATTGAGTGATGTTTTTAAAGAAAAAGTATCTAATAATGCAAGTATATATTTAATTTTTTAACAAAAAAATTATTTAATTAGTATAATTGATAATTATAATTAAAAAATGGCCGCATATTTAAAGATTATTTTAAATTTATTAAGAAAGATAACGCTCATTATCTTTTGTTTTTTAAATATAAATTTATTTGCTAATGGTTTAACTGAAACCCAAATAGACAGGTTTAATATTAAAGACTCTCAAACAAGTAAATTATTGCTTGCTTCAAAAGAATTATTGAAAAACCAACAATATGTCGATGTGATCCCATTTCTAGAAGAGGTAATTTATAGACTCGAGGATGACAGAAATAAAAATGTTATTAGAACATTATCGTTTACTAAATATCAATTAGCTGAGTGCTATATGAGAATCGGCAATTTTAATCAAGCAGCTATATTATTTGAAAATTTTTCATTTCAATTTCCTGAAAATGAATTGAGAGATTCTGCTTTGATTTTATCATCACAAAATTATAGCTTTCAAAATTCATGGAGTAATGCATCAAAGTTAGCACATCTTGCTTTAGAAAATTTGTTGCTAGAAGATGAATTAAAACAAAAAGCATTAAAGTCAGCATCTGAAGCAGATTATCAGTTACAAAATTGGGATAAATGCATTAGATCATTAGAAGTTTTATTCAGGCTTTCTGATAATAATAAAGATAAATCACATTGTGCTGTCTTGTTAGTAAACTGTTTTTCAAAAAAAAATAATTTTTATGATTTATTAAAATTTCTTCCGTTTTGTTCTGATGAATCTAGAAATACATTAAGTTTAAATGCAGCGATACTTGAAGCTGGAGATTATTTTTACAATAATGATGAATTTATAAAAGCTCAGTTATTATACAAGGAAGTAACTTCAAAAAATAATATTTTAACTTATCACACAAAAAAATTAGAACAAATTCGTAAAAATATAACACCTTATAAACCTGGCTCTAAAATTACTTTATCTGAACACAAAGAAAAGAGAGAATTTTATGAAAATGAAAAAAAATTAATGGAAAAGAAAATTTTATCTATCCAATCATTTAAATCTTATGATTCAGAATTAGTATTCCGATTAGCACAATGCGCATATGAATGTGGAAGAAATTGGTTATCATTTTTCTATTTTAAAGTGTTAATAGATAAATATCCAAATAGTAATTTGTATGACCAATCTTTTTATTTATCTTTAATTTCAATGATTAAGGAGGAGGAATGGGAAAAAGTAAAAAGTATTGGTTATGAATATTTAGAAAATAATATAAATGGCTCTTTCATTAGTGAAATTACTCTTAATCTGATGATGTTACATATGCAATTGAATGAATTTAATTTAGCCAAAGATGTTGGACAAATTGTAATTAACCAAATTCCAGATCATAAATATAAAGATCAAATATTTTATATGTTGGGTTATTTGCATTTTTCTGAGATGGAATATGAAATAGCATTAAATTATTACGAAAAAATTATCAGTGAACATAAATCGACATCATTAATTAACGAAGTTCGTTATTGGCATTCAATGTGTTATTTATATTTATCGAAATTTGAAGATGCAGTAAGTTCATTATTATTATGTATTCAAAATGATAACTTTAAAAATTCTAATTTTTATGAAGATTCTATTTTTCGTTTAGGAGTCAGTTATTATGGAGCTGAAAAATATGAATTAAGTGAAGAAGTTTTTAATAATTTTATAGGAAAATTTCCGTCAAATACCTTGGCTTCAGAAGCATATGCCTTTATTGGTGATTTGCATGCTAGTGAAGGCGAATTAACAGAGGGGTTAGACTCTTATAATTTGGCAATAAAATTTGCTCGAAATATTGAACAGATTAATTATCCGTTATTTCAAAAAGTAAATGTTTTAAAAATTCAAAAAAAATACAGCGATATAATCTTTTGTCTTAAACATTACACAGAACAGTGGAAAGAAAATTGTGAGTACGCAAAAGCAATTGAAAATATAGGGGATTCTTACAAAAAAATAGATGAATACCCTCAATCCTTACAAATATATTTAGATAGTATTGAAAATTATAAGTATTTTAAAAATGGAAATATTGATAAAATTTTAAATATTATAATTGATGATTATAATGATATGGATCTCCATTCATATCGTGAAATAATTAATAGTTGGCTTCATGAAAGAATTGATAATTCTATTGATGAAAGTATCCCTCATATATCTTATTTAACAATTTTGGCATATATTGATATAAATTTTGCAAAATCATACTCAAGCTCATTTTTATTTAACCAAAAAATAATTTCAAATTCATCACCATTAACTTTGAATTTAGTTTCGAATTTTGCAATGAAACATGAGAAATATGATTTTGTCTTTTTAGCACAAAATTTGATTACAAATAAATACCCTAGTTCAGATTTGGTGATTGATATATCTCAACGAACAGTGAATGCATATTTAGATAATAATAAGTTTAAAAGTGCAGAAAAATTAGCAAAAAATATACTAGAAAATGATAAATTAAACTACAAGATGCTTGGTCAAATTAATAAATTGTATGCAGATTCATTACGTCTTCAAAATAGATTTGAATTAGCAATTAAAGAATATGAGAATATTTTAAAAGAAAGAGATTGGAAAGGAAGTTTAACACCAGAAGTTTTATATTGCATTGGAATGTCCTATTATGAAATGGAAAAATATGAACAATCTTACCAATATTTTCAAAGAATATATGTTTTATACGGAAATTATAAAAAGTGGTTAAAAAATGCCTACATTATGAGTATCAATTGTTTAGATAAAATAGGAAATAGAAAGGATATGATAATTAATACATATAATGAAATGATCCAAAATGAAATTATAGAAGATTCAATTAAAATAAAAGATCTAACAAGTTTTATAAATAGAAATAAATTAATAAGATGAGCAAAATTGTTTTAAAATTTTTTATTTACGGAATTGCTCTTAATGTCACCTACGGTGCTTATCAAGCTAAGATATATCTTAATACAGGTGCAATCTTAATCGATAATCAAATAGATGTAACCGAAAATAGTTTAATATTGGGTGGTAGGAAAAGCACAATTAATACAAGTTTTGTTAGTAATATAGAATTTTTATTTGATGATTTTAATCTTCAAGTATGTGAAAGTTTATTCAAAAGTAGAAAATTAACTTCACTTGAAGGCCTTCTTGAAGAAATTAGTTCTTTAAGAAAATTTTCAAATTTTCATGGGAATTTACCCAATTATTATATTTGGTTATTAAAATCTCAAATTTGGAACAACAATATTGAGGGGGCAAAAAAAAGTATTGAGTTTTTGTCTTCATCAAATGATGAAACATCAAAAGTATTATCTGCTTTATATAATGTGTACATTTTATTATTAGAAAATGATCATGTTAATGCTAAAAAATATTTAAGTAAAATTATGAATCCTGATGAAGTATCTGAATCAATGACGCTTTATTTAAAATCTAAAATTGATTTTTATGAAAAAAAATATTCTAATTCTTTAGAGAAAATTTCAAAAATACAAGCTTTACACGCTCAAGATAAAGAATGGATTCCCCCAGCATTAATTCTTGAATTAAATATTTACTTAGAAAAAAAACAATATAAAAAGGCCTCAACCGTTATTGACGAAATAAAATGGTCAAATCCAAATAGTTATTGGATAAATAACATTGAGTTGCTATTACAGAAATACTCATTAGGAGGAATGATATGAAACTTGAGAAAACATTTTATACATTAATTTTGATATTAATATTTTTTATTCCATTTACGACTTTTGGACAATACTCAGATAAAATACAAGAAACAATTTCTTTGGGAGATTTACTTAAACAAGGCGGTTGGGCAATGTGGCCATTAGGCCTATTTTCATTTTTGTTAATTTTTTTAATAATAAAAAATGCGTTGATGTTAAGAGAAAAAGGAATGTTAAGGCCTGATCTACATAGTAAGTTTCAACAAAGTTTTAGAGATGGGAATATTTCTGAAGTAATTGAAATTTGTAAAAAAAATGATTCGTTAATTACATCTGTTCTTGGTGAAGGAATGGAAAGAATAAGTGAAAATAATTATGTTGCAACAGATGTAAGTGATGCAATTGAAGAAGCTGGAAATGAACAAATGGTAATGTATATGAAGTCTATAAATTACCTATCTATTATTGGAGGAACTGCTCCTATGCTCGGTTTATTAGGTACAGTTTCTGGAATGATAAAAGCATTTTCTGTGATGTCGCAAGGAGGAATGGGAGATCCTTCAAAATTAGCTGGAAGCATTGGAGAAGCATTAATAACAACTGCTACTGGACTTGTTATAGCTATACCAGCAATGATATTTTATTTTATTTTTAAAAATAATTTTTTGAAAACTATGTCTACAATGAGTAGAAAAATCAGTTCTTTTTTAAGTTTGTATAAAAACCAATTAAAGGAGAGTTAGATTTGCATTTTAAAAGTCAATTTGATGATGATGAAGATATTAATATGGCGCCAATGATTGATATGGTTTTTTTACTATTAATATTTTTCATGGTAGCTTCGCACATGATTAAAATTGATAAAACTCCTGTTGAGTTACCTCAAGCTAGTAGCTCTATTGTACCAGAAAAAATTTCGGATAGAACATTTATTACAATTCGTTCATCGGATACTGTTGGCGAAGAGGTTGAGTTTTTTATGAATTTAAAAAATACAACGATTGACGATATTAAAACCAAAATATCTGAGTCATTCTTAAATAACGAAAATACATCTATATGTCTACGTGCCGATAAATTTGTTAGACATAAACACATTAAAAATATCATGCAAATTTGTGCTGAGATTGGTGTAAGTGATGTCATTTTTGCGGCTTTTGAGGCAAATAATTTATGAAAACATGGATTAAAGAACTTTTAAGTGAAAAAAATGGTTTGCAAATTGCCCCCTTAATAGACGTAGTTTTTCTTTTGCTTATTTATTTTATGGTTAGCTCTAGATTAAAAAAACCTGAAGCAGATTTAAGTCTTTCTTTACCAGGCGGAGTAACATCTTCTTCTGAGATACAAATGGTTGATGAGCAGATAATAGAAGTTTTGTCTGATGGGAAAATAATTTTTAATGCGCGAATTTTTTTACCAGAAAATAAGCAAGATTTAACAGAATTAGAATATATTTTAAAGCGCTACAATGATTCAACTGTTTATACAAAACAGAAACCAAGGATAACAATTGATGCAGATGATAATTCATCGCATGAAAGGGTAATTGATGTGTTGAATGCTTGTTCGTTAGCAGGAATTAAAAACGTAGTTTTTGCCTCAAATTTTTAATCTTCAATAAGGTCATTTCTACTAAATCCTAACGAATGTAAAATTTCGTCAGTTGTTTTAAAGTGACATTTGGCTATTTTAGTTAAGATTTTTGGACCATATTTACGAACTAATACTAAAGCTGTTTCTTTAACTTTATCGGAACAACCTTTCGGTATAGAAATCGAATATTCTTTTTCCATCATTTTAAGAGTGTGAACGAATTTTGCTCTTGCAATGATTGATGCTGCAGCAACTGCTATATCTGATTCCGCTTTTGTTTTTTGTTCTAAATTTATTTTTTTACCTTTATTTCCTAAAAAAGATTTAATTTGATGTTCTGGACCAAATTTATCTGACAAGGCTCTTGAACATGAAGGAACTTTTTCAAGGGCACTTTCAATAGCTTTAGCATGACCCCAAGCTAACATCATATTTAAATTTTTAAAATTTTTGTATCTGTCGTTGTAAGTTGAATTCTTAAACATAATAACATGATATTTGTTGTTAATCACCTGACATATTTCTTTAGCTAATAATAAAATTTTATTGTCTGACTTAATTGTTTTTGAATCTTTGACTCCTATATCTTCCAACTTTGAAATAATATTTTTGTCAACATAGGCAGAAGCAATTACTAAAGGACCAAAAAAATCACCTTTTCCGCTTTCATCAATGCCAATATGTGGTTCAAAGGAAAGTGGATCAATAATTTCTTCATAACCTATTTCAGCTCTTTTGAGAATATTTGGCTCCAAAGTAAATGATACCCAATCTTGAGCATCTTTTCCCTGAATTAAAAGTTTTCCTGATGTATACAAATTAATTATACATGAATTATACCTAACAGATATTTGAGTATGAGGAACAGTTGTTTGATTATATTTTGAATTAGATAATTCTTTAATTATTAGTTTTTGTTCTTCTGATGAACATTTGTATGTAAAACTATTCTTCATTGTTAATATTCGCGTTATTAAAATGTAATATATTTTATTTTTTAACACACTAAAAATTCTGATATAAAAAAAAGATGACGAAATATATTATAGTTTTGTTTTTATCTATATTTTTAATTAATATTTCTTCTTCAAGAGAAATTACTTATGGAGAAGCAGCTTTCTCTATTATTGAGTATTCAAATCTTTTTAGTAAAAATATCTCGAAAAAAATTGATGTTAATAAAGATGAAATTAATTCACTAAAAAATCCATATGCAAAATATCTCACATCTATAGGCGTTATCTTCGATCCTATTTTTGTGGAGCTGAAGCGTTCTTTTAATCTTAAAGATGCATCAAGAGTTGTTGGTCAAATTTATTTGATTCATTCTGGTGACATTGATTCAAATGAAAAAGAAATTAAATTACCTGAAAATTATGAGTCTTGGATTGAGTTTTGTAATGTTAATGGTTTGGAGCCTGAAAATTTTTTAAATGCTTTAAAAATTTCATTACAAATTAATGAACAAAAGCTTAATAATTTGTAAGTATTTTTACAGTTGTTTATAATTGAAATTATTATGTTTTTTTAATAAAAAGATACTTTATGAGTTGTTTAAAAAATAATTTAAATAAAATAGCATTCATTTGGATGATTTTTTTTACTATGTGTTCTTTATCATATGGAAATGAAATTGAAATAACTGCTAAAGAATCAATGCAAAAAGCAAAAACATCTTTAGCTCAAACTGAAGAGTTATTAAATTTAATTTCTGCTGCCTCAAAAGAATATAATTTAATGGTTGATTTAATTAAACAAGCGAAAAAAGATTGGGATATAGCTGTTGAGGCTTATGAAGAATTAACAAAGGCTAAAAAAGAAATTCTAAAAACTGATGATTTAACGTTATCCAAGGCTTTTGACAAAGTTGTAAGGGTAAGTGCTCAAGTTTCAGCAGTTCATGCAAATGCAGTTACATTAGCGCTATCATTCGTTGAGTTAGTTGCTTATGAAAAGACTGTTGGTTTTGAAAAAGTTGGAGAATCAATCAACAAAATATCTGGAATTAAAGATATAGCTATAAGAAATAGAAATTATATTGAAGAAGTATTGAAAGATGAATTTACGGATAATGATGGTGATGGATTTAGTAATGCCGTTGAATTTAAAGGCCAATCAGAT
>Ga0160422_10002554_pt1 | contig 11386 bp, 13 predicted proteins | sample Fk160mmetaG_FD_108192 | JGI IMG/M metagenome (GOLD analysis project Ga0160422, IMG submission 108192) | Marine microbial communities from the Central Pacific Ocean - Fk160115 60m metaG | ecosystem: Environmental > Aquatic > Marine > Oceanic > Photic zone | place: The Central Pacific Ocean... | reverse complement strand
CATTTGACATTACAGTAAAAGCTTTCCAAATAAGGAAAAAAAGTGCTGCTGAATAAATTAAGGGGAACAATAGAGTCATTTGGAAAATATATTATTTTTATTCTAAATCTATGTTAGCCATAATGGTTGGAAAAAATAAGAAATTATCCAAATTTAATTAATTAATTATTTTGAGTATTATAAGATCAACCTTCAAACAGAGAATCACAAATTTTTAATATTATAAAATTATGTTTAATTTATCAAAAAGAATTTTAAAAACCAATAGCCTATTTTATATTTCAGCAATAATATTAGGCTTATCATTAAATCCTAAATCATTCTCTTCTACAAAAAAAACAAAACTTGATGATTCATTAATCATAAATGAAAGTAAATCCTTCATAACAAAAGCGATTGAGAAGTCAGGTTCTTCTGTCGTAACTATTGATACTCAAAGACTTATAAAATCCAAAAAGTTATCACGAAATTCAAATATACTGATAGATCCTTATTTTGAAAGATTTTTTGGTTTAACGATACCCTATGAATCTCGAGAAAGAATAGAGCAAGGGCAAGGTAGTGGTGTAATAATCGATAATGGCATTGTTCTTACCAATGCACATGTAGTAAATCAATCTGAAAAGTTAATAGTAGGTTTAAAGGATGGCAGGAAATTTTCTGGAAAAGTTATAGGTCAAGATATGCTTACAGACTTAGCTGTTATTGAACTAAAAGGGAAAGGACCATGGCCTAAAGCTAGGCTTGGAAATTCTGATGAGATCAAAGTGGGAGACTGGGCGATTGCTGTAGGGAATCCCTATGGTTTAGAAAACACAGTAACTCTTGGAATAATAAGTAATCTCAATCGAAATGTTTCTCAATTAGGTATTTATGATAAAAAGATTAATCTTATTCAAACCGATGCAGCTATTAATCCTGGGAATTCAGGAGGCCCATTACTAAATAGTAGAGGGGAAGTAATTGGCATAAACACTTTAATTAGATCTGGACCAGGGGCTGGACTAAGTTTTGCAATTCCAATAAACAAAGTAAAAAGAATAGTTAATCAATTACTAGTAAACGGTAAGGTGATTCACCCTATGATAGGCATCAGTCTAATAAATGAAACTTCTGTAAATAATAATAATTTAAAAGTCAAAGTTGGTTATGTAGTACCGAAGAGTCCAGCTGACAAAAGCGGTATTTTAGAAAATGATATCATTTTAAAAGTAGAGAAAGAGTATATTTACAAATCATCAGATGTTGTCGATGCTATAAATAAAAATGGTGTAAATAAATTTGCAAATATCTTAATCGAAAGAAATAATAGATTACTTAATATCAAGGTAAAACCAATAGATATAAGAGATCTTTCTAAAAATAAATAATTTCATCTTTCATGATCTTTAAGTATTTCTACACATTTAGAGAGGCACTTGCCATCAGAGATATCACAAGAAGAAATACATTCGAAATAATTATCAATTTTGTCAACATGTAAATTATTCAAACTAGAAAAATCATCTTTTTCTTTATACATTTAACTTTATTTAAATAGGTAGTAATAAGATTAAACAAAGACTAAGAATAATGTAAAGATAAATGAGTGATCTTGCCTATTAAAATGTAAAGATTTTTTAAAAAAATTAATTTTAAATATAAAGAATAAGAATTAATACTCACTTGCTAACAGTGTTTTTGTTCTTCTTTTTTTCTAAATAATATTCATAATCACCTTCAAAGGATTGAAAATTTAAATTTTTAATTTCAATTATTCTATTTGCTACTTTTGATATAAAAAATCTATCATGTGAAATAATCAAAACTGTACCTTTATAAGAATTTAAGGCAAGTTCTAAATTTGTCTTAGATTGTAGATCAAGATGATTAGTTGGTTCATCAAGAAGTAAAAAATTACTTGGCTTCAAAATTATTAAAGCCATTGCTAACCTCGCTTTCTCACCTCCACTCAATTGATTAACTTTTTTAAAAACAGTTTCCTTATAGAAACCAAAACCACCTAAAAAGGTTCTAACTTTTTTTTGCGGCCAATCTGGCACCATTTCAAATATTAATTCAATAATAATTTTTTCTGGTTCAAGTGCCTCTGATTGATTTTGCTCATAGTAACTTGTAATTAAATTATGCTTACCTAAATAGATATCTCCTATCTCAGGACTAATTTGCTTCATTATTAACTTAAATAATGTAGATTTACCGACACCATTAGGACCTAAAAATGCAACTTTTTCTCCACTATGAATCTTTAGATTTGATTCAAAAAAAATTATTTTGTTAGAAAAACTATGACATAAATTTTTAATTTCTAATACATTTTTACCTGAAGGTTTACATTCTGGAAATTTAAAGATAGGACTCTTTGTCTTCTTCAAAACATTATCAACTTTTATAATCTTACTAATTTGTTTTTCTCTACTCTTGGCTTGAGTACTTCTTGTAGCACTTGCTCTAAATCTCTCGATATATCTTTTTTGATTTTCGAGTTGTTTTTGTTGTAATTGATATGTTTTATTTTGAGATTGTTCATCTAATAATTTTTGCTCTAAAAAAAAAGAATAATTTCCGTTATATATTTTTGAAACACCATTTTCTATAAAAACAATTTTTTTACATAATTTATCTATGAAATAGCGATCATGACTTATTACTATCATTGAAGTTTTAAGAGGTAATAAATATTCTTCTAGCCAACATATAGTATCTAAATCAAGATGATTGGTTGGTTCATCAAGTAATAATAAATCTGGTTGTAACAACATTATTTTTCCCAAGGCAATTTTCATTTGCCAACCGCATGAAAAATTTGAAACTAATTCATCAGCTTCTCCTGGAGAGAAACCAAGTATTGGCAGAATCTTATCAACTTTTGATGGTATTAAATAACCGCCTAAATCTTCAAACTTTCTCTGATAATTTCCTATCTTATTAACTAAAGTATTTAAATCCCCTTTATCACTTGAATGTTTTTTATTAATCATCTCTAGTTCCAACGCATTTATTTTCTGACTAATTATTTGAATTTCCTCAAATGCACAGATCAATTCATCTCTAACAGAATTATTCATATTCAAATCAAATTCCTGCTTTAAATAAGAAATTCGAAGATTACCCTCTTTGATAATTGAACCGCTAGTTTGTTCTTCTTCACCAGTTAAGATTTTTAATTGGGTTGTTTTACCGGAACCATTAGAGCCAATTAAACCAATCTTTTCACCTTTTTTAATTTCCCAATTTATATTTTTCAATACTAAATCAGTAGCATAAATTTTAGTAATATTTTCTAGTCTTAGCACTTTGAAATTAATTTACATAAAGAGATTGTTTGCTTCCAAAAAATAATTTTGTGGAATAAAATTATATTATGAAGAGAATAGAACAAATTGTGGCTATTTTCATAGCTGCAGGATTATCTATACCAAGTTATTGGTTCTTTTGGACTTTAGCTGGCGGGGGTGGCTATGAAAAAAGAGTTAAACCAGTTATAGAAGAAAGTTCTCAAAAAAAATTAAAGTCCTCCTCTAACTTTAATGAGCCATAATTTTGTTTGAACATCATCTAAAGTACTTAAATGTTCTATCACCTCTTCTTTTGATACTTTAATATTTAAATCCTCACCAATTTTGCAAATTTCTTCTAAGGCAGATTTAGGATTTGTTAAGGCGATGCGAAATAAACTTTGTTTCTTCTCCTTGTCCTCAGAGATAATCTTATAGAGTTTTTCGGCGTTGTTTTGCATTTATCAAAAAATATCTTATTAACAGGATATTATTTAAGCCACATTTTGTGCATTCTTTGTATTAAAAAATAAATCACTCTCAGAGTCTCTCATTTCTTTCGCAGATGCATCTTCCATACTTCTTGCATCAAGGCACAAAACTTTTCTTAATTTAGCAAAGTTTGCGGCATGAGATAATCTTCCTTCTTGCTTCGCACGAAATTCAGATTTTTGAAGAATTTGATGTAAATGAGTCAACAAGTATGGACTAATTACAGCTGAAACTAGCACATCACTACTTTGCTTGAGTGAATTATTTGTGTTTATCAACCTTTTTTTTCTTTGGCTAGTAATTACGCCTTTCCTAGAATTTACCTTTGCTGAATTTTTCATGATCAAATCATTAAGAAAGCAATAAACATCTTTATTATTATTATACACAAAGATACTATCCTTGACTCTTTGTGTATACTAAGAAGTAACAGTTATGATTTGATATTCATGGCCACGAGGCAAAATTCAACGAATGGGAAGCCAAAATCTCCAAGAATTCAAGTTGTTCTTCCAGAATCTTTATGTAAACAATTATCAGATATAGCAGAAGAAGAATCTAGAACTGTAAGCAATATGGCAAAAGTATTCATTCAGCAAGGAATAAATAAATATATTAATAATGCGACTGATTTGGTTAAATCAAATTTAAATGATGATACAGCTACTTTCAGAGAAAAGTTAGAGAAGCAAAGTATTAAAAGACTCAAAGGTCCACCTAGAAGAATCTATTATGTTAAAAAATTGGATAATTAATTTTAGGTTTGAGGCAATTTCTGAAGAGCTTCTATAGAACCCATAACAACTAAAACATTCCCTCTCTCTAATATATATTTTGCCGGAGGATTAACAGTTAATTTATCAGCAGGACCTGCAGCCAGTACATTTACAAAATAATTTTTTCTTAGATTTAGATCCCTCAAAGATCTACCAATAAAGTCTTCCGGCACTGTTATTTCATCTATACCAGTTTGATTATCTAACTCTAATCTCTCAATAAGGTTAGGTCTTACGAGTTCTAGGCCTAACCTTTCACCTTGCATCCTTGAAGGGAAAACAACTTTATCAGCACCAACTCTTAGCAACATCTTTTCATGCAAATCACTTGTAGCTCGTGCAATGACCCTTTTAACCTTGGTACCATCACTATCTTTCGCAATTAACGTTGTTGTAATACTTGCCTCTATAGGTTCACTTATTCCCACAACCAATGTATTCATTTCCAATATTCCAGATTCCTTCATAGATTCTTCATCAGTACAATCTACCACCCTTGCTTCAATAGTTGGTTCTAACTGTCTAAGATCATCTATAGCCTTTTCAGAACAATCAGCAGCCAATACATCTGCACCATTACTTATAAGCTCTCGACAAACCGCCGTCCCAAATCTTCCAACTCCAACAACTGCAAATGATAGGGCTTCATTTCCTTTCTGAGGAGACCATTGCCACCAGTCAGCCATAATAAAATTCAGTAATTGCTAAACATAAAGATCAGCTTTGGGGTAACCAATACGTTTTTGTTTATTTATTCTACTCTTATAAAGGGCTTCCCAAATAGCACTTAAAAATAAAAGTATTCCAAGTCTTCCTACAAACATCCCGATTATGAGAATCAATTGACCAAAATGATTCAGTTTTATTGTAAGTCCTATATCAAATCCCACTGTGGCGAAAGCTGAAATGCATGTAAAAAGCATCTCTAAAAATGTAAAGTTTTCTTTATTAATAAAAGTATTTGTTGTACTTAACAACATTGCCATCAACAAAACAAATAATAATGAACCAACTGTTATCCCGACAGCTTTGAGTATTACCTTATCTGAAATTAATCGATTACTAATAATTACATCCTTTTGCCCTCGCAAAGTTGATCTTGTCGCAGCCATTAATGCAATAAAAGTTGTTGTTTTAATTCCACCTCCAGTTCCACCAGTACTAGCTCCAATAAACATTAATGTCATCAAGAGCAAAATACCGGTATCTGAAATTGTACTTAAGGATATCGGATAATTTGTAAAGCCAGCAGTTCTTGCACTTACTGTTTCAAATAAAGAGGCTAACATTCTCTCCCCAAAATTTAAATCAGCAAAGAATTCACCATTCAAAAGTGATTCCGTAATTAAGAAACCAAAAGAGCCGAAAATTATTAAATTTAAAGTTGTTCTAAGTACCAACTTACTATGTAAACTTAGTTTTCTGTAGCTTAGATTTTTTCTATTATTCCAAATATCATCTATGACTCTCCATCCAAGTCCCCCAAGAATTATTAAAGCAATAAATACAAAATTTACGAAAAAATTTGTTCTATAATCGTACATACTAGAAGACCATATTGAGAAGCCTGCATTGTTGTAAGCAGAGATGCTATGAAATATTGAGGCCCAAAGTCTTTCCCACTTATTTGAGATATCAATAAATCCAAAACAATATAAAATTAATGAACCTGAAGAAATTATGATTGCAGCAGTAATAGTTATACTCTTAAACGTTCTTCCAATACCTCCTACTCCGAACTCATCAAGAGTATTTCCTTTATCTAGTCTTGTTCTTAACTTGGCTCCTTTAACTACGAACCCTTGGAGGAAAGTAGTTATAGCCATTAGACCTAACCCACCAGACAAAAGCATAAATGCTAAAAATATTTGACCTAAGACTGTTAAATCTTTTCCAATATCAATTACTGTTAAACCAGTTACAGTAATTGCTGATGTAGAAGTAAAAAATGCCTCCCAAATACCAACATCACTATTAGAACATAGAGGTGAACTTAGTATTATAGTTCCAAGGCAGATGATAATAAAACCAGTAATTATAGTAAACTGAGGTATTGTCAGTTTCTTATAAAAATCTTTTAATTTAATTAATAAAATAGCAAATTTCACTTTATTAAATTAATTAACTGTAATTGATTATTATCAACGCAGGAATGAGCAATGACATAATAATAGTTAATCCTATCCCATATTTTGCGATATCTAAGAATTGATAACGTCCTGGGCCGTATACCATTAAATTAGTTTGATATCCCATAGGAGTTAAAAAAGATTGACTCGCTGCAAATAAAACAGTCAAGATCATAGCATTTGGAGAAATGCCAAGGTTAGGAGAAAACTGAATTGCAACAGGTAATATTAAGGCTACTGAAGCAGCATTACTCAGAAATTGCGTAATGACCACAGTAAATATAAAAATAACAAGCAAAGCAAAATATAAAGAAAGGCCTTCCAATAAAAAATTTAAATTTAAAACAATTAAATCAGCCAATCCAGAAGTTTGAATCGCTACGCTAAAACTAGACAATGAACCCAGTAACAAGAGAACATCTAATCTTATAGATCTTTTGATTTCAGCAGGACGCAAACATCCAAAAACAACCATAGCAATTACTGCTAAAAGTACAGATCCAACGAGTGGAATATTAGTAGTAGATGGTAAAATAATCATCAATAACGCAATAGCTATAGCTATTGGTTTTTTTCTCAACACAGGTATATCATCTTCAACTTGATCTAAAACAAGTAAGTCATTACTAGTTTGCAAGCCCCTAATAGAGTCTAAGGGTGCTTGTATTAACAATACATCTCCAGCCCTAAGGATACATTGACCTAACCTTTCTTGAATAGTTTGTTGCCCCCTTCTTAAAGCCAAAACAGTTGCATTATATCTCTGTCTGAATCTTAATTCTTTTAAACTCGCACCCGCCAAAGTTGAGCCTGCAGGAAGTAAAGATTCAAAAGTTTTTGTTCCCTCGGAAGAATCTATGAATTTATCATTTCTATTAGTTTCTCCCTTTTCAGCTAATAAGACAGTTCTCTCTTGTTCTAATCTTAATAAATCTGAGCGAGTAACTCTTATTAATAACCTATCATCAGGTTCAATTTTCCTATCAGCTAAAGGAGGAAGAATCGTTTTACCATTCCTTTGTAATTGAATAACATCCACATCAAATCTTCGTTGCAATCTACTGTTACGAATTGACTGACCAACCAACTTTGAATCCGAGGGTATAGTGACTTCAGTGCAGTAATTATTTAAATTGACATTATTTACGAGTGAAGCACTTATCCCTCTATCAGGAAGTAAAGAATCAGAAACAATTAATAGATATGCAGTCCCAATTATCCAAACTGGGATGCCAATCTTGGTAATACTAAATAGTTCTAAAGCTCCATAGCCTAATTGCTCACTAATATCACTTACTAGAAGGTTAACTGAACTACCTAGAAGTGTTATCGTGCCTCCAAGCAATACTGAGAATGATAAGGGCAAAAGCACTTTAGAAGGCGAAATATTCCGTTTTATGCACCACCCTTCAGCCAGTGGCAATAGAGAGGCAACCAATGGGGTATTAGGAACAATTCCTGAAATAGGTGCAACTACTAAAGCTAATAGTGTTATGAATCTCTTAGAGGTCTTTATACTCTCAGAAGCTAATAACTCCCTCACCCTATCAAAAGAGCCACTTTTAACTAATGCAGATGAAATTGAAAATAATCCCATCAATGTGATCAAGGAGGGACTTCCAAATCCAGACAATGCTTTTTGAGGAGATAAAACGCCGGTTACAATAAAAATTGCTACGCATAATAAACCTGTCAATTCAGGAACTATTGTATTTTTAATAAATAAAAATATAGATAAACACAAAACTAATACCGTTATTAAAGCTTCATAATTATTATTTAAAAAAATAATTAAATTCATATTTTTAGCCTTTCAATAAATATAGCTTTAATGGTATAAAAAAAATTCTTAAAATTTATACTCTTTTTACAATATACCCTTAAAACTTGATTTCTTATCTAAAAGCCATGAAGCTGTAGATTTTAAACTTCTCCTAATCTTTGGCATTTTAGAAGCATAAATTATTCTTCTAAGATCGAATGCTAACTTTCCTGAGAGAGTTAAACCAATACCAGAGATAGAGGCTTCTCCAATCCCTAAACTCATCATCTCGCCATTGTCATTAAATTTAAAAGGTAATAATTTATCATTATTAATTAACAATTTCAAATTAACAGCTACATGTTCTCCCTGTTGCATAGCCATTTGAGCTGTTATGGGAAAACTATTGTTATTATTTATTTGTGATATGTCCCCAATAGCGAAAACATTAGGATAATCCTGTAATTGAAGATTATTATTTATTAAAATCTTATTATTAATTTTTTGAATTTGCTGTTTAAATTCTGGCAAATTAGGTTTTATTCCCGCTGTCCAAATTACTTCAAAATATGGAAAGCTTTCAACTTGATTGAAATTATTAGATAAGAAGATTTTGTCATCTGTAATTTCAATAACTGAGCAATTCTTCATTACATTAATATCCTTTTTTTCAATAGCTTTTTCAGCCTCTTCTTTATTAAAAATCTTACTATTATTTAAAATTCCTGAGGTTTTCTCTATAATGTTAATCTGAAACTTTGATTTATATAAATCACTGACTTTGCATGCAAGTTCTACCCCAGAGGGACCTGCACCAATAATAAAAATTTTATTATTAGTATCACTTGGAATAGTTTTATCTAAAAGTTTTTTTAAATTAAGTTGATCTTTATTTGTATTAAAAAAGGAACAATATTCTTTAACTCCTTTAATTGAAAAATCATTTGGAGATGAACCTGTGGAAAGAACTAAATATTCAAATTTAACTGTTAATTTATCTTGAAGAATTAATAATTTTTTATCTAAATCAATAAAATTAACTTTATTTCGTACAAAAGTAATTCCAGAATTTACATAAATAGAATCAAAACTTGGATTAACTTCCCAAGATTTAATTTCATCACTAAAGACTTCATACAATAGCGGTTTAAATTCAAAGTTAGTTTTTGAATCAATAACTAATATTGCAACATCAGGATTATTTTTTCTTAAATGCAAAGCAGCATTTAATCCTCCGAAACCACTCCCAACTATTACTATTGGTTTTTTTATATTATTCATTTAATAAATATAAATGGACGTTTATGTATTATTAAAGTAAACGAATATGTTTTAATTCGAGTGCAATTTACAAAAAATTAAAAATTCAATCGAACAATGGATGCCAAACCTGTAAAAACCACAAAATATAATTTAGAAAAATTAAATGAAGAACTTCTAAAATTAAGCTCCCTAGAAATGATTGAGTGGGCCTTACAAAAATTTGAGAATAAGTTAGCTTTTACAACAAGTTTTGGAATTCAATCCTCAGTTTTATTACATTTACTCCACAGTTCATCGTTAAAAAATGAAGTTAAAATTTTTTGGATCGATACTGGATATTTACCCAAAGAAACTTATTTTTATGCCAATACACTCATTAACAAATTATCATTAAACATTACGATACTTCAAAGCGAGATCTCGCCTGCTCATATGGAGGCTATTCATGGCAAATTATGGGAAAGTAATAAAGTGGAAGATATTAATAAATATCACCAAATTAGAAAAGTTGATCCTTTGGATAAAGCACTGAAAAAATATTCTATAAATTGCTGGGGAAGCGGAGTTAGAGCACAACAAACAGAAAATAGAGAAAAGATGAAATTTATAGAATTAATTAGAGATACCCTTTCTATAAGACCACTACTTGGATGGAGTCAAAAAGATATTTTCTATTACATGCAAGAAAAAAATTTGCCACAACATCCTCTTTTCTTTCAAGGTTATTCCACTGTTGGAGATTGGCATTCAAGTTCTGCAGAATCATCTAATTCCAAAGGTAGATCAACACGTTTTGGGGGTATAAAGCAAGAGTGCGGATTGCATGTTAATGATTATCAAATTTAGGATCAACCATGACAAATATTGTTGATTATTTACTAATCGGCAATACTAGATTGCACTGGGCAGTTAATGAGAATGATGCATATAAGTTTAGTCATACATTAATTAATGAGTCATTACCAAAAGATATTGATTTTAAAAAGTTAATTTGGGCTTCAGTCGGTAAATATACTTCTAATAATTTATTAAAAAAAAATCAAGTAACCCTCAAAGATATAAATTTAAGAAATATGCCTGATTTCATTGGAATTGATAGAGGATTAGTTTGTTTTGCAGCTTTAAGAATGATTAAAAATCAATTAAGCAAAAATTTATTAATAGTTGATTTAGGGACAACAATATCGATGACAAGAATAGATAATCAAGGAAATTTTTTGGGAGGACAATTATTGCCAGGTTTTACAACACAATTAAAATCTATGGAACAAAATACTAAAAATCTCGTATTTCCTAAGAAACTTTTTATTCCTAATAATAAATTAGAAATATCAACAATGAATGCTATGCTGAGAGGCGTTTATAATTCAATAATAGGAGCGATTAATATATCATTTGACAGAAAAAAAGATATATTAATTCTATGTGGAGGGGATGCTAATCTAATAGGAAATTCATTAAAAAAAGAAATAAATGAATGTATAATAGAACCTAATTTAGTGATGTATGGAATGATATTTTTAAATAAAAAAATAGATAATTCTTAAAAAAATTAATTCAAGATAATTGCAAATCAGTAATAATATAATCAGCCATGATAGCTGCTTTCACCTTGGAATATATTTTCTCAATCTTACCGCTAGGATCAATTACAAATGTATTTCTGATCATACCCATATATTCTTT
>Ga0160422_10002553_pt1 | contig 11386 bp, 10 predicted proteins | sample Fk160mmetaG_FD_108192 | JGI IMG/M metagenome (GOLD analysis project Ga0160422, IMG submission 108192) | Marine microbial communities from the Central Pacific Ocean - Fk160115 60m metaG | ecosystem: Environmental > Aquatic > Marine > Oceanic > Photic zone | place: The Central Pacific Ocean... | reverse complement strand
CACGGCGGGTTTATGGACAGATTTGATGGTATTATTGTTGCAACATTAATTTGTGGTATTTTGGGACCTGTAGTTTTATGAATAAAAAAAGAATTTCTATTTTTGGTGCTACAGGTTCAATCGGTCAGAATACACTTGATTTGATCGCCCGAGATAGGCAGTCCTACGAGGTAGTGGTTCTTAGTGCAGGCTCAAATATAGACCTTCTTGTTAAAGCAGCCTTAGAGTTCGAGCCGCAAGCTGTTGTAGCTGCAACAAATGATCACTTTAATGAATTAAAAACTGCGTTGAGCGATACCCAAATTGAAGTTGGTACAGGTAGAACGGCCCTTCTAGAAAGTGCTTCTAGAAAGTGTGATCTGGCTTTCTCTGCTATTGTAGGAGCGGCAGGCCTTGAGCCGGGTCTGATTGCATTAGAGAATGGGGCTGATCTAGCTTTAGCAAACAAGGAAAGTATGGTTGCAGCAGGGAGCCTTGTTAAACAGAAAGCAGTAGAAAACAAATGTAGTCTAATCCCCGTAGACAGCGAACACTCAGCAATTTTTCAAGCGTTAAAAGGAGAAAATATAAATACGATCGAGAGAGTAATTTTAACAGCATCGGGTGGTGCCTTTCGTGAATGGACAATAGATGAAATAGCTCAAGCTACGCCTGAACAGGCATCGACACATCCCAATTGGAATATGGGTCAGAGAATTACTATCGATAGCGCATCAATGTTTAATAAAGCTCTTGAAGTAATCGAGGCAAAAGAGCTTTTTTCGCTTAGCACTGGGCAAATTGAAGTTCTTGTACACCCACAGTCCTATGTGCACGCAATCGTTGGCTTTTGTGATGGTGGAATGATGGCGCACTTAGGTCCGCCTGACATGCGCCATGCAATTGGGTATGCACTGAGCTATCCAAATCGTAAGACACTTCCGCTGGAGAAATTGGATTTTGCTAAAATAGGATCTCTAACATTTATGGAACCAGACAAGGAACGTTATCCCGCAATATGCTTGGCATACGAAGTAATGTCTCTAGGCGGCATCTCCGGTGCAGTATTTAATGCGGCGAAAGAAACCGCACTCGATGGCTTCCTTTCAAAACAAATTGGTTTTTTAGAAATGTGCCCTATTGTTGAGAAAACGATTGTTAAGCTTTGTCATGTAGAAAACTCTCACAAATCAGAAGCGAGTTTAAGCAATATTCTTGATATTGATAAAATGGCGAGAAATGTTGCAACTGAATTAATTCGAATGCAGAGGAGCTAGAAAAAGTTTGGAAGTCTTCCCTTTTTTTGGTGGGGTTTTGCACCCTGTAATATCGTTTATCGTTAGTTTATCTATAATTGTTTTTGTACATGAGTATGGACATTATATTGTTGGAAAATGGACTGGTATTAAGGCTGATGTTTTTTCGGTTGGGATGGGTCCTGTTGTTTTGTCTCGTGTAGATAAAAATGGAACGACTTGGCAGTTAGCGGCTATTCCCTTTGGCGGGTTTGTGAAATTCAAGGGTGACGCAAACATATCAAGTAGTCATGCGGATCCCAATACTTCAGCCTATAGCAAAAGTGACTTGCGAGCGACCCTGCATGGAGCACCACTCTGGGCGCGGACTGCCACGGTAGCAGCAGGGCCCGTCTCTAATTTTGTATTCTCTATAATAATTTTTTTCTCGTTATTTGTTTCGGTTGGACAGGTGCGAGAGCCGTTAACTATAAGTAAAATAAATCCTTTACCATTTATAAATCAACTTAAAGAAGGCGATGAAATAATAAGTATTTCAGGCTATGAACTTAGCTCAGCCAGCAGCATAAAAAATATGCTGGAATACATTCAAAATATTGACAAAAAATCAATTGATTACGAAGTCAGAAGAGATGGTGATATATTTAGTTTACTGGGCCCGCCAGTAGATCTTCCACGAATTTCAGGCCTGGTACCTCTGTCTGCAGCGGCAGAGGCAAGTTTAAGTGCAGGTGACGTTATTTTAGAAATAAATGGTGAGCCAATAAACAAATTTAATCAACTAAAAGATGCTGTTGAGAAATCTACCGGATCATCTATTGATCTAACGGTCTGGCGGGAAGAAAAAATATTTCAAACCACAATTGTGCCGAAAAGAGAAGATATACCTCAACCTGAAGGTGGTTTCATAACAAAGTGGAGGATTGGAATAATAGGTTCAATTTATCCATTCGAACTTCGTACAGAGTCAATTCCGGTACTTAAAGCAATTCAGCTCTCTTTTTTTCAAACCTATTCAATAATAACGTCATCTTTAAATGGGCTTTATCATATTGTCGTCGGCAACATTAGCACCTGTAATTTATCTGGCCCGGTTGAAATAGCTGAAATTTCCTCTCACATGGCAAAAGAAGGACTGCAAAGCTTTATCCAAACCTTAGCCTTATTTTCAGCTGCTATAGGTTTCATGAACCTTTTGCCTATTCCAGTATTAGATGGAGGTCATTTGGTATTTTTTGCATATGAGGCCATTTTTAAAAAACCCCCAAACCAAAAGGCATTTAGCGCTCTGATGACTATTGGTCTTGTTTTAGTTTTATTTTTTATGATGTTCGCCATTTTTAACGATTATTTTTGCTAAATTTACATAAATTGTTTTTCTGCTTTGTTAATTGGATTTGATTGCCTTTGACATGATTAATAATTGTAGGTAGTCAAATAGGAGGGGTTCAAGAACCAATATCTAGGAAATCCTATGAAATTTAGAAAAATACTGTTGTTTATATATTTGGCTACACAATCGTGTTTGTTCGTATCATTACCAAATCTTTTAACGGCTCAGACATTTACAATTTCGGAAATAAAGATAAACGGAAATCAAAGAATAGAGACTGATACAATACTGTCTTATATTTCATTATCAAAAGGTCAAAATATTGAGGCTGATAAAATTAATGCTGCCTATCAAAGAGTGCTTAAAAGTGGCTTGTTTGAAAGTGTGAATTTTAAGGAAAAAGATGGCGTCTTGAACGTCACTGTAGTCGAGTATCCTACTATCAATCGAATTTATTTTGAAGGTAATGTTCGTATAGACGATAAAGTCTTAGAAAAAGTGTTGAAATCTAAGGAAAAATACGTGCTCGACTCACAAACAGTTGAACAGGATCAAAAAAATATTGCTGAAACCTACGCTGTAATGGGCCGTTTGGCGGCAAGAATTAATCCAAAAGTAATTAAAAAGTCGGAAAACAGAGTGGACCTAATTTTTGAGATTTTTGAAGGTGGCGTAATTGAGATTAAAAAAATTGGAATTGTTGGCAATAAAGCTTTCTCAGATCGGCGATTACGTCGTGTTCTCTCCACAAAGCAAGCTGGTCCCTTTCGAGCTTTTGTTAGATCTGATACATTTGTTGAAGAGAGAATAGAGTTTGATAAGAAGGTTCTCAAACAATTTTATATATCAAGAGGTTTTGTTGATTTTCGAGTTAATTCGGTTAATGCAGAACTTACAGAGGAGAGAGATGGCTACTTTTTAGTTTTCAATATTACTGAGGGCCAACAATTTTCGGTTGGAAATGTCGCTATTGAAACCAGCCAAAAAATGTTAGAAACAGACGAATACTACAAGATTTTAAAGTTAAAAACGGGCTCTGTATACTCGGCTCGAATTATGGAACTCGATATTGAAAAAATAGAGCGTCTTGCTTTGAAAAACGGTCTCGATTTTATCAAGGTTAAACCCAAGGTTGAAAAGAATAGCTCCTCATTGAAATTAGATGTAACATATTCAATTGAGCGTGGGCCGCGTGTAGTTCTTGAGCGAATTAATATAGCGGGCAATACTGCAACTTTAGACAAAGTGATAAGAAGACAATTCCAAGCTGCTGAGGGGGATCCGTTTTCTGCAAGACGTATTAGACAAGCCGCTGATCGCATACGTTCCCTTGGCTTTTTTGAAACGGTTGATGTTTCAGCACGTGAGGGTAAAGAAAAAGACTCTGTGATTGTAGACGTTTTTGTAAAGGAAAAGCCAACTGGTTCTGTTAGTTTAGGTGGTTCCTACTCCACCAGTTCAGGTTTTGGTTTGCTTCTCGAATATGCAGAACGTAATTTTCTGGGCAGAGGGCAAGACTTTCGCCTTAAATATAATTCTGGCGTTGGTACTAGGACGTATTCCCTTGGTTTTATAGAGCCAGAGTTTTTGTCTCCTGGCTTAAGCCTCGGTTTTTCGAGTAAATTTACTGAAACTGAAAAAGAAAACTCTAATTATGATACAACGATTTTAGACGTTTCACCACAAATTTCATTTCCGATCAGTGATTATAGTAAGATTACTGTCAGTGTTGGGTACAATGAAACTGAACTTAGAAACGCTATAAATGTTGGAAGTATTATTCAGAATGAAGTGGACCTGGGACAGCAGGATAGCGCTTACTCAATAGTTTCATATACTTATAATACATTGCGCGAGGGATTAGATCCAAACTTTGGAGTGTTATTAAAATTTTCACAAGAAGTTTCTGGGTTTACTGGAGATGGAGAGAGCTCAAAAACAAGTGCGTTGGCTAGGCTACAGAGGAAAATTTTAAACGAGGAGGTTTTAGTCAAAGGAACGTTCGAGGGTGGTGTTTTGAATTATGGTAATAGTCGAGTAACGGACCGTTTTTTTCTTGGCTCTGCGTTAATGAGGGGGTTTGAGCCTGGGGGGATTGGACCGAGAGAAATTGTAAACGATGGCGAAGTAATCAATGATGCACTGGGAGGAAATACTTTTGCAGTTTTGAGACTGGAAACAGAATTTCCTTTGGGCCTCCCCGAGGAATATGGAATTGATGGTGGAATATTTTTTGATGTAGGAAATTTATGGTCACTGAATAATATTAATGAAAATGTTGTCTATAATGAAGGTGCCTGGCGGAGTGTAGTGGGGGCTTCTTTGTTTTGGAAGACACCTATTGGACCACTTCGATTTAATTTTTCCCGACCATTACAAAAGGAAACATTTGATAGGGAACAAAATTTTGATCTCACTATCAGGACCCAGTTTTAGAAATGCGCTTTCTATATATTTTCCTTTGGCTTTCTATTTCTATTCCATCGATTACTATTGCGCAGGAGACTAAGGTCGGTGAGGCAAGGGCCTCTAGTGTACTGACAATCGATATATCAAGAATTGCAAGAGAGACCCAATATGGTCAGCGTGTATTCAAAGACTTTGAAAATGCGCAGAGTGAGCTTGTTGAAAATAATACAATTATACAGAATAATCTCGAAGCAGAGGAACAGAGCCTGGTAGAACTACGAAAAACTCTTGCTGCAGATGAATTTAGAAAACTGGCCTTAGAATTTGACGAAAGAGCGAATTCAATTCGAAAAGAACGGGCAGAATTAGAAAATACACTCTTTAAAATACGCGATGAAAAAATAAGCGAATTGTTGAGACTTTCTATACCATTCTTGCGAGAACTCATGCTTAGTTACAATGCAAACGTCATAGTAGATAGACGAAACATAGTTCTTTCTAATCCAATGACTGATATTACAGAAAAGGCAATAGAGTTAATAAATGATAATTTAGGGGATGGGACAAAAAGTTCAGACTAAAAAGACTTTTGTTAAAAGGTCGCTTTGCTTTAGATAAAAATTTTTATAATGTCTCATTAAGTAGGAATGTAAATGAATGATGATAACAGAATTGCAGATATAAGTTTAATTAAGCGCATTCTGCCGCATCGGTATCCGTTTCTATTGGTTGATAAAGTAGTTGACATCGATGGATTAAATAACGCCACGGGTATAAAAAATATTACTTTTAACGAACCACAATTTCAGGGACATTTTCCAGATAATCCTATTATGCCGGGTATTATGATAGTTGAGGCAATGGCACAAACGGCCGCGGTAATGGTTGGTGTTGGTCTGAATTTGGTAGACAAACAAATGCTCATATATTTTATGGCAATTGATAAGTGTAAATTTCGAAGAAAAGTAATTCCTGGCGATCAATTGACGATGAAACTAGACACCTTAAGGGGGAAGCCTGGGGGTAAGGTCTGGAAGTTTTATGGTGAGGCAACTGTAAATGGTGAAATGGCTGCTCAAGCAGAATTTTCGGCAATGATGGATTTGAATATTACCGAGGTATAATGTTGGGACATGTAGATATTCATCATAGCTCTATAATTGAAGAAGGAGCACAAATTGGCGATGGAACTTCTATTGGACCATTTTGCTTTGTTGGTAGTAGGGTAAGATTAGGAAAAAATGTCAACTTGAAAAGTCACGTTGTTATGAAGGGTAATACTTTCTTAGGAGATGATAGTACAGTTTTTCCATTCTCTGTATTAGGAGAGATACCGCAAGATAAAAAATTCAATGGTGAGACTACTAGCTTAAAAATAGGCAAGCGAAATCAAATTCGAGAGCACGTTACGATGAACCTAGGCACGAAAGGTGGGGGTGGCATTACCGAAGTTGGTAATGATGGATTGTTTATGGCTGGTTGCCATATCGCACACGATGCTAAAGTTGGGAATAATGTTATTTTAGTTAATAATGCTTCTTTAGCTGGTCATTGTGTTTTAGAAGATAGCGTCATTGTGGGTGGATTAAGTGGGGTACATCAATTTGTAAGGATAGGTGAGGGAGCTATAATAGGTGCGGTAACAATGGTAACTAATGATGTCATTCCGTACGGATTAGTTCAAGCTCCAAGAGGTGAATTAGATGGACTAAACCTTGTAGGCTTAAAGCGCAAAGGAGTTCCCAGAGTTGATATAATGGCTTTGAGAGCGGCTTTTCAAACTCTTTCTCAGGGAGACGGTACTTTCCAAGACCGCGCTCAGAAACTAACAGATGATAGCGACAGCCAATATGTAGAGAAAATAGTAAGCTTTGTTTTAGGCCGTAGTGACAGATCATTCCTAACCCCTAGATAATAAAAATTGATGAAAAATTTTAAGAATGTTGCAATCATAGCTGGATCTGGTAATTTGCCACGCCTAGTTTATGAACAACTTTCCGATCCTTACGTGGTTGGGTTTGAGGGAATGGAATGTTCTTTAAGTAAACATGCTATTTTCCATAATTTTAACCAACTTGGTAAATTTTTTAAAGATTTAAATGATCGTGGAGTAGGACGTGTCGTTATGGTTGGGGGAATGCAAAGACCGTTGTTGGATGAAACAAAATTTGATGAGTACTTAAAAGCGAGGTCTCGTTCAGTTTTTAATGCTCTGCAGCAAGGAGATGACGCTCTTTTAAAATATATCATCTCATTATTTCTCGAAAAAAATATTACTCCTATTGGGGCTAATGAAGTGGTTAGTAATTTAACATTGAAAGAAGGAGTTTATATTGGATCTCTAAATCACGTAAATCTAAATGATGTAAAGCGCGCTGATCAAATTTTGGAAAAAACAAGTTGTCTTGACATAGGTCAATCGGTGGTCGTCCAGGCGGGACAAGTTTTAGGTATCGAAACGGTTCAAGGCACTGAACGAATGCTTGGATATGTTCGAGATACTTCAGCTCTTCTAGGACGAGTAGCGGGAGGGATTTTAGTAAAAAGAGAAAAAATAAACCAAGATTTGCGAGTAGATATGCCAACTATTGGGCCAGAAACAATTCTTCAGGTACATGAAGCTAAATTGGATGCGATTATAATAAGTCCTGATACAGTTATCGTAATAGAGCAAGATGAATGTTTTCGACTATGCAAAAAGCTTTCGTTGTCATTCATAGTCAAGAAGCGAGAAAAATGAGAGTTTATTTGATAGCAGGGGAGCCTTCTGGTGATAAGCTCGGCGCTGAATTAATGGCTGGGTTGAGTAGATGTACTCCCTACAAATTAGAGTTTTGTGGAGTAGGCGGTCCTCTAATGGAAGAACAAGGGCTTACTAGTTTATTCCCAATCAGCGATATAGCGGTAATGGGTATTGGAGAAATTTTAGCAAAATATATTTTTTTGAAAAAACGCATTAAAAATACTGTAGATGATATACAAAGGCTCAGACCCGACGTGTTAATTACGATTGATGCACCCGAATTTTCCCTGCGGGTAGCCAGAATGGTCCGTAAAAAATTGTTCGTAAATACTATACACTATGTTGCTCCAACTGTATGGGCTTGGCGACCAAAAAGAGCGGAAAGAATGTCCAGTTATGTAGATCACATTTTAGCTCTATTTCCTTTTGAGCCGGCTTATATGAAGCGGGCGGGCATAAGCTGTGATTTTGTTGGGCATCCAGTAGCAGAAGAAAAATTGCCGGATCACCGTTTAGTCAGAAAATTTCGTAAAGAACATAAAATAAGTGAAGACGATAAACTCATAGCGTTTCTGCCTGGCTCAAGAAAGTCTGAGGTTGATCGTTTAATGCCAATTTTTAAAGAGGTATCATCAAATCTGTTTTCTCAAAGGTTGAATGTAAGAATAGTCATTGTGGTAGCTCCTGCAGTCAAAGAAATCTTACTTCAAAGTTTACGTGACTGGGGCAGCAGTGTAATTGTGGTAACTAATAATGATCTTTCTAATAATGAGTTTCAGAAACTAAAACGAATAGTTTTTGCTTCTTGTGATCTCGCACTAGCAGCTTCTGGTACAGTTTCTTTAGAATTGGCTTCAACGGAAACCCCTATGGTAATTGCCTATGATATGGGCTTTTTATCAAGAATTGTGTTTCGCTTTTTGATACGAGTTAATAGTGTTAATCTTGTAAACTTGATTTCTAATCAGCGCACAATTCCCGAATTCATTGGGAGAAATTGTAAGCCTGATAAGATTGTTCATGCATTGTTGAATGAGTTAGATAATCCAACGGTTCAAAAATCAGTAATGAGAAAATCTCTACAGCTTCTAAAAGTTCGTGGAACACGTTCAAGTATTGTTGCTGCTAACTCCGTTATAAATTTTTTGGAAACGCGGAAACATTAGAAGTTCTAAGGCTGTGTTGCTTGAGAAAATGTTTTTGTGAAACCAGCAAGAGACATGGGGATTACTATTTGCTGATCACCAGAAGATATATGCTTTAGAAAGATTGTTGCTTTTTCTTTCTTTTTGAGCTCTTCTACTTCGCCTTCAGTCAGTCCAATTTGGGAGTAGCAACCAAGACTATTACAAAACTTAAAATGATATTTTTTGGCCTCAAACCCCTCTATCTTCATAATTAGCCCATCAGATAGTGCCGTCTCTAATGGTACGATTATAGTCGCTGCTGCCGCTGCAACCTGATTTTTGGGAAGTTTATATATTGAGATCTCGGCAACTGGTTGTTGTCTTTGGTTATATATTATCTGATTTGCTTCACAACGTTCAGTGGAATTCAAAGGCTTAATACATTTAAGTGTCCAATTCTCGAACCTCTCCTTAATATATGGTTCTATTTTTTGAGGTTTAGATCTCATTGTGTCGTCTATAGAAAGACTTTCAGCTTCTTCAGCATTAAGGCTTGATATGCATAAAGCAGTAAATAAAATACAAAATACCGTTGAAGTCAGAACAAAAATGTTTTTTTTAGAGAGGCTTACGAGGATTTCTTTCAATACTAGGGCACCTTAGATATCGGGTTTTAACTGACCCTACTAATTAGTAAACTCAAGATAGAGCGTAATCTTTAAGCATTAATAGGTCAATGAAATATAAAATTTATAAATTTTTACCAATCATGCCTCAAAAGTTTTTAGAATAGCAGAAAAATCTAAGCCAGATCCGTTCTTGGTTTCTACAAAGTCTTTGTAAAGTTTCATTGCAAGATCTCCCATCGGTGTATTTGCATGGGTTTCAAATGCTGCATTTTGAGCTAATTTAAGATCTTTTAGCATTAAATCTGATGAAAACCCAGGGATGTAATTGTTATCAGATGGAGCTTTTGGTCCAATTCCAGGGGCCGGGCAATACGCATTCATTGACCAGCTGTAACCGGACGAAGTGGACACTACTTCAAACATAGCTTTACGGTCCAGCCCAAGTTTATCAGCCAAGGCAAAGGACTCACAAGTTGCTATCATAGTAGCGCCGAGTATCATGTTATTACAAATTTTGGCAGATTGTCCACTTCCCGAATTGCCACAATAAACTGCTCTATTACCCATATATTCAAATAAGAATTTAACTTTTTTAAATACTCTTTTGCTTCCACCAATCATAAACGTGAGGCTGCCCGACTTCGCCCCCTGAACACCACCCGACACTGGCGCATCTAACATATAAATATCTTTTTTATGAAGGAATTTATATAACTCTTTTGTGGTTTTGACATCTATAGTAGAACAATCAATCAATGTGCTTTTGGCGCTAAAGTCACCAATAAATTGGTTAATAATTTCTTTGACGCTTAATCCCGATGGAAGCATTGTAAAAACGACATCTACTTCTTTTAGTAGTGACGGTATACATGACGTCATAATTACCTCAGGTAGTTTTATGGAGCTATCCGTATCAAAGCCAAAAACTTCATTGCCACCTTTGGCTAAATTTAACGCCATTGGTGCTCCCATATTGCCAAGCCCTATGAAACCAACTTTCAAATTTGTCTCCATATATTAAGATGCAATTTACAACTGATATTTTATTACCTCAGTGAATGAGATAAATATTAGTCCATTGCCTTAAAGTTAAATTCTCCACCTTCTTTTATTCCGGATGGCCATCTGCTGGTTACGGTTTTTGTTCTAGTGTAAAATTTAAAAGCATCTGGACCGTGTTGATTTAAATCACCAAATACAGATTTTTTCCATCCTCCAAACGTATGATAGGCAAGCGGTACAGGGATTGGTACGTTTACTCCAACCATTCCAATATTAATTCTGTTTGCGAAATCTCGCGCTGTATCACCGTCTCGAGTGAAAATAGCCGTTCCGTTGCCATATTCATGGTTCATCGCTAAGCCTATTGCTTCTTCGTATGACCCCGCCCTGACAGTAGATAAAACCGGACCAAATATTTCTTTTTTGTAAATATCCATTTCTGGTGTTACGCGGTCAAACAAATGTGCTCCAACAAAAAACCCATCTTCATAACCTTGCAGGCTAAAATCTCGACCATCAACAACTAATTCAGCTCCTTGATCTATTCCACTCTGAACAAGACTTAAAATATTTTGTTTTGCTACATTGGTAACTACTGGCCCAAAATCAATATCATCTCCGGCTGTATAGGGTCCTACTTTGAGTTTTTCCACACGTGGTACTAATTTTTCAATTAGGCGATCGGCGGTATCTTCTCCTACAGGTACGGCGACTGAGATGGCCATACATCGCTCGCCAGCTGCACCATAGCCAGATCCAACTAACGCATCTGCTGCTAAATCCATATCTGCATCTGGCATAACTATCATGTGGTTTTTGGCACCACCGAAGCACTGAACTCTTTTTCCGTTAGCGCATCCTGTCCCGTATATATATTCAGCAATTGGCGTTGATCCAACAAATCCTAT
>Ga0160422_10002551_pt1 | contig 11390 bp, 10 predicted proteins | sample Fk160mmetaG_FD_108192 | JGI IMG/M metagenome (GOLD analysis project Ga0160422, IMG submission 108192) | Marine microbial communities from the Central Pacific Ocean - Fk160115 60m metaG | ecosystem: Environmental > Aquatic > Marine > Oceanic > Photic zone | place: The Central Pacific Ocean... | reverse complement strand
TAGCACAGAAATGACATTCCCAGCGATATCGCGACAAGAGCACAGACCGCGGCCCAGGCCCAACGAATGGAAATGTATCCCGCTGCAATCGGGCGATCTCGTTTCGTGGGATGACGGCAATCCTCATTTCGATTGAAGATATCGTTCGCAAGGTAGACTGCGCTGGAAATTAGACAGAAGCAGACTGCGCAGGGGACAACAGCAAGCCAGGCCGAAACATCGGTAGCAGCTCCATGGAAGAGAAGTGCCGCCAGGCAGAATCCACTCTTCGACCAGTGATGTATTCGCAGGGCAACCAGCCACCTGCAGATCAATGTGCGGGTCACTCGCTCTGTTGTTTCTTCTGCCATTTATATTTCCCCGGAGACCATGACTTGCTCCGGGATAAACCCAGCATGATCAAGGTGAAGACCCAGATCCAGCATACTTCCTCACATCCATGAAGTCTGGCAAGGTTCCAAATGCCATCCAGAGATGCTCCTTTGCGGGCCCGGAAATCCGGACCAGGCTTCTCAATTCTTCACCCGTAATGGGCACCACCCACCAGGGGGATGGATCGTATGGGCTCCCGATCTGTGTTAGCTTACGAGGCAGGTCAAGGCTCCCTATCAGTTCCTCCAGAGCATCCCTTTTTCGCGCAGCCACAACCCCCAAGTGGCCTGTCAGTTCTTCGGGACGCCACCCTTTCCACTGCCAAGGCCGGACCCGGAAATCATTACCTTTAAAATAGCCATACAGGGCGAGCTTGACGCTGACGCCCTCATCAATCCGCCCTCCCGGGCCACCCTGCCTCTCCGGCGTCCATAACAGGATGCGCTCCCCGATGACGCCTCCCATCGCCCGCAGGTGCCCACGCTCCAACAAGGACAACAGCACCCTGCGATTTGAACCCTCGGTCGCATTCACTCCTCGCTGCCGCTTGCCGAGAGTGCGCTCGTCAAAGAGAATATAGTCCGCCTCATCAATCGTAAGTGCCTTCTCTCGACCAAAAAGCGCCAGGTGGAAGGTGCCATAGGAGACCAGCCCGCTGCTAAGAACACTCCCCTTTCCCATGGGGACATTCTCCGGAGCAACCATACTCCAGGCCTTCCACACTCGCTGATTGTGGTCAATGGGGTTATTCACTCCGTCAGCTAAGCGCCCAAGAAACCAACCGTATGCGCCCATGGGCCAGAACCCATCGGTTGAAGGGTAGAGAGTCGGGGCCGAGGTGACAACCGCGCCCTTTTTCCACCCAGACATCCTCACCCCGACAACCCATGGGACTGCGGTGCCCAAAAGGGTAACGAAGACTGCCATTCGGCCGAGTCGCCAGTGCCCAAGGGCATTCCAGCAATCGCGACCACGCTCGGAAAAGAGTGTCAGGAGAACTGCCAGAGCGGGCAGGAAAAGATGGCGAGGAGTATAGAGCACGCAGCCATAGAAGATCAGGGGGAGCAACACTGAGAGAGCCATGAGAGCCCGGAAGAGCGAACCCCGGGAGACAAGACCGGCCGCAAAGGTAAGCAGCAGTACAAGAAGCACCCCCAGTCCTCCCCCTACAAACGCAACAAACGTCGGCAGGACAAAAAACGGGGTGGGTAGCAATGCGAACTTCGCGCTCAGGAGTAATCCGAGAATAATGGCAAACCCGGTTCCAACCATCATGGCCTGGACACGCTGATCCCGGAGTGTCGCACGCAGAGACTCCTCCCGGGAGGCGAAGAGCGCCAGCAGGGGCATGAGGAGCAGAGCGTCCTGACGAGCGGCAGTAGCCGCCCACGCCAGCAACCCGACAAGGCATACTCGAACCCTTCCTGGGTTTCCTGCGGAAGTTTCGGGTTCACTTCGCTCGCACTCGTGCCGCAGCATCACTGCAAGCAGTAGAAGAAACGAGGCAGAGAGCATGTTCGAGGACAGAAACACCCCCGAGAGGGAAAGAACGGGCGTAAACAGCGCCCCGTACAAAACAGCAACATGGATTCCCGACCACCTTTTCCGGCTACCAACCGCAGCGAGAAGGGCAAGCGCGAAGAAAGTGACAGCAAGCAGATTGCCCTCCCGAACAATCCCTGCTGATCCTTCGACCGCAGTCATCCGCAACTTAAGCCATCCTGCTGTGATCCAAGATGACAAATACTGCTTATCGTAGTTATAGCTATCATTGCCGGCCACTGCTCTTTCCCCGGACACCAGTTGCAGAGATCCCTCTAGGAGCGAGGCTTGATCGCTCTCACGCATGACCGGGCCGACCGCCCATATTTCGAGGCAAATCCAGAAAACCGCTACCACGGAGGCAGCAAGTCGCATTGTCCCGTGCCGGGTCATTCGAATCCTGACGTTGGAGGGTTCAAAACGACGAAATATTGCAGTTTCCTTCCGAAAAGGGCGTTCACCAGAGGTGGATAGATATTGAGCGATCGCCTCTCCTCGTGAATGGATAGCCCCGATTCACGGAAGAGTTCATGCCACCCGCCGAGGTCAGGATAGCGGTAGAGGCACCGAACGCCGTATCCGGCATTTGCAGCCCAGTCAATAAGACTGATCCGCGGCCAAGCCAAAACCGGACCAGTCTTGTGGTCTTTGACGATAACTCTCTTCCCTGCAACCCGGCAAGCCTCCCTGAGAAGGCGCAGGGGATGTTCTTCATGGTGCAGGACGTCAGCCAGGAGCACGCTATCGAAGGAGTTGTCATCATGGGGTATCGCCTCTCCGTCGTAGGGATCAACAGGAATCGCGCACTCCGGCCGAGGGCAGGTTTCTAGCCCCCGGGGCACAATTCCATACTTCTTCGCGAGCACCCCGGAGAGGGCTCCCCCTCCGCAACCGACATCGAGCAAGGACTCCCCGGGAGAAAGGAAGTCCCCAACGAGGCCAAGGAGGGCCTTCTGGCGCCGGCCATATACCGGCGCATGGAGTCTGCGCAACAGGGCTTTCATTCAGCCTCGACCGCTCCGAGGGATTTCTGAAACATTGGCGCATATTGCTCCACGAAGCCGATGGCCCGCTTGAGCGCATCCTGATCAGCATCCTTGATTTCGTCCGGAGTCATCTCGTCTTCCAACTGGGCGTAGACCATCACGCTGGGATATCCCCACCGGTTGTTTATATTTCTGAACATATTATCCAGAACGGTAAAAAGGATACGCTCGAAATCCGAGGGAGTGGAACGCTTTGCCCCGATCCACCAGTAGAGATAATGGGCACGGACATTTCGAATCGATCCATCTTCCTCGTTCACCTTTCTGGTGAGAGCGAAATCCGCAACCTTGATTTCCTTTCCCGCGAAAGAAACATCCACAGTCTCCTTGCCCGCAATCCTCCATCCCTGCGCCCGCAGGCACACCTCGGGTCGATGCAGACTCCGCCGGTCCGTCCCACTGAGAATAAGGCTCGCCGAAATCCCTGCCTCCGTCGCCTCGGCTTCATTCGAAACCTGAAGATTCTTCGGCACGTAAAGCATCTTTAGAATTCCCGTATCTCCAGGGAGCCACTTTTTTTCCTCCTTCGAAACCGGCCTCGGAAATCCAACATGCCCACTTACTCCGTCCCTGTCGGGAAGCCGCAATAGCATCCCTGATGCGGAATTCTCTGCTGCGTTAGGGAAGCACACGCAGAGAGCAATCGTCACCGAAGCGAAGAGCATAACTACCCCACTGCGTATCACGGCATGTCTGGTTGTCATCATTCCGATGTATCCTCCGGGATTTGCTCTTCCAACCCTACAACACGAGACCGAACGCGTTTTCTACCTAACGACTTGAGCCCCCGGTTGAGAACTTCTACCAGAACCAGCATGCACAGGAGCGCCACGATAAAGACCGCGATTCCTGCTCCAGTGTGAAAGGCCGAGGGGTGATCATCAGAACCAATCGCAAACTCCTTTGAGACCCAGATGGTTCCATAATAAAGGAGAAGCATTCTTACGAGGTTCCCGAAAATCGCAAAGGGAACTGCACAAGCCGCGAGCAGGAGTCGATGCCATCCTTTCCTCAGGGAAATATACCCATAGAGAAGACTCACCATGCCGAGGGCAAAAAGGGACCGGAGACCCGAGCATGCCACTGCTATTCCAAGGGAAAACCTCTCCCCAGCCTCCATGGTTTCCGTAGGCGGAGAATAAAGAGACGTTCCCGAGCGAATGACATCGACGCCGGTGAGCTTGAGATAGCCCTCTGTCAGCTTGGTCATCAGTAACTGAAGAGGACTGGCAATCGGCTCGATTAAAAATACCAGCGGCCAAGTCAGTCCGAAGAGAATCCACAACCACAAGACGCGCTTGAAAAAATCAACCCCGAGGAACCAGAGGGCAAAGCCTGCCACAAAGAGCTGGCCGGCAAAGTAACCGACATATTTTTCATTGGCCTTGTATCCACCAAAATACACAAAGCAGGCGAGCGCCAGAACCACCAGCCCGAGATAACTGGGCCGAGGGATGATATCTGCGAACCGTTTTCTTGTGACGTAAAAAAGAATCAGCACCACTGGCGGCACAAAGTATCCAAAGGCCCACTCTGCCTGCTCCATCCTGTATCCCTGCCGCATGTTGCTCCACAGCGTCGATCTCTCGAACATGTATCCCGTGGAATAGCCAAACCCGAAGTAGAGGTAGCCCATCACAGCGACCACGCAAAAGAGCATGATCGCAAACGGAACACGATGTCCTTTGTCAAAGAGACTATGACTACTGCTCATGAGAGGGGCATACCCAAGACGGAACGGCCATGGCTGGCAAGAAATCAGTGGCAGAGGAAGCTATTCACCGGTAATCAAAAAGCTCTAGGATTCCGGAGAGGGCCTCATTGAGCTCATCCACCGTAGCGCGCTTAAGCTTCTTCAGGTGGTTGCCGGGTTGAACCGATCTTTTGTGCGAAAGGATATTTTCGCCCGAAACCTCGAAATCCGCCTGTTGAACAATACGGTCAATAACCTGTGTTTTCTGCTGCAACCCGGCATGTTCAGCAATCTTCAGTATGAATTCCGGAAAGGCTGTAACCATCTCCTCGTAGCGAAGAAACAAGACCCCGGGCTTCCCGACAAGCTGATCATGGAACTGACGGAAATCCTCCGCGTACTGGCCAGCATGCCGGATGACCCACTGGTCGATATCAATTTCGAGCGCCTCCCTGCGGGCTGTTAGATTTCCAAGGTTGTTCAAGGTGTGCGAATCACGAACCGAATAATAGTGGGAGACCAGACAATCCCGGGGATCTCTTAGCAGGAGAACGGAGCGATAAAGTTGATGTGAGGGTATCGGATAAGCCCTCCGCAGGGTTCCATAATAACATCCCTTGGGGTGAAAAGCCCGGGAGAGAATCTCTTTGTCGAACAGCTTCGACCCTTGCTCTGGATGAACCTTGACAAAATAACTGCAGTAATCGAGATGCTGGAACCCGTTGGCCAGAGCGAGGTCGCGCAGAGCTCTTGAGAGAAACATCGAACCACACCGGTAATAACTGTAAAATAACACACTCGGTGCCCCTTCCGGGCGGATGCCACCTTCAAGGCCTTGTCGCTCACTCTTCCAGAGCCGGGAGTTATAAGCCCGGGAAAGCCTCACGTATGTTTCTGGAAACTGCTTCATGGCCCAGATCCGGGCGCGACGTGAAATGCTAATTGACTTACTCATGATTCAGGGAAATCCCTTTTGTGGACACCACGATACTAGGTTTTCGCTCCTTCTTTTCGAACTGTCACGCGACTGACGATGCTCTCAAAACTCCGCTTCCAAAGCTCGGGGTCTGCCTCTCGCTTGAGCCATTCCCGGCCCGCCAGACCCATCTTGCGTCTTTGCCCGCGGCTCATGGTCTCCATCGTTTCCACAGCTTCCGCGATCGCAGCAGGATTTGCGCTTTCATACAGCATCCCGGTCACTCCGTGTTCAACGGTTTCGGTCAACCCCCCTGAGGCTGATGCGAGCATTGGTTTCCCATGATCATAAGCCTCATAGGTCACCAGACCAAGCGGCTCCCACCACACCGAAGGAGCCAGCATCGCGCGACATCCTGCCACCAGATCATCCTTGTTACTTCCATCAACATAACCCAGGTATTGCACCTTTTTACTCCTTGAAGCAGCCGCCCGCACCATGTGCTCCTCAACCCCGGTCCCACCAATCTTCAACACGGGCGTAGAGTCGCCCATGGTTCTCTCCAGTCTCTCCCATGATTCCAGCAAGGTCCGAACCCCCTTCTCCCTGACCAGCCTTGCAAGATACAGGTAGTACCCCTCATCCCTATCCTCTGGCTCCTCTTCCCGGCAATCCCACGAGTGCCGTAACGCAAACACCTTTTCGTCAGGAAGCCCCGCTCGGAGCAGAGCATCGCGCATGAAATCGGAAATTCCTATCCATCCCTTGATAGCCTCCAGCCAGCCACTTCTATGCAACCGCTTTAAGGCCAGCGCAAACAGACCTGACTTGAGAATCGAACCCTGCCATGAGCCTGCCCTGATTTCCGCCCAGTAATTACCCTCCAGGCTCTCCTCTGCAACCCGTCTCCCGGTCCACAAGCTGCCCCCAACCGAAAAGGGGCGGAAATTATGAACATACTGGATAACCGGAACTCCAGCCGCCAAGGCTTCCCGGTAGACCGAAGGGGAGCCAACCGGATACAGATTGTGACAAAGCAGAAGATCCGGCTCGAACTTCTCAATACGTTCTCTCAGGGCTGTGGCAGTATCCTCATTACAAAATATTCTCCGGACCTGCCCCAGCTTCCCGGGGCCGCCGGGCTTATCCCAGTCGCGGCTGTCCCACCATAGCCGGTCAACCTCACACGCCTTCCCGGCATGCCGGAAAATCCTCTCTGCCGATTTCTCTTCACCCCCCCGCTGCCGGTAACGAATGAATACCTGTAGGACTTTTCTCACAACCAGTGGTTCTCTCTTTCAAAGCTGACATCAGGGCTTTTCTGCCATCAGGCCCCTGTGCCCCGGCATTACCCTCAGGCAAGAAGCTCCCGGTAACAGGCGAGATGGCCCCTCATGGTGCGGTCCCAGCTGTAACTGCGACTGTGCTCCAATCCCCTTCTGACAAGCTCAGCCTCGCGGGAGAGCGCCTCAAGGAGCGCCGCAGCACCCTCGGCCGGATCGGACGGATCAAAATACAAGGCGGCATCTTTCCCAACCTCGGGAAGGCTTGTGGCATTACTGCAGACCACGGGCGTCCCGGCCGCCATTGCCTCGATGACGGGCAATCCAAAACCCTCGTAAAGAGAGGGAAAAAAGAAGAGAGCCGCGTGTTGATAGGCAGGCACGAGAATCTCATCCGGAATCCTGCCCAGCTCGATCAGGTGGTCCTTACCACACAGGCGGCAGAACCTCTCCCGCAGTTCCGGGGGCAGGTTCGCCCCGGCCCGCACCAGAACAAAATCTGGCTCCTCCGCCAGAAATGCCGCGAACACCTCTGGCAGGATCTCAAGATTCTTGCGCGGAATTGTACTTCCGACACTGAGGACATAGGGCCGGTCGGAGAGTCTTGCAAAGGCCGCAGGAAGATCAACGGGAGTCCGGAAGATCTCCTGGTCGATCCCATTCTCCACCACTCGGATCCTTTCCCGCGGGATTCCCGTTAGCTCCATCACTTCCCCCGCGGTAAATTCGGAGACCGTGGTGAGAAGGTCAAAGCGACTCAGTCGATCGGTTTGTCTGCGGACGCGGGCCACCTGGGCTCTGGTCAGCTCTCCCGAAAACCGAAGGGGAATAAGATCGTGAACCGTGGCGACAGTCCGCGGGGAACCCCGGAGGTGGCAGAGGAGATGCCCAAGGCCGTGAGAGAGCCCATGCACCACGTCGTAACTCCCTGCCTGACGGACACGCCAGCGGTAGAGCGCCCACTTGTCCAGAGCCCGGACAATCCTGGAAGGGGAAGCGGCCATCAGGCCCTTGTATGGAACCAGAGGTGTGATCTCGAATCCCCTGAGCTCCTCCAGAGCCTGCTTACAGACCACCGCATGAAGAACCCCGAAATAGCGCTGCATGCTCACGCTCCCAAACGATGGAGGGGTGGGAATCCACAGAACGGATGACATGAGCATCAGGATTTGCAGCGGGTGCCCGGAGAGACCAACGGATGGAAGCGCAGAGGCCTCTACTGAGGTTGGGCCTCCCGAACACCACCGGGGCTGAGAATCGTCACTTGGCCAGACTCTCTCCCGGAAATCAGGGCCGCCTCCTCGCGGCCCTGGCGCTCCCGGGTGAGACCCAGTGCCGCCACACCGAGGAAAACCCCGAAGAAGAAGGGGTTCGGATAGGCTGCCAATGAAAGAACCCCAAGAACTGATGCCCCCAGAATGGAGAACGCCAGGGAAGCAACCAGACGCAGCAGAAACACATCATAGGAAGCCCCTTTAGACATCCGGATTAGACGACGATGCAGGAAAAATAACGATGGGATCAGGACCGCGAAGGCAGCACCAATAGGCACATAGCCATATTGCAGGATGAGACGTACCGGTAGCACGTGCGCCCGGTAACCGTCTTCCCCTTGGGCGATGTCGGCCCCAAAAGGAGCCCAGTTGCCCGCTTCCGACATCATATGGAATTCCATGAGGCGGACGTGGAAGGTGCGAACCCGCAATAGATCTGCCTTTGCCCCCGAACTTCCAAACAGGTCGTAAAGAGCGCTTTGCCATCCAGGGAGATTATCCGAGATGTCATCCCCGATGACGACAAGGAGCGCCAGCACGGTCGCTACGAGACCATAGGTCGCCAGAGTCAGGATCCGGCTCCGCAGAACCACCAGCCCGAAAATCACTCCCGGAATGATGAGAAGGGGCCCCCGCTTCAGGGAAAGAACCGCTGTGGTTGCAAAGAGCAGGAAGAGAAGCATCATCACGACCATCGGAAAAAGTCGGTAGTCCCGCGGCACTCGCCCACGAAATAAGAACGGGGACAAACAGATTGCAGCACAAATGGACATCGAGGTTGAAAGGGGCCCCTGCGCAGAGAAAGGACCAAAAATTCCCTCTCCCCAAAGAAGGTATTTCAAGTTAATGGAAAATCCGGAGTGCATGTAATCATGCTCGAAATCAAAGAGGCCGAAGAAAAAGTGCCCAAGAGCATGGAACGCTGCTGGCACCATAAGAATGAGGACGAATCTGAAGAATTTCTGGACGTCCACAACTTCAGGCAAGGCCAGCGGTAACACAAAAATCAGCCCGTAGTAGGCCGAGCTGTTAGCAAGTGGCTTGAGGGCCTGCATCCCTATCCCGGAGCGGGCCAGAGCCATAGCGGCGGTTACCCCGACGAGCAGAATTGCAACACTCATAAGCGTGGTATCCCTGCGCGTCATCGGCCGCACCCGGAGGGCAAATCCGGAAAGATAATGGATGACCACGCCCAGCAACATGACCGGGGGAATCGCCAGAATGAAATAAACGTCCCGGAAATCCATGTGGAGCACGTTGGCTGTCACGAGAAGCTTCTTGGGCAGATCCAGGAACACCGCAAAGACTGCCAGGGCGTAGATCGATGCACGAGGAGCAACACACCCGAGAATCAGGGCCGGTATCCAGAGAAAACGGTAGGTCGTCCCGATGACGTTTCCGGTTCCAGTCAGGATGGTCATGACCACGAACAGGCCAAGGGCCATCATCGAGATCATCAGGACAATTGGTCCTATGCGGATAGTTCCCATCAAACGGTATCAGTTGGTCAGAGCTGCTGGCACGACCCTGACGATTCAGGCCGCGCCATTTGGGGCAGGGAGAGAGTCCCACACCTTTCTTTCCGGTTCCACACAATTCAGACCCGTAGTGCGCGGGGCATGAGGCGCTCATACATTGCTTCTGCGTCCTCACGACGACACGCCGTGGTTTCACGCAGGTAGGATTCGGAAATTTCCCGTTTCTGGCGATCGCCTTCCTCTTGTTCCGCTGACGACTGCCTTAATCGCGGTTCAAATTCGGCCATCCGCCCCGGGGCAAGCTGCGTTTCAAATGAGGTGCCGAACTTGGAATTGAGCCCTTCCACAACCCGCGGAAGATCTTTGGTAGTCAATGGGAAATCACTCAGGATCATGTGGTCGAGGTGAGGCTCAATCGCCTCATAAAACATCACGTACCATCTCAGGGCAGATTGAAAGGGCACAAACGGCCACCTTCTGACCATCGAAGTCACGGAATCTGCGGGCTGCCTGAGGGTCATCAGCACCGGAATCCCCATTCGGGCCGCCCGAACAGTCTCTGCCGGGCTATGGTAGTGGTTTCCCACGAGAATTTTCCTCTCCTGCATGGCCCGGAACGCCCGGGTTGCAAACGAATTGGCCGAGCCGGGAAACCCATCGATCACAAGATCAAGATCTCCCGAAACGCTTGCTTCCTCCGGTAGCGACTCTCTCCTGGCTTGGAACCTTCTTCTCCTTTTCCAAGCAAACGGAATCATCAACGGCCACAGATGACACCGGCAACTGATCTGAAAGCGGACCTCGAGGGAGCCGCTGCGAAGTCTTTTTCGGAGAGGCTTCATTCGGAGAGAAAAGAGGCCCCTCGGTCTCTCGGAACAAAAAGATAATTTGTCAGGGACATGTCTCCATGGACCTTAATCTCATCCAGCAACTCACGCCTTCCATCAGGGTGAAGTCGAATTATAGAATACCCGAGATTGTCCATCATGCTGATCAGGGTGTCCTGCCGTTTCTTGCGAAATGAGCCTCGCTCGGTACTAGCATCATAGACGGGTAGCAACTCTGAGATAATGACAGGCCTGTTTTTCTCGATCAGGGGAAGCATCGCTTCAAAGACCTCCAGTTCTCCGCCTTCCACGTCTACCTTGAGAACCCCAATTACTTTTTCGGACAGTTCCGCCGGAAGGTCTTCCGGCCCCATCACGGGCACCTTTATGCGACGCTTATATTCCGACTCGGGCCTAAATCCGGGCACGATGCTACCCTCTCCGCCCGTCAGTGATTTCAACCGCAGATCCACTGTTCCGGTTGATCCGGCGATTCCGAAAGGATAGATGACACATCGCTCCAGCTGGTTGAGCTGAATCAGGTTCATGACATAAAAGAGGCACGAGGGATTAGGCTCAAAGCCTACGTAGTCCCAGTCATCCTCAATCGATTTCACCGCCAGCAGGGTCTGCCCGAGATTCACTCCTACATCAACGAAGGCCCCCCCGGCCTCCCCTGCAATTTGTATCAGGTTCTCCAGCATCCAAGGCTCGTGATGCCGCCGCATCGCTCCTCCAAGCCCCGCCAGCATGGGAATCCGGAAACAGCGTCCGTTCAGATTTTTACGCAGACTGAAGTTAACTTTCTTGAGTACCAGTTGACGTAGTTTTTTTATCATCTCTCCCAGAGTCTATTCAGTTTAATGGCGCCTTTTGCGAATCTCGCCCAAGGCCTTCACCACTTCGCGGGCCCGCTGGTCCCAAGTGTGAAGATGCCGAATCCTCTCGACCGCTTTTCT
>Ga0160422_10002548_pt1 | contig 11397 bp, 8 predicted proteins | sample Fk160mmetaG_FD_108192 | JGI IMG/M metagenome (GOLD analysis project Ga0160422, IMG submission 108192) | Marine microbial communities from the Central Pacific Ocean - Fk160115 60m metaG | ecosystem: Environmental > Aquatic > Marine > Oceanic > Photic zone | place: The Central Pacific Ocean... | reverse complement strand
TTGTTTCAAATTAGTTAATAAAGTAGGTTAAAGCTAGATATGCTTATTGATCTCCTTACTTATGTTTGCCTGGACAAAACTGCACTTATTCCTGCACTCAGCTAAGTTAAAATACTGTCATAAACTCTGTAATTGCCAGTATTTGCAAGGCTTTTGGCTACTGCATGGCATGCAGGGGGTCAGCGGTTCGAGTCCGCTTGGCTCCATCTGTATTTCTATTTTTACAATAAAAGTATCCTACAATAAAACTTATTATTAAAATATGTAAAAAATTATTTTAAATTTTATTTTTTTGTTAAGATTTATATTTTAAATAAAATTTTTTAAAATTAAATTTATACACTTTAATTTTAATTGATCTAATTACCTGATAATTCTTAAAAATCTATTATACAAATGAACTTTTTTATTTTAAAAGATTATTTTAGAATGCTGCGTAAGAAAGATTCTTTAGAATATGATCATGATTTATTATTGGAGTTAGAAAAAAATCAAGCCGAGCCAAGCATTTACTGGAAAGAATATACGGAATTGATTTTGAGAGTGATAAAAAAAAGTCAACTGACACAATTTGGTATTAGCTATAACCTTACTAGAGGTTTTGGCGAATCAATGCCTTATCCTTGGGAAAGAGAAAAATATTCTTTAAAGAATTTTCCATCATCAAGATTAAAAAAATTAATTAAGATAGAGCCTCTATATTTTTTTATACGAAAGTTGCTTCTAGATTTCTCACACTCGAAACAAAGATCTTATAGTTTTGAGAAAAATGCTTCTTTTTTTAAAGAAAAAATATATATAGAAAAAGCTTCCAAAGAAATTTCTATCATTACAAGAAGATTAGGTATTAATAGATATTTTAAAGTTAATAAAAGGGATATTACTCAGAAAATAATGCAATCATTTGTATACTTTCAATTAATAAAAAATATAATTTCTAAAAATAAATTCCAATATAAGCTTGAAACTTTAATTGCAGGAAATTCTCTTGATATTGGAGGCGGTTATGGTGCATTTGTAGATGCAATATCAATATTTAAATCCTCAAAGGATATTGGTTCTAATTCAATAAATTATGAAATAGATCAATTCCCAGTTACTTTTATTGCCAATCAATATTTAAAATACAGGTATGGAAATAGTTTAATAAGACCAGCCTACAATATTAGTTCAAGCCAAGTAGAAATAAATTCCTCCGATAAACAAAAATTTAGAGTAATTCAAAACAATATCATAAATAAAATATCTGATTTAGACATAAATTTCTTTTTCAATTCTAATTCCTTTCAGGAAATGGACACTAAACAAATAGAGGAGTATGCAGATTTTATAAAGAGAAATAAATCATCCAATTCTGTTCTAGCTTTTTATTGTTATTTGGATCAAAGAGAGGAAAATAATTCAGATAAAGTATTTTCTACTTTTTCAAAATATTTTAAATTTATTGGTTCTTCAGAGTTCGGTTATGAAAAAGTAAAATACGGTGGGTTTGTTCCTGGAATTATGTTTTTATTTGATCTTGCTACCTAATTAAAATTATATTTTTTATTAATAAATCTACTTTATCTATCTCCCATTTAATTAAACGATCCCATAAATAGTAAAAAAACTAAAATTTATACTTCTAATATATACCCTATTTATACTATTTAGCTATATTAAAAGCGTTGCTATCCTTGCAATGTGTTCACTTCAGGAGTTCTGCAACTGCTCCTTTTTTTATTACAGAATATAATAAAAAGAGTGGGTAGATAGTAGTGGTAGCAACTTATTTACTCACTTTCTCTTGTCTAGACAATTCTGCACTTAGTCCTGCACTCAGCTTTGTAAAAATATTGTCATAAACCCTGTAGTTGCCAGTATTTGCAAGGCTTTTGGCTACTGCATGGCATGCAGGGGGTCAGCGGTTCGAGTCCGCTTGGCTCCATTAGGTTAATTAAATAGAATTTTCTCTGAAATGGTTTTAAATCCAAATCCAAATCTAAGATTTATAGAGCTAATTAAGCCTAGAAATATTTATAAACTAAATCAATGGAAGATTTTATTTTTTCCATCTAAAAGAAAATATTCAAAATTAGCTATACCATCACTTATTTGAACACCAACATGTTTATTACAAATATGGACTACATGGCCATTTATTTCGTGGTACTTTATTGATCTTATTTTTAAATCTAGAAGATAATAAATTACCATTCAAGATAAGTATCGACACTTTTTGGTTCAGTACATAGTTCATCGTAAAATCCCTTATTTCTTTGAAATCGATTTAAGCAATAAGTTTTCTTAAACTATTTCTAAATTTTTCTTCAAGTAAATGGTATGAAATTGAAGCAATAATTAGGTTTACTGTTAAGGCTATAAAAAATAGAACCCATGTATTATTTATTGAAAAATTAAGCTTTAAATATTTAGCTAATTCCATAGGTACAAATTGCCAAAGATAGAAAGAATAAGATATTCTTCCAAAATATTTAAATAAATTGTTATTTATTAGTGATGTGTTTGTTTTGTGTAAACTCAATATAAATAATGATAAGAGTGCAATATTTATAAACTGTAAACCCATGTAGGAAAACTTATAAGAGGATAATGATGATAATGAAAATAAAAATATAAATAAAAATATTAGGATTGGCGATTTTAAAACCTGAGGAATGTTATTTTGTTTGTATTTTTGCATTATTAAATAAGTTGCAATGCCTATTAGAAATTCATTTAAACGCATTATAGGATTGGAATAAAATAGACTTAAATCTATTTTATTTAGAGATTGGTTTAAAGAATAACAAATAATATTGAGGGTTATAATAATAGATGATATATACGAAAATGATAATAATAATTTAGCTTTATCCTTAAATAAAAGAATTACAAGTGGAAAAAATAAATAAAAAAATGCCTCTATACTTACAGACCAAGTGGTTGAATTTGCACCAAGATAAAACATCCCAGGGAAAAAAGCTTGGATTAAAAAAAAGTCATTAACAATTATCCTTAACCAATCTGTAAAAACGTATTCTTCGCCTTTAATTAAAATAAAATAAACAATAGACATTATTAAATAAACCGGATATATCCTAGAAAGTCTTTTTATAAAGAAATTTAAAATTTCTTTTGTCTTTTTAAAATTAACGTCTTGATAAACATGAGTTAATATATATCCAGATAAAATAAAAAATCCTGTCATAAAAATCGCTCCATTATTGATAAAATTATCTACTAATGAAATACCAACCTTAAATTCAAAATGTACCTTTGAGTGAAACAAAAAAATAATAAAAGCCAAGAAAAATCTTAATGAAGTTAGGCTTTCGATTTCTTTATAAATTTTTTTAATTTTCATATTAAAATTTTAAATTTAGTTATAGTCTTTGGTCTAGATGTGCAAGTATATGTTCATCTTATTAAATTAAATAATTGTGATTCAAAGAAATATTTGTATGGAAGTCTAATTCCATAATTTTAAAAAAAAGATAATAATCTTTTATAGATGATGCTATGACTTTATAATCTAATGCCTGTTTTTTTAATTACTTGATTAGATTTTATTTTTTTTCCATCTAAAAGAAAATATTCAAAATAGGCTATACCATCACTTATTTTAACTCCAACATATTTATTACAAATATGAACTACATGTCCATTTATTTCGTGGTATTTTATTGATCGGATTTTTAGGTCTAGTAAATAATAAGTTTTTTCCTTATAAATAAAATATGGTCTAGGGTAAGGTGGTACAAGAGCTTGCATATAACGAGGAAATAAATTTGAATCCCAATCTTTCCAATTAACTTTACAATCTTCTTTATTTCTTTTGGCAACACAAATTACATCATCTTCATTCTGATCTTGTGGATTAATTGATCCAGATAAATATAATTTTAGGAATTTGGCTATATTATTTTGAACGAGATTATCTAATTGCAACATTAATTCCCAGGAGTTAAAAGAACCAACTTTAATTGATTTCTGGGAATATATTGGCCCACCATCAACTATATCGGTTGCTTTATGTATTGTATAGCCTACTTCTTTTTCACCATTAATTATTGCCCAGACTAAAGTATGCATGCCTCTGTATTTTGGAAGTAATGAATAATGAATATTAAAAAATTCTGCTTTTTTAATGTAATTGTTATTAATGATTTTGTTATAACCCGATGTGATTACTATATCTTCACTTCTTAAATTTTTAAATGGAATAGTTTTTTTTGTTTTTATGGTATTGTTTTTGCATATTTCAATTAACTTTTTATCATTAGTAATAACAATTAACGAAGGCAATAGATTGGTTTCATAAAGGAAACCATTTACAAGAGCTACCGCTCCATGGCCTTCTCCAGCTAAATATATATAAAACATCAATATTAAAAAAATATTACTTATCTTAATCTAATAAAAAAAAGAATTTCAACAAGACAAATATGAAAAGGTAAATTTTTAAGAATTTAAATTCTTTTGAATTTAAACTTATCATAGCTTAATCTCATAAGTTTCTAATATTATTCCGCGTGCCCCAAAACTTTCTTTTTGCCAAATTAAACCCTCATTAATTTCCAAATTATTTTTTGGGCTATTTGATCTACCAAGACTTAAACCTTTTATTTCAGTATTAGTTAATAAATCGTCAATAATTAAATCTAATGCTCCAAATTCTTTGCCTTTATTTGAATTAACGATGTATTGAGTATGAAAAATATTCATAAACCTAAATATCATTACAGCTGATAAGAATCGATCATCCTTTTTTGCTGCTTTAAATTTTATCTCTTCAGGAAATTTTTCACATAAAAAAAATAAATCATTCAATTTGTGCGTAGGTTTAGCATTATGTTTTAATAAAGTTTTCTCTAATAATGAGTAAAATATTTCAATAGGAATATTTTCAGTTATTAAAATATTATTTAATTTTGCTTTTTTTATTTGTCTTTTCCTTAAATTGCTATATTTAACATTTTTTTTATTTGGACTAAGAGGAATATATGATGATAAATCTCTCCTAAGTATTTTCGTATCATATTTCATCAAAAAAAATAAATCTTCTTCACATGGATATTTATGGAAAATATGAGGAACGGGTTTATAAATTATTTTTTTGAATCCTTCTTTAGAATAGAAATTTATAATCAAATCTAAATATTTGGCTATTTCAGATGATCTTTCTCCATTTTTAAGAAGAAGTCCTCCAAAAGTTAAACCTGAAAAACTATATACAGTATCTCTAGTTACATTGGCTGGGAAAATAGCCACTAAAGTTTTTTTTCTAAAAATTAGCAGGGACCTTTCCTTATAAAGGGATTTGTTGTATTCTAAATATTCTCTGTTATGGAAAAATAAAGCATTACTAGAGTCCTTTATCAATTCATTCCAAATTGTTTTATATTTAGAACTATATATTTCTAAATATATATCTTTAATTCTTTTAATCATTAACTAAGTCAATTGCAAATAGCACATAGATTTTTATTATCAACTTTAATATTATTACTTTTTATTATATTTTTAAACTAAAAAAAATAACTTTATTTATAAGATCATTTTGGCTTGATATAAATTTCTATTTTTTTATAATGTTTTATGGAAATTAGGTTTCTTAAAATATATAAATATTATCAAAAAATTTTTTATTGACCTAAGAGCATAAAAAATATAATAACTTAAACCTCATAAATAGACTTTTTTATTGCTTGATATAAAATACCTCAAAGAATAAAACTTGAGAAATATTATTTTAGATAATTATTAATTCAAGTTTATAGTTTAATTAAATAATATGATTTAATATTATTTGGAGTATTTATATTAATGTTTGATATAGTAAATTTTGAAAAATTTTCAGATGGAAGAGGTGATTTAATCCCTTTAGAACTAGGCGATAATTTTTTAAAGACATCTATACCTTTTGAAGTAAAAAGATTTTATTTTATTGCTTTTCCAAATGATAGTGTTGATATAAAAAGAGGAAATCACGCACACCATAACTTACAGCAATTAATTATTTGTGCTTCTGGTAGCTTCACACTTGATTTAGAGGATTTCATAGGAAATAAAGAAAGTTTATTTTTAGACAAAAACACTAAAGGTGTCCATATTAAAAAGGGACTTATTTGGAGGCAATTAAAAAATTTCTCTCCAAATTGTGTCGTTTTGGTTTTTGCAAATCAACATTTTGATGAAAAAGATTATATTAGAAGTTATCAAAAATTTAAGGAATTAAGTTACCTTCAAATGAAAGCAAAAAAGTTGAGTTGATATTGTGAAAAGGGAAGTAAATTTTTTAAATTTGCAAAAAATTAATGAACGTTTCAAGAAAGATATAGAGAATGAAATTAGTAATGTAATTGATAGTGGAAATTTTATATTAGGTAAGAGAACAGAATTCTTCGAAAAAAGTTTTGCAGAATATTGTGGCGTTAATTACGCAATTAGCGTCGGGAGTGGTTTAGAAGCATTAAATTTAATAATAAAAGCACTTAATATTGGGTTTGGTGATGAAGTAATATTGCCTGCGAATACTTATATAGCGACTGCTTTAGCTATTACTAATAATAAAGCTAAGCCCGTTTTTGTTGAACCAAATGAGAGTGATTTTAATTTAGGTCATTCACAAATTTTAAAAGCAATAAATTCTAAAACAAAGGCAATAATTGTAGTGCATCTATATGGTCAAGTAGTAAATATGGAACCAATAATAAAAATTGCTAAAAAGCATAAAATTTTAGTTATAGAAGATGCTTCACAAGCTCATGGTAGTTTTTATAAAAATAAAAAAAGGACTGGAAATCTTGGAGATGTTGCAGCTTTTTCCTTTTATCCGGGTAAAAATCTTGGTGCTCTAGGAGATGCTGGAGCAATAACAACAAACAATAAAGATCTCGCAAAAAATATAAGAATACTTAGAAATTACGGCTCTGATAGAAAATACTATAATAAAATTAAAGGTTTTAATTCTAGATGCGATGAGTTGCAAAGTGCTATTCTTTCTATAAAATTGAAACGACTAGATAGCGATAATAATAGAAGAAGAGAAATATCAAAATTTTACAGAAAGTACATTACTAATCCATTAATCTCTTTGCCAAAAATAATTTCAAACGAAAATTCACATGTTTGGCATTTATTTGTTGTAAGAACTAGAAACAGAAATAACTTGCAGCAATACCTTTTAGATAATGGTATTTCTACTCTAATTCATTATCCAATCCCAATACACAAGCAAGAAGCATATAAAGAATATAATCATATTAATTTCCCAATTACGGAAAGGATTTCTGAAGAAATTTTATCATTACCAATATCTCCTGTAATGAGTAATGACGATTTATCTTATGTAGTAGAAATTGTAAATAAATGGAAAGTTCCAATGTAGTTAAGATTAATCTTATAAAAGTAAATTATTTTTAAAAAAATTTATAAATTAATAATCTAAGATTTATGAAGTTTTAGTAATCGAATTTTTAATCCCCTCTTCTAAATAATTGATCATTTTATTACTATATTGCAGAGAATTATTTAAGGATATAGTTTTCGTGGAACAATATTTGTAAAATTCCTTATCGTTTAATAATTTCAAAACTAAATTAATATATTTTTTTATATCAATAGCTAATAATTCCGGAATTCTTTTCATTTTTAACTGATAGTCAGCATCCTCATTAATAAGAGAGACTACTGGGATACCCTTTCTTGTAAAAAAATCACAGGCAAAACCACCAATAAAAGGAAAAGTATCTAGAAATATATAGGCATAATTTAAATATAAATCTAGTTCAACATTTTTATTAATAAAAATAATTCTTTTTTCTAATTCCTTATTAATTCCGATAAAAGTGTTGATAAGTCTAGAATCTCCAGATCCAGCAATTAATATTTTTGTATTTTCTGTTTCTAACAATATAGTTTTAATAATTTCTAAATACTCCTTTGTAATCTTGATTAATCTTGTGAAAACAACTAATATTTTAAATTCTTTAAATTGTTTTATATCTAAATCAAAATTGATTTCTTCTTTATTAACTTTTATTTTATCCATAAATGACTGTTGAATCAAAATAGGAGTTGCCATTTTTTCTTTTATGGAAAAATATGGCCTCCATGTATGTCCTACCATCAAAGTCCAATCAATATTGTCTGTAGCCCAGAATGGGACATTTGTCTCTAACCAAATATTATTAAAGGCTATTCTTCTATTAAATAAATATGTAGCTATTGGAGAAGCGACATCCGTTATTAAAACATCTATATCATCTTTAAATAATGATTCCTCTATAAGACCTAATTTGTCATATGTTTGATTTTGTGGGAATTTTCTAATTTCTACTCCCTCATTTTTAAAACTATCAACAAATTCATCATTAACCCACTGAATACAATAAATAAAAAAATTTCTATTTGATAGTCTTTTGTAAGAGGTAGCAATTTCTCGAACTAATAATGATAAAGCATTACCTTTTTGAAAATAACCGTAATGGACTAAATAAGCAATATTTAAATTGTCTTCAAATGATTTTTTTTTAATTTTATTTTTTTGTTTGGTAAGGCCTTTTCTTTTAAGAAAATCAGTGAATATTCTCGCTGTATTATCAAAACCTGCCATTTGAAAGTATCCACTAGATCCACACCAATAGAGTCCATACATACTTTCATATATTTCGAATGCATTCTTAAGAGATAAATCTTTTTGGAATAGAGATATTAAAATACGATCAATAAGTTGTGCTATCAAGTATCCACTTGCAATATTTCTTTTAATACACTCAGCAAAAATAATTTTTATAATACTGATCTGTTCTTTGTAATTCAATTCATAAAAATGTTTGGAGCTCAAAATTTTTATAAATTTCTCTTCAAGAAATGTGTATTCTTCATCTTTATTATTTGGCAGATTTGAAAACAACTGCTTTTTGAATTGATCTAAATCTTTGTATTCAAATTTAAATTCATAATTTATAAATGAAGCAAAATTATATGGGTTTATGTTTTTCTCTTTATATATATTTAGATCACTTAACTTAATTAGAACTTTTTCGTATTCATTTTTGTATTTTTCCCTTTCTTTATTTAAATCATCTAATTTAGTTAGAACTTTTTCATATTCATTTATGTATTTTTCTCTATCCTTATATAAATTATTTAGGATTGGAATTAATCTCGCTAGATTAATAAAATATTTTTTCATAAGCTTATATTTTTTTATAAATCTCATTTTAAATAATTTCTTTTAATAAATTTGATTTGTCAAATAAATTATCCCAAGAATTATCTTTAATAAATTTCTTCAAATCATTTTGATCTATTTTGTAATTTAATGCTTTTTCAATTAATAAATTTATATCTTCATATGAATGACTTACATAAAGACCCTTTTCATTATTTTTATATCTCATACTTCCAAAATTAGTGGATATTACCGGAAGTCCAAGTGCTTTATATTCATAAAATTTTATAGGATCTACATTTTCTGTAAGCTGATTTATTTTGAACGGAATTAATCCAATAGAAAAGTCATTCATTATTTCTAGACAATTTTTATTATTAACTGGAGGATAAATTTCTATGTTACTAGGTAAATTGTTTGGAATATCAACATAGAGGGGACCAATTAATTTGATTCTGGATGTATATGCAATTTCACCTATTGCTTTTATCCACTCCCAATCAAACCATTTAGCTATAGTTCCAATATAACCAAAACATAGCCTTTTTTTATTTCTCTTCAAATTAATTTTAGGAAGATTAGAGAAATCCCCTCCGTTTTTTATGTATAAGGTTTTAAGATTCCTTTGTTGGTATTCATTTGATAAATTGATACTTGATGTGGTGATAATATCAACTTTATCTAATAATTTTTTAAGGTTTTTCTGTTGGGATATAAATGAAAGCCCATTATAAAAATATGGAAAATCATCCATTGCATCATAAATTTTTATTTTGAAGTTTAATTTTTTAATTATTATCAGAGCAAATTTCGATGGTTTGCCAATAATTAAGGAATCTTCTTTAGATGAATTTTGTTTTAATTCTTTTATTAATGAATTCCATATCGGGTTATTCAAGTAATTAATTAAATTTATAGGTTCAATAGGCAATGCTTTATTTTTTTTAATTTTTATCCATTCTGGAACATCATTTTTTTGAAAATCATTGCTTGAGGATGAAAATCTTTTGAGATCTTTTATATTTGGAAGTCTAGTTGGATAAGGATCAATCCAAATAACTTTTTCAAGAGTTCTTTTATGAAGCCAGTTTACAAAATAATGTGGTCTTTGTTTTATGCTGTCCCAATTTATAGGAGATAAATAAAATAAAGTCATTTAATTAAATCATTTTTCACTTTTTCAACAATTAATTTTGAAGCATTGCCATCTCCAAATAAATAATTTTTTTTTGACATTTTTTTGTATACATTCTTATTATTTATTATTTCCATCGCATTATTAATAATTTTATCGGTATCAAATCCTGTTATTCTTACATTTTCAGATTCAATTTCTTCTTGCCTCTCGGTAACTGTTCGTAAAATTAAAGTAGGTATTCCTAAAAAAGAAGCCTCTTCTTGTAAGCCATCAGAATCTGTCATCACCATAAATGAATTATTAAGTATATTTATAAACTCAGAATATTTAATAGGCTTTATGATTTTAAGATTACTTATTTTTTTAAATTTAGATTGAATAACTTTCTTTACTTCTGGATTCGTATGTATTGGAAGAATATTCTCGAAATCTGGAGTTTTAGAAGCAAGTTTTTTTATAGTATTGCAGATCTTAATTATTGGATTCCCAAAACTTTCTCTTCGATGAAATGTGATAATAATTTTATTATTTTTGGTATATGTTCTCTTTTTAGATAAAACTAACTTTAATGCATCAATTGATGTGTTGTCTGAAATAAAAATTTTATTTTCCGGTATCCCTTCTTTTATTAAATTTAATTTGGCGTTTTTAGAGTTCGCAAAGTTCCATCTTGATATTTTACTGACTATTATCCTATTAAATTCTTCTGGAAATGGGTTATGTAAATCAAAAGTACTTAACCCAGCTTCAATATGGCAAATATTAACTTTATTATAAAAACATGCTATTGAAGCTGCAATAACAGATGATGTGTCTCCTTGAACTAGTGCAAGGTTGGGTTTATATTCTTTTAGTAAATTTTCAGTTTTTACTATCAATCTGGCAGTAGTACTTGCTAAATTATTATTCTTTGATTTAACTTTAAATTTATAATCAATTCTTATATTGAAAGATGATAATATTTCTTCTACTATTTCATCTTGTTGACCAGTACTAACAACTTTCACTTCAGCCCACTGCTCTCTACGAAGATTTATGATTATTGGTGATAATTTAATCGCCTCTGGTCTTGTTCCTATAATAAATAAAAATTTTTTCA